>ENA-OQCD01000203-OQCD01000203.1-human-gut-metagenome-genome-assembly--contig:-NODE-203-length-16003-cov-2.380574_pt1 | contig 16003 bp, 16 predicted proteins | sample MGYA00242755_ERZ504571 | MGnify/ENA primary metagenome ERZ504571 (study PRJEB26092, sample SAMD00036274) | human gut metagenome | host: Homo sapiens | study: EMG produced TPA metagenomics assembly of...
CAAGTAAGAATTATATTTCTACCGAATGGCTGGAACTTCCTATGGTAAATCAATAGCATTTTTGAGGAATACAGTCAAAAAGTCTTAATTAAGTCTTAATGAAACGGGAAAAGTCAATGCGGAAATTGTAATTTTGAAAAAACACATTTACAAATGAAACGCATTGGCTTTTTCTTATTCTTTTGTATTCTTTCCTTGCATGGCATAGCTCAGGTTGAAAATGACAAGGATACGCTACATCATCCGGCAAGATAAAATCAATGAGTTTATCAATGAGATGAATGAGGCTGATAAAAGTATGGATTTTATAAACGAACCTCCTACGTTGACACCTCCCGTTTTATCTGATACGTTGCGGATGCCAAAAATTTGATTTTACTCCCCGTGAAGAAATGCCTAAGATATCCCCTTATACTTTTTCCGGAAATCCTTTCGGACATGATTATATAGATGGGCGTGCTTATCAGATTAATAGTACAGGGATTCTGAGTGGTTATCATTCCTTTCAAGGGTTGCCTTCTATAGGTGAGGCACGTAATGCCGGAGTGATGTACACACAGCGTCTCAATGATTTTATAACCGTGACGGGAGGAGTATATGCTGCTAAATACAATGTATATGGAGTCCGCTTTAATGATTTAGGTGCTAAGGGAAGGTTGTCTTTTCGCATTAATGACAGAATGAAGATCAATATGTTCGGCACATACTCGGTGTATAACGGATATGGTATGACTCCCGCTTCACAGCTTTTTATGAACCAAAATTCATACGGAGGCACTTTGGAATTTAAAATATCGGATAGTTTCGGAATTGAAGCGGGAGCAGAGAGGGGAATTTAATCCGATGACCCGTAAATGGGAAACCCATCCTATTATTATGCCGGTATTCTATTAATAATAATTTGTGTATCTTTACGGCATGAATGAAGAGATAGAAGAGTATTACGAAGAGTTATACAGGCTTTATATAGATGAAAACCAGCCATTGGAACGCCGTTACAGGCAATTGCGTGAATCATTGGAGCGTGTGGTGCGTGAAAAGATACAAGGGAATAGTTTGCAGACCACTGATTTGGCCGCCCGTATTAATTATGTAGCCACTCAATATGGGCTGGATCTGAAAGAACAGAATCAGTTACATACCTTCGCCTGACTTCCAATGATATTTTGAACCATCGTAAGTCTCCTGTAAAAGAAGAGTTCCTGCGTGATTTGCGTGCAGTGGCATACGCATATAGGAAGATGTTTGCACAGGATATTCCATTGAAGTTGTTCTCAGTTCTTCCCAAGCAGGAAATAGCATCTTCAGGGAAAAAAGAAAAGATGGAATACATCCGCCGCATCCGTGTATGCTTTGATTATGCCGATGATACCTATTTGTATGTACATCCTGTAGATGTAATAGCTGATGAACTTATACGGGTTGTTTATAATAAACCCGGTATAAATCATGAATTTGAAGAAACCATAAAGGAACTTTGGCGATATGCCCAGCTTAATCTGCTGGATGTTTCTGTAGATAGGGATGGAATTTATACCCCTTCTTTTATCGTATTGGAACCGGATTATTTGATAGATATCAGTTCATTGGCGGAATGTTACAAGGATTATGGCAGCCATCCGGCAAACTATTTTTTGAGCCGGCTGGTGCCGATTGATAATGCCCGCCCTTTGCTGTTGGGAAATATAGCCAATCTGTTTCTGGATGAATGGATACATGCAGGTGAGGAGGAGCCGGACTATATAGACTGTATGAAGAAGGCATTCCGGCAGTATCCCATTGAACTGGCTGCTTGTGCCGAACTTCGTGATCCGTCCAAAGAGAAAGAGTTTGCCAAGGATTGCCGGATGCATTTTTGAGCATATACGGGACGTTGTACAACACACTTTTTTTGGAGCCGGGGTATAATCTGGGATAAAAAAGGAGGCTGTGCTGGAACCGTCCTATATTTGCGAGGCGTTGGGCATTCAGGGACGTCTGGACTATATGCAGCGGGATATGAGCAGCTTTATAGAAATGAAATCGGGCAAAGCGGATGAATTCTCCATGCAGGGAAAAGTGGAACCCAAGGAAAATAATAAGGTTCAGATGCTGCTATATATGGCAGTGTTGGAATATAGCATGGGACAGGACCGGCGGCGTATGCATCCCTATTTGCTTTATACCCGTTATCCTTTATTGTATCCGGCCAGAGCATCGTGGGCTCAGGTAAGGCGGGTTATCAATTTGCGTAACCGTATTGTTGCTGCCGAGTATGGGGTACAATTCCATAATCATCCTGATTTTACACGCAACTTGTTGGCACAAATCAATCCGGAGGTGGTGAATGAAAGAAAACTGAGCGGCAGATTCTGGGAACAGTATTTGAAGCCCTCTATCTCGCGTTTCCGGGAGAAGCTGTCGGCGTTGGAACCTTTGGAGCAGGCCTATTTTTTATACGCTTTATAATTTCATTACAAAAGAACTTTATACCTCCAAATCGGGAGATGTGGATTATGAAGGACGTGCAGGGGCTTCAGCTCTTTGGCTGAGTACACTGGATGAGAAACGTGAGGCGGGAGAGATATTATATGATTTGCAGATAATGGAAAATAGGGCATCACAGGCTCATAAGGCCTATATACTTTTGTCTATTCCGCAATATGATGAAATGTTTCTTCCCAATTTCCGTACAGGAGATGTGGTTGTGTTGTATGAGCGTAATAATGACTTGGATAATGCGACCAATAAAATGGTTTTTAAGGGTAATATTGAGCAGATTACAGATACAGAATTGCGTATTCGTTTACGTGCTACCCAACGTAATGCTTCCGTTTTTTCTCCGGACAGTCGTTATGCTGTAGAACATGATACGATGGATACTACATTTCGCAGTATGTATTTGGGACTCTCCGCTTTTCTGGATGCGAATACGGAAAGACGGGAATTATTGCTGGGACAACGGCCTCCCCGCTTTGATTCGTCTTTTGATGAAGCTATAGCGCTGACCGGTGATGATTTTGAGAGGGTGGCGTTGAAAGCTGAGTCGGCCCGTGATTATTTTCTTCTAGTGGGACCTCCCGGAACAGGAAAGACTTCGAGGGCGTTGCGTAGAATGGTGGAACATTTCTATGCAGCATCATCTATGCAGATATTGTTACTGGCTTATACCAACCGGGCTGTTGATGAAATTTGTCAGTCACTGTCCTCTATCACCCCCCGGTATAGATTATATAACGGGTGGGAAGTGAGCTTTCCTGTGATGTACGTTTTAGAGGACATCTGTTGGAGAATATATTGGCGGAATGCAACAGTAGGAGAGAGGTGAATATCCGTATGGCAGATTGCAGAGTATATGTTGGAACCGTGGCCTCTATTGCGGCTAAAGCTGAAACTTTTTAAATTAAAAACGTTTTGATGTAGCCATAGTGGATGAAGCCACCCAAATATTAGAACCCCAATTGTTGGGTATTCTGTGTGCCAAGTTTGCCGATGAAAGAAATGCAGTGGGTAAATTTATCCTGATAGGTGATCATAAACAGTTGCCTGCCGTTATTTTGCAGAATAGCGGACATTCTGAAGTGCATGATGAGGGACTTAGGGAAGCCGGACTTTTTTAATTTAAAAGATTCTCTGTTTGAGCGGCTTTATCGTTTTCATTTAAAAAGAAGAATCTCCTAAAGCGATAGATATGCTTTGCCGTCAGGGGCGTATGCATCCGGGAGTGGCTTTTTTTCCCAATAAAGCATTTTTATGCTGGAAGATTGGAAGCTTTGGGACTACCTCATCAGTTGGAACACATAGAGGCTCCAGTACGTTTTATTCCTTCGGAACAGGATTTGGAGAGCATTTCCGGAAAGACAAACCAATATGAGGCACGGATTGTTGCCGGTTTGGCCAGAGAGGTGTATCTGGCTTATGAAGAGGAATTTGATCCGAATCGAACGTTAGGGGTCATTACTCCTTATCGAAGTCAGATTGCTTTGATACGTAAAGAGCTTCAGGCATTGGCTATTCCTGCTTTGAGTAGGATTTCCATTGACACTGTGGAACGGTATCAGGGCAGCGAACGTGATGTCATTATTTATTCTTTTTGTGTGAATCACCTCTATCAATTAAGGTTTCTGCCCAACCTGACAGAAGAGGACGGTGTACAGATTGACCGTAAGCTGAATGTCGCTTTAACGCGTGCACGCAAGCAGCTTTTTATCACAGGAGTCCCTGAAATATTAAGTCATAATTCTATCTATCAATATCTTCTGAAAACTATTTATTAGGGAAAAAAATACCACAGGCTACTTAGGTGTGTAGTCTGTGGTGAATTCTTTAATTAGGCATCAACCGGTTTGTATTTGGGGACCAATGCTTTCATGATAATCCAACCAACCAAATAAGCTACGGCACATACACAGAATATGATGAAGTAGCCGGCAGGTTTTCCTTCGAATCCCATAAAAGTCATATTCGTTTCTGCTGCATAGTCAAACAGTCTGCCAGATCCCATATTAATACAGAATGAACCTATACCACCTGCCATACCACCAATACCTACGATAGTAGCGATGGTGCTTTTGGGGAACATATCACCTACTACAGAATAAATATTAGCAGACCATGATTGGTGTGCCGCACCTGCAATACCGATAATAATGATAGGATACCAATATGAATAATTGCCTAAAGGTTGGGCAAACAATGCCAGCAGTGGGAACAAGGCAAAGATAAGCATAGCCTGCATACGGGCTGCATATGGATTCTTACCTGTTTTATTAATGATAATAGTAGGTAACTTACCACCATAAATAGATAACATGGTAATAGCATATAATACGAAAATCAACATTTGTGCGGTACCCGTATCTGAAGCGAAACCGTATACATCCGAAATATATGCCGGAGTCCAGAACAGGAAGAACCACCATACGCCATCAGTCATGAACTTACCGACAAATACAGCCCATGTTTGGGGAAATTTGAAACATTGCAAGAATGAAATCTTCTTGTTGTCGAAGTCGTTGGCAGCAGCTTGTTGTTCTGCTGATTCTTCAGGATTGTTGTTGTCTTGTTCAATATATTCCAGTTCGGCAGCATTCACGCGAGGGTTGACATTGGGTTTCTTATAGAGGAACATCCAAAGTCCCATCCAAATGAATCCTAAACCACCGATAACGATGAAAGCCATTTCCCATCCGTTGCCCACACCAATACTTTGGAAATAACGTGCCAAAGGAGGGATAGTGATCGGAGCGGCTAAAGCACCTACTGTAGAACCTGCATTAAAGATGGAAGTGGAATATGCACGGTCCTTTTTCGGAAAATATTCGGCTGTTACCTTAATAGCTGCTGGGAAGTTTCCTGCCTCACCTACACCTAATACGATTCGGGCAGCGATAAAGTAATAAACGCTGGTAATGGCGATAGTTGAAGCGACGGCTCCTGTTGCAGAAAGCATCTCTTCTGCGTTATGAATACCTAATGTTTCTTCGGTTGCCCAACCGCACAATGCATGAAGACAAGCTCCTAAGGACCAGACAAAGATAGCCCAGAGATAACCTTTTTTTTAGTTCCCCATCCAGTCAATGAAACGACCGGCGAACAGGTTGGCGATAGCATATACTATAGAAAAAAATAGCTGTGATATCTCCGTAATTCGAATCCGTCCAGTGAAATTCCGGAGCAATGAAGTCTTTCCAAGTTAGTGAAAGCACCTGAGGTCGAGGTAATTGACTGTAGTGGCAAAGAATAGCAGACCACAGATTATCCATCTGAAGTTTGTCATCTTCTCACCTACTTTTTGAAATGTACTCATGATAATAGATTTAATTATGTTTTTCTTATTAGACGCAAAAATAACCATTCTGTACCTATTCTCTATGCAAAAATTGGTGGAAAGCCTGTATAAATCGGTACAATGGTAAGATTTCTAAAAAAATCATTCTGAATGTCGCAAAAAAAACTGAAAACGAGTTGATTTCTTGCAACATTCAGAATGACAAGAGTTAATGAGTAATGGTGTGTACCATTCTACTTATCTCATATCTGTGTATTTTATTTCATCCTTGTCACTGTATTTCAGGTTTTCACCTCCCATACCCCAAATAAAGGTATAGTTGCTGGTACCTGCAGCGGCATGGATAGACCATTCGGGAGAAGTGATGGCTTGTTCATTGTGTAACCATACCAGACGCTCTTCTTGCGGTTCGCCCATCAGGTGGCAAATGGCATTTCCTTCAGGCAGGTTGAAATAGAAGTAGGCTTCCATACGACGGGTATGTGTATGGGCCGGCATGGTGTTCCATACAGAACCCGGAGCCAGTTCAGTAAGTCCCATCTGTAATTGGTTTGTACCACCGTTTTTCACTCTTTCCAATACATCTTTTACAATTAACTGATTTACAATACGGTCGTTGCTATCTTCCATTTTTCCATAATGATCTGAGATAGCTAAAGCATACTGTTTAGGATTTGCTTTTTGAAGCTTGGCGTCGGTAGTGATCAATTGAGTAACGTATGGCTTGTAAGCCGGTGCCGAATTGATATAGAATTTTAGCCGGTTTGGCAGCGTCATTACTTTTTAAAAGTAACTTCTTTTATTCCCCGCAACCTACATAGAGGGCTTCCTTGTATTTCATAGGATATTCTTTACCGTCTACAGTAACTACGCCGTCACCGCCTACATTGATGACTCCTAGTTCACGCCGTTCAAGGAAGTAAGTGATTTCCGGACCCAGTTCACGGAAAGTTTCCAGCTTCAAAATTTTGTTTACCGGCATAGCTCCTCCGTAAATAAGACGGTCGTAAAGGGTGTATGTAACATTGATTTCATCCGGCGCCATCACCTTTTCCATCATAAATGAACTACGCAGACGTTCTGTATCATAGTGTTTCACATCTTGCGGATGGCAAGCGGTCTGTACTTTGTAATTTACTTGAGCTGAAGCTGCAAGCAGAAACACTCAGCATCATTGCAATCGCTAATTTTTTCATAATCATTATCTTTAAATTTTAATTTTTCATTGTTTTCTGGTATTTAATGATGGAACGACGGTTCAGCACCATTAAGAATAGTGTTATCAGTACTAAAATTCCGGAACCAATCCATTTGAATGAATAAGTCAAATGGAAAATAGCCCATGAGAAAGGACTTGAAGCAAAATCCAACGCACCACCTTCAAAACCAGACGGGATGTTTACGGCAGCATCTTGTGTCTTGGCGTATACATCATGTGCTGCTTTGGTGAAATAAGGAGCCAGATCTGTTACAAAATACAGACCGATGGCCAGCACAACAAAACCAATGATGAAAGTCTTTACTACATTTCCTTTTGTGATAGGTAATATCAATGGGAATACATAGAACATGCCAGCTAATGAAGCCAATGGCAAGAATTCATTGCCCGGAAGCACCACTGCCAATAAGATAGTAACAGGGATTAATAGTAATGATACAACCAACGTGGCCGGATGTCCGATCACCAAGGCAGGACTCATACCGATATTTAAGCCTACAGCACTCTTAAACTTCTTGGCGATCAGTTCGCGGGTAGCGTCCGAAATAGGTTTCAACCCTTCGATGAACAGGCTGGTAATACGGGGAATCAACTCCATTACTGCTCCCATCTTGATACCTAAACCTAGAATATAAGGAATCTTGTCTACTATTTCTTGTCCGTTCTTGCAAGATAATGCACCGATGCCACATCCTACCAGGATACCCAAGAAGAGAGGTTCGCCTAATAAACCGAATTTCTTTTTCATACCTTCCGCATCAATGTTCAGCTTTTCAAATCCGGGAATTTTGTCCAATACCTTATTTATAATGAGAGCGAATGGTACGAAACCTGCACAGAAGGGCTGCGGAATAGAAATACCTTCCATTTTATCATAGAAACCTTGAAATTTGTCTGCTGTGTAATCTGCTAAGATTAATGTGATGATATAACAGATAACAGCTGCGAAGAATCCCCACAAAATACTATCTGTTGCAAAATAAACTACGGCTCCGATAAAAGCAAAATGCCAATAGTTCCATAAATCAATGTTAACCGTACGGGTGGTTTTAGTCAATAACATTAAGATGTTAACGGCCAGACATACCGGAATGATGAATGCCCCTACGGAAGTGTTATAAGCTACGGCTGCAGCAGCAGGCCATCCCATATCGAATACTTTCAGTTGCAGGCCATATATTTCGACCACTTTGCTTAAGGCCGGACCCAGACTGCTGGTCAGAAGTGCGGTAACCACTGATAGACCAACGAAACCAACACCTACCAACAAACCGCTTTTTAATGCTTTGCTGAATTTGATTCCGATACAAACGCCTAAGATTGTAAAAATTATAGGCATCATCACCGCTGCTCCTAAACCGATGATATAACTAAAAAACTTGTTCCATTCTCTTGTGAATTAAATAGTAAATGACTGTGTTTCTACAATAGTATAAATTAAAAAACTGCCCCAAAAATAAAACCTTTTCTCAACTTATCAAACCTGAAAGACATAATAATTTAAGTAAAAAGACAATTTTTGAACGATTTTTATCGTTATCGTGCACAAAAATAACCGTTTTCGCACACGAATACCAAATAATACACTTAGTAGGTTGAAAAGTGCACACTGCTTTTCGAGAAAAATACTACTTTTGTTTCATAAAATAAATAGGTCTAATACTAAAAATAAACGTCTTCATGAAAAAGAATTCTATTTGTAAAATTATTGTGTCCGGTTTGCTTACGGCTGTTCCTTTGATGGGCATGGCTCAGCAGGTTTGTGGTAATAAGCCTTGGTCTGTACGTATGGCGGAATCAGAAATGGTGCGTTGTCCCGAATCCTGGCAATTGGATTTTCAGACCCGTTTGAAGTGGGATTACTGTCATGGCCTGGAACTTCAAGCTATGCTGGATGTATATGATGCATACGGTGATAAGAAGTTTTTTGATTATGCTGTGGCTTATGCTGATACAATGATTCATCAGGATGGCTCTATCGAAACTTATAAACTGGAGGAATATAATATTGACCGTCTGAATTCCGGCAAGATGCTTTTCCGTATTTATGAGCAGACTAAGGACGAGAAATACAAGAAAGCATTGGATTTGTTGCGCAGTCAGTTGGATACGCATCCTCGTAATGCCGATGGCGGTTTCTGGCACAAGAAGATTTATGAGAATCAGATGTGGCTGGATGGGCTTTATATGGGGCAACCATTTTATGCGGAGTATGCTTACCGTAACAACCGCGTGAATGATTATGCTGATATTATCAATCAGTTTGTCACAGTGGCCCGCCATAATTATGATCCGAAGACTGATCTATACCGTCATGCATGTGATGTGAGCAAGCGTGAAAAGTGGGCGGATAAAACTACCGGGTGGTCGCAACACTGTTGGGGGACGCGCTATGGGATGGTATGCAATGGCTTGTGTGGATGTACTCGATTTTATACCGGAACACGAAGCCGGACGTGAATCTGTTATCGAAATATTGAATAAACTGGCTGCCCAGATTAAAACGTACTCAAGATCCAGCAACAGGGGTATGGTATCAGGTGATTGACAGAAGCGGGGATGAGGGGAATTATCTGGAATCCTCTTGTTCTACCATGTTTGTATATACTCTGTTGAAAGCGTTACGTAAGGGATATATTTGTCCTTCGTACATGGAAGTGGCTAAAAAGGGATATGAAGGGCTTTTGACCCAATTTATAGAAGTGGATGATAAAGGTGTGGTTTCTATTACTAAAGGTTGTGCTGTTGCAGGTTTGGGAGGCAAGCCGGTGTATCGTACCGGAGATTATAATTATTATATAACTGAAAAAATACGTTCTAATGATGCGAAGGCAGTAGGTCCGTTTATTATGGCCAGTCTGGAATGGGAACGTTTTGTTTCAGAAAAACAGTTGTGGAACTGCATGTGAATAATAGGAGGTGATACGATGAGGAAAGTTTTAGGATTATTGTTGCTATTGTCTGTTGTAAGCGCAGCATGGGCTCAGGAACGTCAGGATACAATTGTAGTCTCACGTGATGGAACGGGGAATTTTCGTACTTTGCAGGAGGCTATAGAGAGTGCGCGGGCTTTCATGGATTATACTGTTACGATCTATGTGAAGAACGGAGTATACAAGGAGAAAGTGATTGTTCCTTCATGGGTGGAAAATATAGATATTATAGGTGAAGATCGTGATAAGACGATTATTACTTATGATGATCATGCGAATATAAATAAAATGGGTACTTTCCGCACTTATACGGTGAAGGTAGAGGGCAGTGATATCACTTTTTAAAAAATTTGACTATTGAGAACAATGCGGCTCAGTTGGGACAGGCGGTAGCTTTACATACGGAAGGTGACCGTTTGAAATTTATCAATTGTCGTATCTTGGGCAATCAGGACACTATTTATACCGGTGCTAAATTTACCCGTCTTTATTTCAAGGATTGTTATATTGATGGTACTACCGACTTTATTTTCGGTCCTTCCACCGCTTTATTTGAAGATTGTATTATTCACAGTAAACGCAATTCGTATGTAACGGCTGCTTCCACTCCGAAAGAGGCTAAATATGGATATGTCTTTAAGCACTGTAAGCTGACGGCAGAACCGGGAGTGGATAAAGTGTATTTAGGTCGTCCTTGGCGTCCATATGCTTATACTTTATTTATAGAATGTGAATTGGGGAAACATATTGTTCTTGCCGGATGGCACAATTGGGGTAAGCAGTCTAATGAAGAAACCGCCCGTTATATGGAATATAAAAATACCGGTGAGGGCGCAAATGCTTCGGAAAGGGTGGCGGTGGAGCAAACAATTAACAAAGAAAGAAGCTGAGGCGGTGACGGTCGATGCTATTTTTCGTACTCAAGTGATTGGAACCCAATAGACTAGATTGATTTTGTAATTGCTTGAAAAGGAGACTTCTACGTTGGTGGAGGTCTCCTTTTTTTGTTGTACTGAATAATTGGATCCCGTGAAAAATGCCTAATAAATCCACATAAAAAGATAAAAACTACACATCAAGGTAATGTTATATCAATAATTTTGCAACAGTGAAACTAAGGTCAAAACCTTAAAAAACATTTTAATAACTATAAAAACACATCTTATGAATCTAAAAGAATTAGCTAGAAAAGCTGTCTCAACTCTCTTTTTGAGTATGCTTTGTTTGGTTGCTTTTGCTCAAACCGCAACAGGTTTGGTGAAAGACAAAACAGGCGAACCTATGATTGGTGTGAATGTACTGGTAAAAGGAACAACCAATGGTACAATCACAGATTTCGATGGTAAGTTTTCAATTCCGGATGTTCCGAGTAACGCTACTTTGGTGGTTTCCTATATCGGGTATCTTACTAAAGAGGTGAAAACCGGAAAAGACTTGGTTATTGTATTGGAAGAAGATAACAAGACTTTGGATGAAGTCGTTGTTATTGGTTATGGTACAGTAAAAAAAGACGTGATTTGACTGGTTCTGTCGCTTCTGTTACTGGAGAAAAATTAGCGGCTAATCCAGTTGCCAATGTCGCACAGGCTTTACAAGGACAATTGCCTGGTGTAAGTGTGACTTCTCAAGACGGTCGTCCGGGTGCAGGTATGTCTATTCGTATTCGTGGTGGTGGCTCTATCACCCAGTCTAATGATCCCTTGTTCATTGTAGATGGTGTTCAAGTTAGTGGCATTGATGATATTCCTGCTGACAATATCGAAAGTATTGATGTGTTAAAGGATGCTGCTTCTACGGCTATTTATGGTGCCCGTGGTGCTAACGGTGTAATATTGGTTACTACTAAGGGAGGCAAGGATGGCCGGGTTTCCGTCAAGTATAATATGTATTATCAGATGAAGGAGAATCCAAAATTATTGGAAACTATGGATCCTTATGATTATGTATATAATACATGGGCATATATGAAGAGTCTGGGGGATTCTTATGGGGATGGAGTTGCCAGATATTTTGGATTAGGATCCAAGTATGGAAATCATTTGAATGAATATAAAAATATGACCACTCATAATTATATAAATGATTTGATGCAGACTGCGTCTTCTTGGAATCATGATGTATCTTTATCTGGTGGCACAGACAAAACTAAGTTTTATTCATCAGTTAACTATATGGATGATGAAGGTATCCGTGTGAAGTCTGGTTCCAACGTTGGAATGCGAATTTCAAATTGACGCAAAAGATTAATAAAAAGTTAACTGCGGACTTTGATTTACGTTATAGTGAAATAGAAATTAATGGTTCTGGTTTTGGTAATGCAACCTCTGCTTACACTTATCGTCCTGTGGATAATCCTTTGGGGGATGCTTCTTTTACCGCTGGATTTGGCCAAGGTGATACAAATATGGAAGAAACTAGTAATCCTTTGTATTACTTGAATACTGTAGATTATATAAAAAACATGTACCGTATCCGTGCAAAAGGTGCTTTAACTTGGAATGTTATTAAAAGGTTTGACGGCAAAGACGGAGCTATCGTTAAATCGTAATTGGAACCAAGAAAAGACATGGAATGCAGGACAGACAGAAAAAGATAATAGTTCTGCTAAATTGAAGAAAAGTGATGGTTACGGTGTGCGTTGGGCAACTACTTTGAATTATGAAGTACAGGGGCTTGGAGATAATCATAATTTGTCTTTCTTGGTTGGTAATGAAGTCTTGGCTTCAAAGTCAGATTACACTGAAATATATGGTGTAGGGTATCCTGAAGGATTTACAATGGATGATGCGTTTGGTATGATTAATATGACTACTCCTTCATTGGGACAAGATTATTTTAAAGGTGAGATAGGTACTCCTAATCATACTTTATCTTGGTTTGGTCGTGCTAATTATTCTTATAAAGGTAAGTATCTTTTGACAGCTACATTCCGTGCTGATGGTTCTTCTAAATTTGCACCTAGTCATCAGTGGGGGTATTTCCCGGCAGCAGCTGCAGCATGGAGAATTTCAGATGAAGCTTTCATGGAAAATACAAGAGATTGGTTGGATAATCTGAAACTTCGTGTATCGTATGGTACTTCTGGTTCTGATAATATTGATGCTTCTTTATGGAGAGAAACATGGAAAACAGAACAAATTACAGTGGATGGTGAAAAGGTAACCACTTATGTACCTGGTGATATGAAAGGAAATCCTGATTTGAAATGGGAAACTACTATTAGTCGTAATTTAGGTGTTGATTTTGGTTTCTTTAATAATTGGGTTCGTGGTAGTTTGGACTATTATTGGAATACGACAAAGAATATTTTAATGAAAGTGCCGATTGATGCAGCGTCTGGTTATAGCTATCAGTTCCAAAATGTAGGTAAAACCTCAAATAAGGGAGTTGAATTGGCTTTAGGCTTTGACATTGTTCGTGGTAAAGATTTTAATTTAGGTGTAAACTTGACTTATAATTATAATAAGAATAATATTGACGAACTGATGGATGGGGTCTTGGCAGATACGAGAGCTATGAATGATTGGGGTTCATCTATGGCTAAGCCTGCTTATGATTATATTATCCGTGAGGGGCATCCTGTAGGTACGATCCAAGGTTTTAAATCTGAAGGATATTATACGATTGATGATTTACTTATGCGGATGGTAAATACACATTGAAACCAGGCATTCCGGATATTCAAGGTATTGTGAATTATCCGGATGGAGTTAAAGTACTGGCAGCAGATGGACAAACCGCCGTACCGGGTATGCCTAAATTTGCAGATACAACAGGTAATGGTGTTGTGGACGAGGATGACAAAACGATTATCGGCGAAGCTATGCCACAACATACAGGTGGTTTTACAATTAACGGTAATTGGAAGGCAATCGATTTTTCTGTAGGCTTTACTTATCAGATTGGTGGTGATGTGTATAATGCCAATGCAATGCATTCCTTGATGGGAAATAAAGACAATTCCGCTGGTCAGAATCGTTTGAAGTTCGTTTCTGAAACTTTCAAATATTATGATGTCGATACAAACGGTGACTTGATGCTGGTGAAAGATCCTACAGCTTTGGCGGCTCTTAACGCGAATACAAACTACAGTTCTTTCTTCTCTGAATATGGAATCGTAAGTTCTAAATTTATTGAAGATGCGTCTTATTTGCGTTTGAATACATTGACAGTAGGTTATACTTTCCCGAAAAATTGGATGAATAAGATTGGATTACAGAATGCACGTGTATACTTTACAGGAAGTAATTTGTTCTGTATTGATGGATATTCTGGTATAGATCCGGATGTAAACACGAAGACTGATGGTAAGGATGGTTTCCCTACACCTTATTTTGATTACCAGTCTTATCCTAAGGCTAGAACTTATACCTTTGGTGTTAATTTAACTTTCTAATTAATGGAGATGAATCGTATGAAAAAATAGTATATTCGACCCTTTTCTTTGCTGGAATGTTTTTGACTACAGCATGTAGTGATTATTTGGAGGTTGGCTCTCCTTCTATTGTAGATTCGGATTTTGTCTTTTCTAATCCGACAACAGCACGTGCCGCATTAGACGGTGCTTATGAACAGTGGAGGGATTGTGCGCAGAATAAGGTTTTTGGTGATGGATTGTTTTATGCTGCTGATATTGCCGGGTCTGATATAGAACGGCACCCGGAGTCTTTCTCTAATCAGTTGGGGCGCCATTATCCGGAATGTCTTTATCAAAACGGTACATATGCAAGTAGTTATGGATTGACTTCGTATTTGAAGGAGAATGATATTTATGCTAGCTTGTATGCGGTTGTAAGCAAGGCCAATGCGGTGATAACATCCATGGAAAATGCGGAAAATTTTGAATCGATCATCAATGGTGGACAATCAGAGATGGGGCAAATGTATGGTGAGGCGGTAGCTATGCGTGCTACGGCTTACCGTGAACTGTGTAAAAAATTTTGGAGATGTTCCTTACGTTGGCGTTTATGGTGTTGTGCCTAAAGGTTTGGTTTCCCGTGATTCTATTTATGATGTATGCATTGAAGATTTGCAGAAAGTGGAGCCTTTGATGTACACCATCGGTTCATTCCCGGCATTGCTGCTGCTAATAAAAAATTATTTTTCTAAAACCTATGTGCAGGCTTTGATTGGAAGAATGTGTTTGGATGCAGCTGGATATCAGACTCGTCGTGGCGATATCAAACGTGTGAACGGAAAAGGGGAAAGCATGACATTTGAAACCAAAGGGAAAGAAAATAATGGAGCTACTTATGGACGTCGTTCTGACTGGCAAGACTTGTACTCAATAGCTAAAAAATACTACGAGGCTTTGTTGGCTGATCCGGGTAATGCACTGTTTCATTTGACTGATCCACGGGGTGCCTCGGATAAATCCGGACGTACTTTTAATAATCCGTACCAGTATTTCTTTGAACAGATGCATATGGATGATGCTATTTATGCGGATGAGTCTATTTATGAATATCCCATGCAGCAAGGTGGTGGAAATGATGGTCGCCCCTATTCTTTCGGTCGTCCTTCGTCTGGTGGCTCAAAGGCTGCGTATCCATGTAAGAGCTATGGACAGGGACGTATAAATCCTGCTTATTTTTATGGAGTCTTTGATCCGAATGATATGCGTCGTGATGTGAGCATTACTATGACCGGCAGTAATGGTAAAGGGGTTGAGAAGTTAATTCCTTTTGTCCCCAACTCAAAAGCTGAAGGCGGTGGCTTGACATTGAATAAATGGGATGAGAATCGTCAGGCTAATCCATGGGTGGCAGCACAACGTAAATCAGGTATCAATGGTCCGTATATGCGTATGTCTGAAGTTTATTTGGGCTATGCGGAAGTATGTGCGGCATTAGGTGATGTGGTTACAGGTAAACAATATTTAAAAACGGTTCGTGAACGTTCGTTCCCGCAAGGTTTGGCTAACACAGATGCTTTTATTTGCATCTTTTGGTAATGACTTAGTTCGTGCGATTATTGAAGAACGAGGGTTTGAATATGCAGGTGAAGGTGATCGTCGTTGGACATTGATTCGTTCTGGTTATCTTCCGGAAGATATAAAAAGAATCAAAGATAATGACTAAA
>ENA-OQCD01000204-OQCD01000204.1-human-gut-metagenome-genome-assembly--contig:-NODE-204-length-15946-cov-3.327328_pt1 | contig 15946 bp, 13 predicted proteins | sample MGYA00242755_ERZ504571 | MGnify/ENA primary metagenome ERZ504571 (study PRJEB26092, sample SAMD00036274) | human gut metagenome | host: Homo sapiens | study: EMG produced TPA metagenomics assembly of...
TGATCAGGCGTGAAGTGTTCGAACAAATCAACGGATTCGATGAGGATCTGGCTGTAGTGCTCAATGATGTTGATCTGTGTATGAAGAGCAATGCCACTGGATACCTGACAGTGTTTGATGCGGATGCATTGCTTTACCATAATGAATTCAGCAGTCGAGGACGTGATGAACAGAATCCTGAGAAGGTCGCAAGAGCTATTCAGGAGCAGATGCGTTTCTATGACCGTTGGGCTCAGCCGCTGTTGAAGAATCGCGGTAAGTTCTTCAACCTCAACCTAGATCAGTACAACGGTCACTTCAAAATACAGTATTGATGAATGCTATTGATTGGCGCTGAGAATGATTTGACCGGATAACATATCCGGTCAAATCATTCTCAGCGCCATGTACTAAATTGCTGATTGTAAGGCTTGGCGTGTTGCTAAATTTTGATCCAAGCTCTGATAAGCCATTGAGGTTTTGTTTATCAGAGCAAAATTATCTTTGCCCTTTGCATCTCGCAAGGAGAAATCACAGGCATTCGTTTTCGTTGGTAAATGCAATCATTTCAGCGGTAGACGGATCTTTCCCATCCCATGTGTGCATTGAAGCGACAATACGGAAATCTCCATTGTTAAACAAATCCATTGGCAAATGGAAATGGACTTTATGATGCCCATCTTGCTTCAAATCAAAGCTATCGCCATAGGGTAGGCCGCCACGTCGAAGATCATGCATCGCCAAGGCAACATAGAACTTTTTTGGTTCCCCGGTAATCGTATTCAACCTCAAAGTCAAAACCACCATCGATGGTGCACACCGGATCGCCAGTGGGCTTGACGTTTAAAATTGGTACTGTTTCATTCAACCCAAGCGGATATGCCGGCTCATCTTCGGCGTTGTCTGCCTTGTTTTTCTTTTTACGGCGTAGATTTTCCAACGTATAGCGATCGGCGACATCATCTTTGTTTCCGGAAACGATAATTTCGCCGTCCTTGATCAGGATGGCCTTGTTGCAATACTTCTTGACGGAATCCATGGAATGGGTGACAAGAATAACGGTCTTCGTTGGATCTTTCTTGATTTCGGCGAAGAAGTTGTCGCACTTACGCTGGAATGCTTCGTCGCCGACGGCTAGAACTTCATCGAGAACTAGGATATCGCCTTGAGCCTTGATAGCAACGGAGAAGGCGAGGCGCACCTGCATGCCCGAAGAATAATTCTTGAGCTTCTGATCCATGAAATCTTCAAGCTCGGCGAACTCAACGATGTCGTCATACATCGCGTCGATTTCAGCACGAGTGAAGCCCAGTAGAGCACCGTTCAAATACACGTTCTCGCGGCCGGTCAACTCCGGATTGAATCCAACACCAAGCTCGATGAATGGCACCAGCTTGCCTTTAACCGTTACAGAACCATGTTCCGGAGTATAGATCTGAGAAATAATCTTCAACAGAGTGGACTTGCCGGAACCGTTACGCCCGACGATACCGAAGAAATCACCTTGACGAACTTCGAAGTTAATGTCGCGCAACACATGCTGTTCGGTATAGCCCTTGATGCCCTTCGTCCAATTCAGAAAAGCCATTTTCAAACCGGTAGCCTGTTCTGTAGGCAGACGGAACATTTTGGCAACATGGTCAACCTTGAGCACCACCGGGCGTTCGTCAACATTCTTTTCCTCAACCATTGCAACCTCAGCCATAATTTAGAGCACCTCCGCGAACTTGGAGCTGTACTTGCGGAACACGTGAATGCCCAGCCACAGAATGAAAACAGTTAGCGCATACGGCAGCAGGCAAAGCAGCTTGTTGTCAACCATGCTCCACACAGTCGGCACATACTCCGGAGAAAGCAGATTATGACGAATATCCATAATCACCTGGGTGGAAGGATTAAGCATCAAAATATTGGCGGCCCAGCCGTATCCCTTATCCGCAATCATGGAAATTGGGTAGATGATAGGCGTTGCATAGAACATGGCCTGCAATATGACTTCCCAAATATGTGCCACATCACGGAAGTACACGAACAGTGACGCGAGCAGCAAAGCTACGCCAAGGCCAAGGCAGTACAACTGGATGATGCTGAGCGGCACGAGCAATACGCGCCATGTGTAATGCGCATGTGCGAAGAAACCGAAGCAGATCACCACGAGCAGGTTGATGCCGAGAGAAAATCATAGAACCCATAGTGGTGGAAGCCACAATAATGTAGTTCGGGAAAATGAACCTTACGCAGCAAATCACTGCGGCCAACAATGGATTGCATACCCATACTGGTGGATTCGGAGAAGAAGCTCCACAAGCAGGTACCACACAGCAATGAAATCGGGAAGGTCGGGGTCCCATCGGAGAACTTCAAGAACTTCACAAACACCACATACATCACAGCGAACAGCATAAGTGGCTTCAGCACGGACCACACCATACCGAGGAATGATCCTTGGTAGCGCAACTGGAAATCAGTTTTCACCAGTTCCTTGAATACCACTATCGCGTAGTGGTAACGGTCAGAGATCTTCTTAAAAGCATTCTTCACGAGAACAGTATTCTACTGAGCGGTGGCGATTAGGAAGGCTGCGGGAATACTCTTGCAACATTGTTACAACGGAAAAGGAGCCATGACTTTTTAGGACACTTCTTATGTGCGAACGCATAGGTTCATTGCTATGCAGGACTGCTACCATGGCTGAAGAAATGATAGATGAGCAATCGAGTGGATTTGAGTTTATGAGGAGTTGCATGTGATATTGAGTAGGATGAACTCGAATTAAAAAAGAAAAGAATTGTCTCTTTCTTTCTGATGACAATTCTTTTTGGCATCGTCAGTACAATCTTGTGGCTCATTCCGATGCCTGCCATCAATGTTTACTTAAAGGCTGAAACTACGTCAGCTGACATTACGTCAAAAGTAGTTTTTAAATTTGATGTCGATGAAGTGTATGACGGTTCCTCGGAGCAGTCTGCGTATCCAGAAAATTATGTGGCATCCATAAGATTCGATCCATTAAATGAGAAAGCAAAAGCCTTATCTATCACTGTGCCTGGTGAAAAATCTGGGCTTAAAGAGTTAAGAGCGGAAACACAGGTTTCAGATGATCGTTGGTTTACCGCGTATTCAATTTCAGGAACTGAGCTTTCTCTGACTAGAGATCAAGAGGGTAATGCTTCAATTTATACTGTCAAACAAAACCAGCTTGATGAGATGTATAGCCAAATTCATAAAAAGTCTTTGGAGAAACCACTGGCACAGATTGCGTTTTTATTGGTTTATCTCTTCATGTGTTCAAGAAAATTCTTATTTCATTCTACAGACGCAAAGCTTTTTTATGGTGTGGCTTTAACGATTGTAATGATTGTTTGCTTCACCGTTAATCTATGGGTGGTAAAGCCGGACATTGCGTCGACAAACCCAGGGAAACTTGATTCTAATGATGTTGAGATGTCTGTATCTTACAGTGATTTCAGTTCCTTGACTTCTGCTGACAAGTTTACAGTACAACAAGAGTTTCCTCTTGATGCTGGCGAAATTAACTCGGTATCACTTCAGGTGAATGTTGAGAATAATGTCTCGCAACTGATACTGCGAATTCGAATTATCATGACGTCTATGTTTCGAAAAACGAATTTGTGGATAAATACTTGCTAACTATAGCGGATAAAGACGAAATACTATACACCAGTATTGTTTCGCCAAAATTGCTTAACGAAAATCTAGACGCGATAACTGTTCCTCTTAAGCTGAGTAACTGCAAGGGGGAGACCCTAAGGGTTAGACTTGATAAAACTTGGGAAGGAGAACCTTCTTCTCTAACTTTCCAGCTTGGAACTCCGAGTAAGGCTTTGCCGAACCTGGCTCTTATATCTGAAGAACCTTCTTTGGTGGCCTACGAGACTGATACCTCCATAGAAGGTGTGCTACTGCAGTCTAAAAATATGGTTGTGTCGACGAGCTATGCGTCTGTCCCGTATAAGTTGGTGGCAACGGTTATTTTGTACGGGGCAATAGCGCTTATTCTTTTGAACTGCGGACTGAGCTCCGCTGCGAGCAAGCGCTTCCGATCTGTTGTCTGCATTTTCGATTACGTGATAGTGGGACTGTATGCATGTGCGCAACCTGTGTTCTATAGGAGTTACATTGGGGGCTTCCCGGATGAGAAGGCTCACATATCTTATATGAGCTATCTTGTGAAGAATGCTCCGTATGAGCGAATTATTCCTGACTTCTCCTGTATGCGTGTTTACGCCAACATTGATAATAATGTGATGGACTATGCTAATCCAACGCAGTTAATTATCTTGGACATCCGCCATTTTTATTACCACATTCTACGATTACTGTCCCATTCTGTCGTTGATGGTAATCAGGTAATTTATGATCTTCAGTTGATGAGAAATCTTTCTTTTGCGATAGGTTTTTCCGGAATCCTCATTGCGTTTTTATATAGGATATACGCGTTTTGCGCAGGATACCTATTCTTCACATGCTTTATGGCTTGATTCTTATCAGTGCTCCGAATATGATTTATGTTATCAGTGGCGTATCTAATGATGCGTTGACGATGCCTGCCGTTGCGATTTTTATGTTGGGTATTATTCGTTTCTATGAAAAGAAGTACAACATACTCACGTACTTTGTCATTGCGGCTGGCATTAATCTGTCTCTGTTGTCAAAGCTCACTACTGGAATGATTGTATGCATTATTGCCCTTGGAATTGTTTTATTTACTTTCTTCAAAGAAAAAAGATTAAGTCCATTATTAATTGGCGATTCTTTATTACGCTCCCCCTGTATGGAGTATCTGTTATCTACTTCTGGAAGGTTTATAAAAGATTCCATACAATTCAACCGAATTACAAAGCTCTCGCCGAACAAGAATTTGTGCAGAGTGGAATGTATCGCGATATTAATTCTCGTGGACAGATGGGGGTATGGGAGTATCTTTGTTATTTCTTCCAGAAATTTATGGGAACGTGGGATACACTTGCCGGACATACCTATTTGCCGCGTGAGAATTCCACACTGTCATCTCATCTGGGGCTCAGTAGTATTGCTCTTACTGCAATACTTGTAATGCCTTTTATTCTTTTTCTCGTGAGCGCATCAAAGGAGGTCTGGTATCTTCGCATCTCAGTTATGAGCATAGTGATAACTTTTACATATCAGATGCTTAATTCGGGATTCATGAGCTTCAATGTTAATGGTTACCCAGGTGGCATCAGCAGTAGGTATTACTTATGCGCCGTGCCTCTTTTGGCTTATGCAATTATGAAACTTATTGAGAATAATCTGCATAAGTCTGATGACATTTCTATACGAGCTTCTTTCCGGGCTGCCCACAGGACGATGCTCTCAACTAATGGTATAGCTTTATGCGCCGTTTTTGCTCTTCTGCTTGTAGTGGATGGATTCATCTACTCGGTTCTTATGAACCTTCCTGAATGTTCTTTTTTCTATGTGATTTCGCACTGAACAGGACACAGTAAACTGCCTCCCATTTCTTGTTATTCATGAAAAATGGGAGGAGCGAGTAATGTGGTGGCTTTTTCAAAATCACCATGTGATTTTGAAATGACCGTTGCACTGATTCAGGTTAGGATTAATGAAACCGCTATCGATTAGGCTCTTATCCCAACGAGCGTAGAATCTAGCTTGCTCGTCGATAGCGCGCCGAGCTTTGGACACGTCTTGTTCGTCGCGCCCTCTACTAGCATGCTCACTGTGATGAAGTTTTGCTTGTGGGTCGAAGACCACGAGATATCCACTTTCACGAACTTTGAGACAGAGATCCACGTCGTTTAGCACGACGGCCAATTGTTCATCGAATCCACCAACATTCTCGAAGACATCGCGTCGTACCATCTGGCAGGCACCCGTCACTGCAGCGCAATCGGAAGGTACCGCATCGTTTCCATATAACCGCCGTCTCTATGTGAAAGGAGTTCGCTGTAATAGCCAACTCGATCGGGAGAGACCCAGATTCCGCCGTGCTGTACTAAGTTGTCGGGGAAAAGTAACTTAGCCCCGACCATGCCTACTTCTGGGCGGGAGAAGAACCCCACCATGGATGTCAGCCAGTCGTTATTGATTATTTCAGTGTCGTTATTCAGGAATAGTAGAATGTCTCCGTCGCGTTGAGCGGCTCCGTAATTGCAAATACTGGAATAATTAAAGCCTTGTCCATTCCAGGTCACAACTTTCACGCGCGGATCTTTTTTTTTGGATTTCTTCATAGAAGGCGAAAGTGGTGGACTCGACGCTATTGTTTTCAACAAGTGTTACGTCATAATTTCCATATTCCGTCTTTGCAAGCACGGAATCTAACAACGTTGAAGCAGATCAATGTGGTCTTTGGTGGGAATAACGATATTAATTTTTGGCTGTTTCACCGCTAGATAACGTGTGCGGTAGCGGAATGGTAACTCGGATTCTGATACTTCAGCTTTGATTCCAATGCGTTCGTAGTGACGCTCGAGGGCAAGTTGTCCGGCTGTTTCCGCATACGGCTTGCTGTCTGGATTGGTGCTTGTCGAATTCTGATGCATGCGCCAGTGATATAGCATGTAAGGTACATTGCTGACTTCACGTGCTTTTTTCGCAGCATTTCAGTGTTAAATCATAATCCTGTGCTCCGCTTACATTGGCCGGAGAGAGTTCAACCTGATTCAGCACATGACGACTGACCATCAGCATGTGGGTCACGTAATTGTACGAATAGAGTAAGTCAGGATTGAAATTGGGCTTAAATACAGGCCAAATATACTTGCCATTATCAAGCAGATCCTCGTCGCAATATAGAACATCTGCTTTGGGCTTATCGTGTAGAACTGAAACATACCGGTAGAATGCGTCAGGCTCAATTACATCGTCATGATCAATAAAAAGCGATGTATTCGCCTTTGGTCTCATGAATACCGATATTCGTATTTTCCGCAATGCTCTTATTCTCAGCGTCAATCACACGGAAACGAGAATCTTGGATGTTGCCAAGGAACTCGTTAACAGCCCGAGCCTCTTGATCGTTACCGCTGACATTGACGAAAACAACCTCGAAATGTTCGTATGACTGGGCTATCAGACTGTTAACAAGGGAACGCAAGTATTCAACCGGCGGCCGGAAGACAACGGTAACCACGCTGATGAGCGGCTTCTCTGTGCTCTTCCAAGCCTGACATAGTGTCCTCTGATTTTTCACATCGGATTCAGTTGCTCTGTGCTGTTCGAGCCAAATCTGATAGCCCTCGTCGTAGGAAGCATGTTTTGTCAGGTCTTTGGCTCCATTAACAAATCCGTCAAACATCGGTGGCAATACACAAGTGAAAGCCTCATCTTGGCCTTCGGGGAACGCGTAGATGCAAAGTGTCTTATTTGCGTCCGTAACGCTGACGGAATAAACGATTTCACGTAAACTTTGCGTGTGATCTCTAGGATTGGAGATAACTGAATCTTCAAGAACCACCGTCGGGAGCTCGATCTGTTTAGCTGACGCATCATATATCGATATGGAGCAGTTACTTTTCTCCTGGAAAAGAGGATAACGCACAGTGAAACGGCAGGAGTAGTGTTGCTCATCCACTGGGTAGATGCCTGTGACATACACATGCGGAGTTCCGGAGAGTCTGCGTTGATCAATGTCGCGGATTTGCGCTGCGAATTGAGGACGGTGCTTATACGTTAAACGTGAACGAACCTTCGTCGTTAGTGGTTTGAAAGGAATCGTTCCAAGGACTGTATCATTCTCACGGTTCGTAACGGAGATCGATAGGTCCGCGTTGTCTAGAAGGGGAACTACTACGACAGCCTCGTATGACTCCTTCGTGGAGGCATCTCCCCATACCGTACGAGCAGCGACCTCCTCTCCGGGGAAACCGATGGGAAAAATAGGGCATTGTCTACAAGAACCATCTGGCATACCTATTGTTGCCATTAATAATTCAGGTTTTGTGTCCGTTCCGATTTTTACGTAGCCCTTGCCGTCGCCTCTGCACAGTCCAAGAAAACGCATTGCCATCATAATTCTCCTTTGTCTTGCCGCATGAACATGGAATGAGGCAATCTATTTCTTTCCTTGTACTTTGCGCGCTACGACTTTCATGAGTTCGCGCTGCTTGGATCCGGTGGGGGCTAAAACATCCACATATTTACGGATTGGACTGTCTTCAGCAATGGCCCGATCATGATGTTCCGGAGGTTCCGGCTTCTGCACTCCCGACATGGCGGCGTACATTTGCGCAACGAACGGAGTTCCTGCGCGTACTGCCAATACAGTGGAGCGAAATCGCACCAAGGATTCTTCCAAGGCTTGTCGAAACCGGCATAATGTACGACCTTTGGTGCCTTGCGCGATTCCATGTATGCCTTATACACGTCTGCAGGTGCGAAATCGAATACTCCCGCCACACGTCCAGCACAGTTATGCATCACATTCCACGAATAGTCGAGGTAGGTAACAAGACCTTCGCACTCGGTATTAAGAATGTCCTGATCGTTGTAGATATATCCCGGCTTCGAGGCAATCTGCAGCCATTCATGAACCGTATGAATCTTACGCGTGCGATCCAAATTCATAACTAGCACGCCAGCCTGGAAATATCCATAGGCGTCACGCATATGCAACTGCTTGCGCACATACTCGGCGCGAATACCATCCTTCATATTGAGATTGCCGATGAAGTCGATATCCGGCACTGCGGCGATAGCATTATCGCCCATTTCCGTATCGAACAGTTCGGCAACATCACCATTCACTACAAGATCGCAATCCAAGTACAGCAGCTTTGAGTAGAAAGGCAACGCTTCCTGAATGATGAAACGATAATACGTTTTCCACACTGATATGCGCATTGCTGGTGGTGAGATTGAATCCTGCAAGATATCGGCTCACATCATAGAAACGTACGGCGGCATTCGAGAATTGCGCAAGGAATTTCGTGATAATCTGCTTGTTCTCGTCAGAAATGTTTCGTTCCAGCACGATCACATCGTAAAAACGATCTTCGGAAGCGTTCTTCAGCATCGAATATATCGTGGTAGTGAGCATTGGAACGTAATTATCGTCCGCTGCAAAAACCACAGGCACAATGGTTTCAGGATTCTCCTGCAACGGTTCAAGTTTGGCGAACGGTTCCGGATGCAGAAAATGCACGCACTGCAGTCGCTTGATTTTCCAATTGGCTCCAGTGCGCTGCTTATGCGCAAGAAAAATATTAAGCAAACGTTCAGAAAGATGCCCCACGGTGCGAGTAGTCTGCACATCCATCTTGCTGAAATCAGTATGCTCGGCAAACTCATCCAGCAGGGGGAACAACCATTCGTTGTACTCGAAGAAAATATCCTTCTTCATGATAAACATGTTGCAGAAAGCTGCAGTATGGCCATTCAGCACCGCATCAGCATCCGCTTTGTAATCAGGATGACGTGCGCACAGAATGTCGTACATGTGACGCAAATCCTTGAGGCGAAGATGTCTATCCGCATCCCAATGCTGCTTGAGATTCGTAAACCCACCAATACGACGGGTGTCATTAAGCGGCGTGGTGATAACGTCCCATCCATCTACCGCTTTGGAGATATCGCCATCGTTGATGCCATACTTTTCAATGGTTTGACTGTCGATATAGGAATCGATGACTTCGCCATAGTCGTTTTCCTGATGCGGGGTATCGGTGAAATCGAAGTAGCGTCGGTAGTGGCAGAAACCGTAGTAGTCGGCATCCTCGTTTTTCCAAGCCCAGTATTGCGCGGTCAGTTCGCAGTAACGGGGATTTTTATCGGAAATATTCTCACCCTCATCGTCATGCAGAGTATTGTCGAATCGCTTTGCAGCCTTGGCTGCTCCAACCTGCACAGGGAGGATGCTGTTTCCTTCAGGAAAAACAGCAGGTTTATGTGCCGACACGAAGATTTTGATATCCGGATGCTGATGTTCTCCTGTGAGAGCCATGTGAGATATTTCCTTAACTAGGTCTATTTTCTTCACGATATTATGAGATAGGGTTTTAAAATGCGGTGTCCGCATTGAAAGCCCTACCCGTGACTAATGTTCTTGATTTGGTACGAGCATGATTTGTCCGTCTGCGATGCCCCGCAGGTGCTGGCCGTACGGACTCTTGCCGTACGTCTCGCGGACTCGAGCAGCTGTTCGCGCGTGATCCACCCGTTCTCGTAGGCGATCTCCTCCACGATCGCGATCGGCAGGCCCTGCGCCCTCTGGACCGTGCGCACGAACTCGCCCGCCTCGAACAGGCTGTCCATCGTGCCCGTGTCCAGCCACGCGTAGCCACGCCCCCAGTGTGCGCACGTGCAGACGCCCCTCGTCTAGGTACATGCGGTTCAGGTCTGTGATCTCCAGCTCGCCGCGGGGACTTGGCGTGATCTGCTTGGCGAATTCGGTGACACGCTCGTCGTAGAAGTACAAACCGGTAACCGCATAGTTGGAAGCCGGATGCTCCGGCTTTTCCACAATGGAGATGGCCTTCCTGTTCTCGTCGAACTCGACCACGCCGTAGCGTTCCGGATCATCCACGTAATAGCCGAACACCGTCGCGCCCTCGCCGTTCTCGACCTTGCGGACCGCGCCCCTCAGCGTGGCGCCCAACCCGTTGCCGTAGAAGATGTTGTCGCCCAATACCAGCGCGCACGGCTCGCCGTCGATGAACTCCTCGCCCAGCAGGAACGCCTGCGCGAGCCCGTCGGGGCTCGGCTGGACCTTGTAGGAGAAAGTCACGCCATACTGGCTTCCATCGCCCAGCAAACGCTCGAAATTAGGCAGATCATGCGGTGTGCTGATGATCAGGATGTCACGGATGCCCGCCATCATCAGTACGCTTAGAGGATAGTAGATCATCGGCTTGTCATACACCGGGAGCAGCTGCTTCGACGTGACCGTGGTCAACGGATACAGGCGGGTGCCCGAACCACCCGCGAGGATGATGCCCTTCATAATCGTCCTGCCTTCTGACGTATCTCTGATTGATAAGCGTTTCCAGCTTAGTAGGTCAATCCAATATTGAAAAACCGCGCAGAGGAGTCCACGCGGTTTCATCGCATTATCGGGAGGTTTCTTCCCCCTGAATCACTCGGCCAGTTCCTTGGCGACGTACTTCTTTAACGATTCCTCCCAGTCCAGCGCGGGGTATCCCGTCGCCTCGATCTTCTTGAGGTCCAGGGCGGAATGGGTCGGGCGCGGGCTGACCGGATCCTTCGCGTTCGCGAAATACTCTTCGGTCGGGATCGGGCGTACCCTGTCCCCGTTGCCGTTCGTCAGGTCGAACACCGCCTTGGCGATGCCGGCCCAGCTCTCCACCCTGCCGGAACCGGTCAGGTCGTACGTGCCGTACCCGGCACCGGAATCCAACAGGTGGAAGATCGCGTCCGCCATATCCGAAGTGAACGTGAGGCGGCCGTACTGGTCGTCCACCACCGTCACCTCGTTCAGACCGTCCCCGGGGTCGCGACGCGGTTGGACAGCATCATCATGGTCTTTACGAAGTTATGACCCTCGCCGATCACCCAGCTCGAACGCAGGATATAATGACGCGGGCAATTCGCGACCGCGATGTCCCCGGCGGCCTTCGACTGGCCGTACACGCCCAACGGCGCGAACGCCTCCTCCTCGTCATGCAATTCGGCGGTCCCGTCGAACACGTAATCGCTCGACACGTGCACCAGGGTGATGTTGTGCTCCGCGCACACGCGCGCCAGCAGGGCGGGTCCCTGCGCGTTCGCCTTCCACGCCAGCACGCGCCCCTCCGGGGTCTCGGCCCTGTCGACCGCGGTGTACGCGCCCGCGTTGATGATCGTGCCGTACAGGCTCCAGTCGAACCGGCCGTACTGTGCCGGGTCGGAGAAGTCGAACGTGTCGATGTCGTTGAACTCGAAGCCCTCGAGGCCGTGCTCCTCCACGTAGTCGCGGATGGCGTGGCCGAGCTGGCCGTTGCAGCCGGTGACCATCGTGCGGCGCGGCGCCATCGGCTTCGCGTCCCTGAGCATCGGATGGTGCAGGTCGGCCTCGGATCGTTCGGACTCCTCCAACGGGATCGGCCACTGGATGCCCAGATCCGGATCCGCGAGGTTCACGAAGGTGTAGGTCTTCTTCTGCTCGAGGCTCCAATGCGCGTTCACGAGATACGTGTACGCGGTGCCGTCCTCCAAAGCCTGGAAGCTGTTGCCCACGCCACGCGGCACGTAGATCGCCTTCGACGGATCCAATACGGTCGTGTACACCTGGCCGAAGGATTCGCCCGGACGCAGGTCCACCCACGCGCGAACACGGAGCCCGTGGCGATCGAGATGTACTTGTCCCACGGTTCCGCGTGGATGCCTCGCGTCACGCCCTTCTTCGCATTGAAGCTGACGTTGTTCTGCACCGGACCGAAATCCGGCAGGCCGAGCTCGGTCATCTTCGCCCGCTGCCAGTTCTCCTTGAACCAGCCACGGTTGTCGCCATGCACCGGCAGGTCGAACACGATCAGGCCCGGGATGTTCGTCTCCTCGACCCTCAAATCCTTCTCGAAATCCATACCCTCGTAAATCCTTTGCCGTAGATGGGAATCATCATGGGACCACGCCCTTTGGGGTGTGACCGTTCTCGTATGTGTCTTACTGGCCCTGCTGCTTGTACCTGGCTTCAGTGGCGGCCTTGGCCGGCTCCCACCAGGAGCGGTTGTCCGTGTACCAGTCGATGGTCTGTTTCAGGCCGGACTCGAAGTCCGTGTGCGTGGGCGTCCAACCCAACTCGGTCCGCAGTTTCGTGGAATCGATCGCGTATCGACGGTCGTGGCCCGGACGGTCCTTCACCCAGTCGAACGCGTCCTCGCTCTGTCCCATCATCTTCAGAATCATGCGAAGCACGGTGATGTTGTTCCTCTCGCCGTCCGCGCCGATCAGGTAGGTCTCGCCGATCCTTCCCTTGGTCAGGATCGTCCACACGCCGCTGGAATGGTCCTCGGTGTGGATCCAGTCGCGTACGTTCTCGCCCCTGCCGTACAGCTTCGGCCTCTCGCCCTCGAGGATGTTCGTGATCTGGCGGGGGATGAACTTCTCCACATGCTGGTACGGGCCGTAGTTGTTCGAGCAGTTGGAAATTGTGGTCCTCAGGCCGTACGTGCGGGTCCACGCGCGCACCAGCATGTCGGACGCGGCCTTCGTGCTCGAGTACGGGCTGGACGGATGGTACGGGGTGGACTCCGTGAACCTGGCCGGATCATCCAAAGCGAGGTCGCCATACACCTCGTCCGTGCTCACGTGGTGGTAGCGGATCCCATACTTCCTGACCGCCTCGAGCAGGCGGAACGTGCCCTCCACGTTCGTCCTCAGGAACGGCTCTGGATCCGCGATGGAATTGTCGTTGTGGGACTCGGCCGCGTAATGCACGATCGCGTCATGCCCCGGCGCGATTTTGTCGAGCAGGTCAGCGTCGCAGATGTCGCCCACGACCAGCTCCACACGATCCTCGGGCAGGCCCGCGATGTTCTCCGGATTGCCCGCATAGGTGAGCTTGTCCAGCACGGTCACATGCACGTCCGGATGATGATCCACCACGTAATGCACGAAATTCGACCCGATGAAACCACAGCCACCAGTCACAATGATGTTCTTGGGAATAAACGTCTCTTCAGCCATACTGACCAGCTTACTATTCAGTTGCGATTCCAAATGCTGTTAGAGGTAATGGAGAGAACTTCCTTCCTTTGGCCGAAGCGATAATGGCTATGAAAGTGCCGAGACATACTGTGATGATGCCTGCAAGGGTGAGCCATACCCAATATTGCGAAGCGCCTGCCATAGTGCCTTCAGAAGAGAACGGCCAGCGAATGTGTATCTCAAGGGCAAATGCAAATCCTCTTAGTGCTAGCCATATCGATAGAGCTGCAGCCCACCATCGTGGAAACAGTGAAAATCCGTAAGCGATGAATAAGGCAAACACGATGGAGATAAGACTGAAATAGACGGCGTTAGGGTTGCCTCCTTGCTTGAAGAACAAGAGCTGCTGGAAGGTTGTTCCAGCCAAAGCAAGGACAAGCATGATGAAAATGGATGCGTCAGACTGGAAAGTTTGTCTAAAGTGACGTTTCTTGAATAGGGTGACGATACATGCCACAAATCCAAAGAATAGAGGAAGAAATGTCAACGCAATTACCAACAGCCATCCATAGCGCAAGCCAGTTACAGAGGAATTCTGATATTGTGCAAAAGAGGAAATGTAGAAATCTTTATCGAAAAGAGCTTGAGTGAAATTCAGATGGGTGTTGCGTCCTAAATGGGTACTTGACCACTCCGGTTGCGTTCCGGTAAATGATCCAGAAAGGCGATAAAGCCGAATATAAAACCATACCGAACTAACGATGGCGAGTAGCAAAGGAAGAATGACACTGGTAAGCCAGATGCGAAGTGTTCTGCACTTGGAAAGCACGAGATGAATAATCACCATCAATCCGCATAAACACATGATTGGAATGGTGGAAGTGCGGGTCAACGGGGCTAATGCAACAAGAAATGACCATACGAAGAGTTGTTTTCCACTGAAACCATTCGGCGTTGTACGGATTAGTGAAGCAGTCATACCAATCAGCAATATGACCCAAAGTGATGCCAATGTGTAATTGAGAACGGCCGAAGGAAAGCATCGGTTTGACGCAACGATTACAGGTACCATTGCGGTGACGGCGAAAGGTTTACCGATGACTTTACGTGCCGACCATGATGAGGCGATAATTGCCAGTATGCCAAGTACCGTCTCGACGAAGCGCATTGCCCAAATACCACGGATGGGATGATGTAAAGTGTCTGTCAGAAGAAAAGCCGGAACTTGCACAAGATAAACAATGGTGGATGCTGATATCTCCATTGCACGTCGTATGGATATTGTAAATCCAGTGGATTGAACTCAGCGCCTCCGAAGAACGTAGGGAGATGCCCCTGCGAAAGCTGGTAGACGTAATCAATCTCGAGAGTCTCGTCAAAGCTGTAAAACGGTGGCCAAGATACACATTGCCATATCTGACCTCCCAAATAAATGAGAAAACTTGCGATCAGCAGGGAGATATGCAAGCGTGCGACTTGACTTGTGGAGCTTTTCTTAGAAAACATATGACGTAAGTAAGAATGAATTGAATCTTATTTAGTCTCGACGGAACAAATCTCGAGTAAAGACCTTGTTAGACACTTCGCTTAGTGCATCATTCCAACGGTTGGCGACGATGATGTCAGCACGCTCCGCGAACGAATCAAAAGCATGAGTTACTTCGCTACCGAAGAAGTCAGCGGCGTTCAGAGTTGGCTCATATACGACCACGGTAACGCCCTCTGCCTTAAGCCGTTTCATAACACCTTGAATCGCAGACTGACGGAAGTTGTCGGAACCGGATTTCATGGTCAGGCGGTAGATGCCGACAACAGGATTGCTAATATCTTTAACCCTGTCAAGAATTTCGTCGGCGATAAAGTCTTTACGGGTACGGTTAGCATCCACAATTGCCTCGATCAAATTTTGCGGAACCTGGTCATAGTTGGCGAGCAACTGCTTGGTGTCCTTTGGCAGGCAGTAACCGCCGTATCCGAAGCTTGGATTGTTGTAACCGTCGCCGATGCGCGGATCAAGGCAAACGCCGTCAATGATTTCGCGAGTGTTCAGTCCGCGGCTTTCAGCATAAGTGTCAAGCTCATTGAAATAAGCCACACGCAACGCAAGATACGTGTTGGCAAACAGTTTGATGGCTTCGGCCTCGGTAGTGCCCGCCACCAGTTCTGGAATGCCTGTACTGCCATCATGATTGACTCGAGAGCGTTCTTCGGGGGCTGCTCCTTGGGCCAGAAGATCCACAAAAGTACGTGCGGCCTCTACGGAACGTGCGTCACCTGCGGAGCACCGACAACAATACGGCTGGGGTGCAAGTTGTCAAAAAGAGCGTGACCTTCACGAAGGAATTCCGGGGAAAACAGAATATGATCATCGTTCAAACGG
>ENA-OQCD01000205-OQCD01000205.1-human-gut-metagenome-genome-assembly--contig:-NODE-205-length-15928-cov-1.679641_pt1 | contig 15928 bp, 20 predicted proteins | sample MGYA00242755_ERZ504571 | MGnify/ENA primary metagenome ERZ504571 (study PRJEB26092, sample SAMD00036274) | human gut metagenome | host: Homo sapiens | study: EMG produced TPA metagenomics assembly of...
CCGAATTCACGTAATGTCAACTTCACCTTGCAGTCGTTCACCGCACCGGACTGAATAAGCTCGCAGATCGACTTGTAAGCATCGGGAAGTTCCGTATATTTACCCACCAGGGCGATGTCGATCGTCCGCTTGGGATTCTTCACCTTATCGACGAAAGCCTGCAACGAACTCAAGTCGGGTTCCTGCTCCGACGGAAGGTCGAGCTTGCTGAGCACCACCTCGTCCAGATGCTGACGGTGCATTACCAGCGGCACTTCGTAGACGTCGGTACGTCGATTGACTCCATCACCGCGTTGGCATCCACGTTGCAGAAGAGCGCCACCTTGCGCCTGAGCTCCGCAGAGAGCGGATGCTCGGTGCGCAGCACCAGAATATCGGGCTGCAAACCGTTCTCGAGCAAGGTTTTGACCGAATGTTGAGTCGGCTTGGTCTTCAACTCGCCGGAAGCGGCCAGGTAAGGAATGAGCGTCAGATGAACCAGCGCCGTATTGCGGGCTCCGAGCTGGTAACGCAACTGACGCACCGATTCGATGAAGGGCAACGACTCGATGTCGCCCACCGTTCCGCCGATCTCGGTGATAATCACATCGTACTCCTTGCGCTGCGCCAACAGTTGAATGCGGCGCTTGATTTCGTCCGTGATATGAGGAATGACCTGCACGGTCTTGCCCAGGTACTCGCCCTTGCGCTCCTTGTCGATCACGCACTGATAAATCTTACCAGTGGTCACGTTGTTGGCATGGCTGGTCGTAATCGAAGTGAAACGCTCGTAATGGCCCAGGTCGAGGTCGGTTTCCGCACCGTCTTCGGTCACGTAACACTCTCCGTGCTCGTAAGGATTCAGGGTTCCGGGGTCGATATTGATATAGGGATCCAGTTTCTGAATCGTCACCGAATAGCCGCGTGCCTGCAGCAAGCGGGCGATCGACGCCGAAATAATGCCTTTACCGAGCGACGAAGCCACGCCGCCCGTCACGAAAATGTACTTGGGTTTGCTGAGTTTCATTATCTGTTTTCGAATTATTTGTTTGCACCGTTCGTTTATCCGGCTCCGTTTCAACCCTTAAGCCGGAACGCCCGGTTCTCCACTTGCCTATTAAACATCGTTCCGGAACCGCTTTCGAAGACCGCTCCGGAAACCTTCCCGCTCCGAGGGCCGGACTCACATAAAATACACCGCTATCCCCACAAAGAAGTTTCCTCACCGGAAAGGGGATGTGTCAAATTGAGAAATTCGGCGCATCCCCTTTCACATGTATAAGAACAGGTAAAAATACCAAGCATCGAGGTTCACGGCGAAGAACGTGTACCCGACGTACATGATCGAGCCGTAATACCGATAATAACGAAGTAATTTGCCTGTTATGACACACCGTCTTCGGCGGGTTATTCCTTATTCTCCTCCTGATCGATGAGTTTCACTTTTTCGATAGCGGCCTGCATTTCCTGTTTGGCCCGCTCGATCTTGGCCCGCACCTCGGCGATCATCGCCTCGGCGTTCTTCGACTTGGAGAAGAATCCGATGTTGTTCTCCAACAAGGCGATATCCTGCTCCAACTGGCGGACTTTGTTGTAGAGCCGGTCGCGCTCCGTGCGCAGACGCCGGTCGCCCGAGGCCTTGAGCGAGGAGACCTTCTCCTTGAAACGGTCCATCGAACGGTCGCGCTCCGAACCGCGCAGGGTATCGAACATCTTATCGACCACCTCCTTGTAACGTTTTTGAATCGCCTCCTTCTGCTTGATGGGCACGAACCCGATTTCGCCCCAGCGACGCTGGAAATCACGAATCATCTCGAAGCCGCCCGCCAGAATATCGGCCGCAGCCATCTCCTCCAACAGAGCCTCTTTGCGACGGAGGTTCTCCCCGTACTGATCGTCCACTGCAGCGAAATGTCGGGACTTGCGCTCGAAGAAAGCGTCGCACGCCGCACGGAACCGTTTCCATATCTGGTCGGAATAGCGCGCGACACGGCCCCCGTCTGCTTCCACTTGGCCTGCAAAGCGATCAGCTCGTCGGTCGTCTTCTTCCACTCCTCGCTGTCGCGCAGCGCTTCGGCCGCCTCGCACAACTCGGTCTTGAGCTGGAGGTTGTGCTCCATCTCGCCCTTCAACCCGGCATAATAGGCACGCTTGGCCTCGAAGAACTTGTCGCAGGCATTGCGAAACCGCTCGTAGATGGCATTGTTATCTTTCTTGGGAGCGAATCCGATCGTTTTCCAGACTTTCTGTATCTCGAAGAGCTTCTCGCTCGCCTTGTTCCACTCTTTGCGCGAAGTCAGCGGCTGCTGCGCCAGCTCTTCGGCTTTGACGCAAAGCTCGCTCTTGAGCTCCAGATTGCGGAGCTGCTCCTGCTTGATATTCTCGAAAAACTCCTGATGCTGCTTGTTGATACGGCTCGAAGCCTCCTTGAAACGATTCCACAGCACCTCTTTATATTCATTGGCCACAGGGCCCGATTTCACGCCATTCGTTCGTGCAACTTCTGCAGTTTGTGGAACGCTTCGACGATCGACGGTTCGAGCACCAGCGCTTCGGCCTGTTCGCACAAGGCCAGCTTCTGCTCGTAATTCTTCTTCAGATCGAGATCGCGCAACTCCTTGTTGATCTTGATGAAATTGTAGAAATTCTCCACGTGCAGGTTGTAGGTCTCCCACAGATCCTTCACATTCTGCTGGGGCACCACCCCGGTCTCTTTCCAACGATGCTGCAACTCCCGGAACTTGTTGAAAGTCTGGTTGAGCATTTCGTCCGACGAAGCCAGCTCCTTGAGTTCCTCGATGATCTGCAACTTTATCTTGAGGTTCTCCTCCTTGGCCGCTTCGAGTCCGGCGACGAACTCGTCCCGCAGACGGCGGTACTCCCGGAAAAGATCCTTGAAACGCAACTCCGCCGGATCCGGCTCGGAAACGAATTCACCCTCCGCACCGCCGGCTTCGACAAAAGCCCTTCGTGCGGCATCGGACTCCGCCCGACGCAATTTGTAAAACGCTATCTTGAGGGCCTCCACATCCCGGCGCAGGGACTGCACCGGGCGCTCTTCGAGCATCCTGGCGAAAATCGCCAGCAACTCCTCCTTCGACTTGCCCGCCAGGTCGCTGCCGGCCGCGTCCCCGCCTGCGGCCTCCTCCTCGGGCGAAGCCTCGCCCAGGTCGAGCCCTGCGTTTTCGGCAGCCAGTGCTGCATCTTCGTCGGCGAAGTCCACCCGACTCTGTGTCGGCACGTCGGTATCGTCCGCAACTGCGGCATTCGTTTCCCCGCCATCTGCGGGCACGGAATTGTTCTGCGTATCCTCAACTACGGAAGAGTCGAGATGTTCCCCGGAAACAGGAAGAGTAGAATTTTCAGTAGCCATCTTGTCTGATTTTAATCTTACGGTTTGCAAAACCATATAAACCTTGCAAATATAACCATTTTTCCGGCCCCCGCACAGGATTTGCCGATAAATTTATTATCTTCGCAAAAAATTACGCACGCTCTTATGAGTCATCGCATCCTGCTCATCGACGACGAAGACGACATCCTCGAATTCATCCGTTACAACCTGACCAAGGCGGGCTACGAAGTATATACGGCCCGCAACGGAGCCGAAGGTTTGCAACAGGCTGCGGCACATCGGCCGCACCTGATCCTGCTCGACGTGATGATGCCCACGATGGACGGCATCGAAACCTGCCGGGCCCTGCGCTGCGACCCGGCGTGAAGGAGACGTGGTCTCTTTCTCTCGGCCCTCGGCGAAGAGGAGCAACAGCTCGCAGGGTTCGGAGCCGGAGCCGACGACTATATTTCCAAGCCGATCAAGCCCAAACTTCTGATAAGCCGCATCCAGGCGATCCTCAAACGGGTAGCCGCCGACAAACCGGCTTCGCTGGTCATCGACCGGGAACGACATCTGGTAATCCGCAACGGAGAACGTATCGAACTGCCCCGCAAGGAGTTCGCCCTGCTCGCCCTGCTCGCCTCCTCTCCCGGAAAACTCTTCTCCCGGGAAGAGATCTACTCCCGCATCTGGGGCGACAGCGTGGTCGTCGGCGACCGCACGATCGACGTCCACGTCCGCAAAAATCCGACAAAAAATCGGAGACGGACACATCTCGACCGTAAAGGGTATGGGGTACAAATACGAAAATTAACCACAGATAGTCCAAAATTTATCACAAAAATTCCGGAAAACCTTACGATCCGTAATTAAATTTTGCGTAAATTTGCAAAGTCTTAAGTAAAAACGCATTTTCGACGAAATGATCCGCGAGATCGTGGCAGTAGGAATCGGAGGGGCCCTGGGCAGTATGTCGAGGTACTTGGTATCCTACGTATGGCTGGCCGAACAGTCCCTGTTGGGCTTCCCGGCCGGCACTTTCACGGTCAATGCCGCCGGATCGTTGCTGATGGGCTTTTTGCTGGAGATGCTGGGCGCAGGAACTGCGTCGTGGCTGTTGAGCGTAGGATTCTGCGGAGGATTCACTACCTTTTCCACCTTCTCTTCCGACGTGGTGCGGATGCTCAAAAGCGGCGACTACACGGCGGCCGGACTTTGCATCGCGCTCAATTTTGCGGCATGCGTGTGCTGCATCCTGTTGGGCGCCGCATTGGGACGGTTGCTGAAACGCTGACAACGAACAAGGAAACAACAAAATAATTTTTTACAAAACAACTGAAATGGTCATTTTAGTACTCAACTGCGGCAGTTCTTCGATCAAATACCAGGTGATCGACATGGAAGCCCAGTCCAGCAAACTGCTCGCCAAAGGTCTGGTCGAGCGCATCGGCCTTCCTGAAGGCGATCTCACGCACAAACCCGTCGGCAAGGAGAAGTTCGAGCTCCACCAGCCGATTCCCGATCACACGACGGGCATCAGCCTGGTGCTTCAGGCCCTGACCGACCCCGTGCACGGCGTAATCCGGTCGCTCGACGAAGTGAAGGCCGTCGGTCATCGCGTAGCGCACGGCGGCGAATTTTTCCCGGAGAGCTGTCTGGTAACCGAACAGGTCCAGGAGAAGATCCGCTCGCTGTTCCAGATCGCCCCGCTGCACAATCCGGCCAACCTCGAAGGCATCCTCTCCATCGAAAAAAGTCCTTCCCGGCGTGAAACAGGTAGCCGTATTCGACACCTCGTTCCACCAGACGCTTCCCGCAACCAACTTCATGTACGCCCTGCCCTACGAGTACTACCAGAAATACGGCATCCGCAAATACGGCTTCCACGGCACGAGCCACAAGTTCGTCGCCCGCGAAGGCGCCAAACTCGCCGGTCTGGATATCAATAACTCCAAGATCATTACCTGTCATATCGGCAACGGCGGTTCGATCACGGCCGTGCTGAACGGCAAGTCCTACGATACCTCGATGGGCTTCTCGCCGGTCGATGGTCTGGTCATGGGCACCCGCTGCGGCAACGTCGATCCGAGCGCGGTCACCTTCATCGGCGAAAAGGAGCAAATGAGCTATGCCGAAGTGAACAACATGCTCAACAAGCAATCGGGCGTCTTCGGCGTATCGGGCGTATCGAGCGACATGCGCGACATCGACAAAGCCTATGAAGAGGGTAATCCGCGTGCGATCCTCGCCCGCGACATGTACTGCCTGCGCATCAAGAAATTCGTCGGCGAATACGCGGCCGAAATGGGCGGCGTCGATCTGATCGTTTTCACGGGCGGCGTCGGCGAGAACTCGCCCGAAACCCGTAAGGAGGTCTGCGAAGGCTCGAATTTCATGGGCGTGCATTTCGACCGGAAGATCAACGAGGGTCCTCGCGGCGAAAACAAGATCATCTCCGCAGCGGATTCGAAGGTCAAGGTGGCCGTCGTTCCGACCAACGAGGAGCTGGCAATCGCCCGCAAGTCCGCGGCAATCGCAGAAGCAGGCGAAGACACTTACGGCAACGTCTTCTCCAAGTGAGCGAGGAGATCCCGCAGTCAAATGATTGACGGGACCGTATGAAGAGGACCGTACGTTCCATTGGAATCAAATCCAATGCCAATGGGATGTACGTTCCTTTCTTTTTCGAATAATCCTTATGTTTCACCGCTTTTAAGGTTTCGATCGCCGAACGTTTCCAATCGTCCCAGACAATGACTTTCCATATCCGTTCATGGTCCGCATAATGGGGGGAGGGGCTGGTAGTACGATACGAAACGTTGTGCCTAACGCGCATACGTCGCATGTTGAGAGAAGCGGTTGATTGTTGTGGTAAGACGTCGTTTTGTCGGTCTGAATGGCCTCAAGGGCATCGCCTTGATCGCGATAGTGTTGTATCACTGCGACCAGGGCACTCTGCGGGGCGGATTCCTAGGTGTTGACATATTCTTCACCATTTCAGGTTTTCTGATTTTCTCGTCGTTGCTGAATCATATTGATTCCGGCAAGGGAATAGGTTTCAAGGAATACTACCTCAAGCGTCTGCACAGAATATACCCGGCGCTGATTCTGATGATTCCCGTCACCGTATCGTTGGCATGGTTCATCAACCAAGACATGTTGGTGGACATTAACAACCAGATAGTGACGGCTATGCTGGGTTGTTACAACTCGTATGCCATCGGCAGTGGCGCCAGCTATTTCTCGCAGATGAATCCAGACATGTTCCGTCATCTGTGGTTCATGTCGGTGCTGATGCAGTTCTATCTGTTGGCTCCTTTGCTGATCTACCTGCTTCGAAAAATTCTGGTACGTTGGGTGCCGGTGGCGGTACTTGCCGGACTTGCCGTGTGCAATGCGCTTTCCATGGGATTGCAGTATCACCCGGGAACCGATCCAACCAGAGTGTATTTCGGTTCGGACACACATGCCATGGGACTTTGGCTAGGTGCCATGCTGGCATGGCTGCTGATGATCATACGGCGTGGCAACGGTCGTCCGGAAGAAACGGCGATCATGGAACGCGCTCGTCTGGTCTGGAGCAAGATCGGCCCTGCGGCGGCTTTTGTGGCATTACTGATTCTGTTATGGATGATGCAGCACGTTGAGCAGGGTCCTGCTGCCTTCTATGGAGGGATTTTCGCGGCTTCGCTACTTTCAGTGGTTCTGGTCGCCGGTTCCATTCCTTTCGGATCTTGGATGCAGGATCTGCTGGTGTTCAAACCATTTGATGTGGCCGGCCGATATTCATACGGCATTTACCTGTGGCATTGGCCTTTATGGTTGTTCACCAAGGCGATGTTCCCCCAGTGGGGTGCTCGGCATCTGGGATGGATGCTGCTAATCACACTCGCTCTTACCGCATGTTGTACCGCCATGTCGTGGAAGTTGGTAGAACAGCCCGTCGCCCGTGGTGGATTTATCGCCATGATTCGCCCGCTGCCAGAAAACGGAATGTGGGATGTAACCAGATGCTGGATTACGATCGCCGTGGTATTGAGTACATGCTTGATGTCCGGATACGCGGTAGCAACGCACCAAAGCAGACCAGTGTGGAACGCGCGTGGAAGAGAATGCGAAAATGCTGAAAGAGCAGCAGGGCATGCACCTCGACTTCGATAGGAAGCATCCGCCAGCGCCCAAGAAACCCGCATACACCATGCCTGACGGGCAGCAGATGGTCGCATTCGGTGACTCGGTGATGCTTGCCTCCAGTAAAGGTTTGCAATCCGTTTTTCCCGGAATCACTGTTGATGCGGAAACCTCACGTTCGATGACCAAGGCATTGGGACTTATAGACCAAGCCAAAAGCCAGCCGGAAGGATTGCGCCAATGGGTGCTGGTCGGCTTGGCTACGAATTCAGCGGTGACCGATGGCCAACTCAATGACATACTGAACGACATTGGACCGGATCATGTGCTTGTGCTGATTAATGCGCATGCCCCCGTGCCTTGGGTCCCCGGAACGAACGACGCGTTGAGCAACTTCGCGGCCGCCCATTCCGACAACGTTGTTCTCGTTGACTGGGACGCTACGATTTCGGCGCATCCTGATGAGCTTGCCGGAGATGGTATTCACCCTGGCATGTCCAATACGCTGTACGCCCAGGCTGTCAAGGATGCGATTGCGAACTGGATCAAGCAAGGGCACTGAAACATCCTTCTTGCGAATCGCGGCAAAGCAGTTTTGCGATGAATATGAGGAATCCCCCTGACTCGTTTGAGCAGGGGGATTCCTCATAACCTTTTAGGATCTGAACGGACTCAGTCTTCCTGATGCTGCGGAGCCGACAGAAAATGCTCTTCACTCGGCAGCAGAGCATTCAACAGCACGGCCACAACGAACGCCACGGCGATGCAATTGGATGCGAAGATGGACTGGAACAGCGGCGGGAAGTTGACGAAAATGTCGCCGACCTGCGTGAAACCGATACCGATGGTGAGACTCAACGCCGCAATGGTGATGTTGCGCTGCGTATAGCCGGCCTCGGAAATCATCTGGAAGCCAGACAGGATGATGTTACCGAACATCATGATGGTGCAGCCACCAAGCACGGCCTGCGGCAGGGAATTGAACACTTCCGCCACGGCAGGCACGAAGCTGGCTATCACCAGAATCAGACCACCGGAAAGAATCACCTTACGGTTGACGACCTTGGTCATGGCGACCAAGCCGATATTCTGTGCGAACGACGTCAACGGCAAGCAGCCGAACAGGCCGGAGACGGAGGAGATGAGACCGTCGCCTGCAATGGCGCCCGCAGTCTCCTTATCGGTAGGCTGACGGTCGAGACCAACCTTGGTGAGCGCAGCGGTATCACCCAGCACCTCAACGGAAGACACGACATACAGCAGGGCGAAGGAGATGATCGCGCCCGGATCGAATTCAAGCTGGAACGGCATGAAATGCGGCACGGACACAACCTGCAGATTCGCGAAACCAGAGAAATCGACCTTGCCCATGAAAATCGCGACAACATAGCCGACAACCAAGCCGAACAGCACGGAAAGCTGCTTGGCAGTACCCTTCATCAGCAGCTGGAACGCCAAGCAGGCGACCAGCGAAATCAGACCGAGCGTGAGATTCTGCCAGCTTCCGAAATCCTCAGCGCCGGAACCGCCGCCGAAACTGGTGGCACCAACGGAAAGCAGTGAGAAACCAATCGACGTAACCACAATCGCGGATACGATCGGCGGCACGAAGCGACGCCAATACTTGGCCGTCAAACCAAGCACAACCTCCAACAGGCCACCAAGCACAACCGCGCCGCGACCGCGCCGTAGCCTTGGTTCTGGGCGATCGACATGGCAGCAGCCACATAGGTGAAGGAAATGCCAGTGACCATCGGCAGGCGGGAGCGATCAGCCACACGCCATACAGCTGAAGGCAGGTGCCCAGACCTGCCACCAGCAGACCGGCCTGAATAATCGTGGCAGACTGCTCGGCACTCATGTTGGCGGCGGAAGCCACCAAGAAAATCGGAGCCAGATTGGCCACGAACATCGCCATGACATGCTGCAGGCCGAACGGGATGCCCTTCCAGAACGAAACAGGCGCGTCCAAGCTGCTAAGCGCTTCAAAGGAAACGCCCTTCTTCTCGTTCGTGTTGTCTTTCTTCTTCTCTTCTCTCACAATGAATCCTCTCTCATTCATGCTGCGATGAGTAACAGGTTGTAATGGTTTCTGATGCGCGCCCGTGAGATGCGACGATCAGGAGCGGAATTCGATGGTACCGGTTTCCGGATCCATCGACTCCACGATTGCCAGGGAATCAACGTCGTATCCCGCTGCGCGCAGCTCATCGCCGCCGCCCTGGAAACCCTTCTCCACCGCGATGCCGATGCCCTCGACCGTCGCTCCGGCATCATGGCACAGATTGATCAGGCCCTTCAGAGCCTTGCCGTTGGCCAGGAAGTCATCAAGCAACAGCACATGGTCGCCCTCGTTGAGATACCTCTTGGACACGATGACGGGGAATTCCTTCTGCTTGGTGAAGGAGTAGACGGTGGTGGTGTACTGGTCGCCATCGAGATTGATGGACTGCGCCTTCTTGGCGAACACCACAGGCGCATTGCCGAAATGACGCGCGGCAACACAGGCGATACCAATGCCGGAAGCTTCAATGGTCAGGATCTTGTTGATGGTTTACCGGCAAAATGTTCCGCCCAAGCGGCACCCATGTGTCGAACAATTCGACATCGCACTGGTGGTTGAGGAAAGCATCCACTTTCAGCACATTACCTGGCTTGACGGTACCCTGCAGGCGAATGCGTCTTCGAGCTCCTTCATGAATCCCCTTAGATTGTTGGCCGCATAAGGCGGCGTGATGTTGACATACGGTGAACCGCATATAAACGTTCAGCATACGCGCGCAATTGACCATCGAGTGTTGCGCTGACCTGCATGTGTGATAGACATGAATTTCGCAGTAATCGACTTCGAATCTTCATGGAAAGAGGAACCGGTGGAGCAGAATATGGGACCAGTCCTGTGCGATCCGCAAAGTCTGATCAAGGACCTCAATCCGCAGCAAATGGAAGCGGTGAAGTACTACGGACAAGCCCTGCTCATCGGAGCTGGTGCCGGATCCGGTAAGACCCGCGTGCTCACCAGACGCATCGCATGGCTGCTGGCACACGGTTTTTGGGCGAGCAGCATTCTCGCCATCACCTTTACGAACAAGGCCGCGGCCGAAATGCGCGAACGCCTTGCGGCCCTCGTAGGGCCTGAAGCCGAACACATGTGGATCTCCACCTTCCATTCCGCGTGCGTGCGCATCCTCCGACGTGACGGCAAGGAAATCGGTCTTACCTCAGGATTTTCCATTTATGACACGGCTGATTGCGAACGTTTGGTCAAGCTCATCAGCGGCGATTTGAACATCGATACGAAGCGGTATACGCCGCGCATGCTATTGGGCAAGATCTCGGATTGCAAGAATTCGTTGATTTCATGGCAGGACCAGCTGAAAAGCGTGAACTGCGACTACAAGCCCGGCCAGCGCGGATATCAGGTTTCGGCCGGCGACGTCGACGAGCTGGTCGCGTGATGTATGCGGAGTACCAGTACCGTCTGGCCATGGCGAATGCGTGGATTTTGACGATCTGATCATGCGCACCGTCGAATTGTTCCAGCGTTGCCCACAGGTGAGCGAATATTACCGGCATAAGTTCCGTTATATTTTCGTGGACGAGTATCAGGACACCAACCATGCGCAATATGTGCTCGTACGTGAGCTTTCCGGCATTGATTCGGGAGAACGGCCCGATCCACATATGCGAGGAGCAGGCCGTGTCGGACCGTCTTGGATTACGGTGGTGGGCGATTCCGACCAGTCGATTTATGCGTTCCGAGGCGCGGATATTCGTAATATTCAGGATTTCGAGCAGGATTTCCCTAACGCGAAAACCATCATGCTCGAACAGAATTATCGTTCGACGCAGACCATTCTCGACGCAGCCAATGCGGTGATCGCAAGAAATGAAAATCGTAAGCCGAAAAAACTGTGGACGGCACTTGGCGAAGGCGACAAAATCGTCGGATACGCGGCCGACAACGCGCAACAGGAAGCCGGATGGATCGCCAACGAAATCGCACGAACCACAACGAGGAAGGCGTGGCGTATCGCGACATCGCCATCATGTATCGAGCCAACGCGCAATCACGCTCGCTCGAAGAGGCCATGATCAATGCCAACCTGCCGTATCAGCTCGTCGGCGGCACCAAATTCTACGAACGCAGGGAAATCAAGGATGCGCTCGCGTATTTGCAGGCCATCGTGAATCCTGCGGACAATGTGAACGTCGACGTATCCTCAATGTGCCGAAGCGCGGACTGGGCGTTCGCGCGGAAGGACTCGTTGCCTCGTATGCTGATGCCCATGGCACCACTTTTTTCGAAGCGATCGAACATATGGAACAGATCGAAGGCATGTCCACACGCACGACGAAACCGTTGAGTGCGTTCCGAGACATGATGCATGAGCTTGCGGCTTTTGCGAAGGACCATGACACGAAGCCATCCGAAGTGGTTGCCGAAGTGCTTGCCAAGAGTGGGATTTTGGAAGAGCTGCAGCGCTCCGAGGATCCGCAGGACGCTTCCCGCGTCGATAATCTTTCCCAGCTGCAATCAGTGGCGGCGGAATTCGAGCAGAACACGCCCGACGCCACATTGGCGGGATTTTTGGAAACCACCGCGTTGGTGGCCGATTCCGACCAATTGCCAGGGGAGAACGAAGATTCCGGCAAGGTGACGATGATGACCCTGCATACCGCAAAGGGTCTGGAATACCCGTAGTGTGTCTGACCGGCATGGAGCAAGGCACATTCCCACACCAGCGTGCCATGGAAGACACCAGCGAACTGGCAGAGGAGCGCCGTCTCGCCTACGTGGGCATCACTCGCGCGAAGCGACGCCTGTATGTGACACGCGCGGCCGTACGCGCGCAATGGGGGCAAGCCAGCGACATGATGCCCAGTCAGTTCCTCGATGAGATTCCAGACGAACTGATTGATTGGAAAAAGACGCGAAGCCGGCGCCGAACGCATGCGTGCCAGCTGGCAGGATGACGACGACGAGTTCGGCGGGTGGGACGATGATGACGATTTCGGATCGATGTCATTCGGCGGTTCCTCGTATGGAAAGTCGGATTATGGTTCCTCATACGGTTCCGGCTCGCGGTGGTCTCGTTCCTCATACGGATCGTCTTCATATGGGGCAGGGCGCTCGCAGTACGGCGGCCCGGCTACGCAGGGCTCATCATCCTCGTATGGTTCCACATCCCCGGCGCTCGTGCGGAGGATCGGGAACCGGTTCCTCATACGGTTCGTATGGTTCGTATGGCTCCGGCAAGTCAGGAGGGAAATCGGGGCAAGGTCACCACGCGACGTGTCAAGCCGAAAAACAAGCCTGTGGATTTAACCAAATCCTCATCCGCAAGCCCGGCCGTAGCCATAATGATCTGAACATTGCAGACGTGCATGTCGGCGACAAGCTTACGCATGATCATTTCGGGTTGGGTACGGTCATTGAAACGCAGGACAAGGGCATGAATTCGGTCATTACCGTTGATTTTGGCAATGGTGAGGTCAAGCGTCTGCTGTTGCGTATGGCACCCATTGAAATGCTATGACGGAGATGAAGAACGGATGAAATCTCCTCTGTAGCACGAAAAGGAGGAAAAAACAAGACTTTCTTTTTCAAAAAGACCCTGCAATAATCGGCGGTGTTTGTCTTTTTTTGAGAGGAAGCTATGAATAAGAAACTGTACGCAGGCATTTCGCAGATCGTGCTCGGCATCTTGATCGCCATCGCGCCGCAGACCTTCGCTCACGTATGCGCGGTCAAAGAAACGCCGATGGCATGTCATTACACGGCTCAGGCCGCGCTCGGCATCGGCATCGTGATCGTGGCGCTTGGCATTGTCGGCCTGTTCGTATCCGATCAGACCCGCGCCGGTCTCGACCTCGCCAATGCGGTGCTCGGCGTGCTGACCATCGCCGTGCCGACCGTGCTCATCGGCGTGTGCAAGGGTGCCATGATGCGCTGCCATATGGTCACCTTGCCGACGCTGATCGTGCTCGGCGTGCTGCTGGCTGTACTTGCGGCAATCGCAGCATATCTCGATCTCAAGCCGGCGAAGCGCGCCTGACCCAATATGACGCAACACATCACCCTTGGCGGGTTGCCCCTGGTCAATCTCAAACGCAAACCGTTTCGTACCGCGGCGCTCACCATCGTCGTCGCCATGCTTACCGTGGCCTTCTATGGTGGTTCACTGCTGTCCATGAACCTTGAAGCCGGCTTGAACAGCATGCAGGAACGTATGGGCGCCGATCTCATGGTCACGCCGCAAAACACCAAAAACGAAGCCGAAGCGTTGCTGACCAACGGATCGGCAAGCACGTTCTACTTCACCAACGAGATCACCGACGAAGTGGCAAAAGCGACGGCATCGACGAAATCACGGAACAAACATATATCTCATCGTTGGCCGCCGCATGCTGCGACGAGAAAGTCCAGATCATCGGATTCAACCCCGATACCGACTTCGTGATCACCCCTTGGATCGCATCGCAGTTCGACGGGCACGCTCCAGCGCGGCCAGATCGTTGCAGGAGCCAGCATCAGCGTGTCGGGCAACAACACGGTCAAACTCTATGGGCACGAATTCCCCGTGGCGGCGCAACTCGCCAATACCGGCACGTCGCTCGACAATTCCGTGTTCGTGAACATGCAGACCGTTCCCGACGTGGTCGGATATTCCGCCAAGGTGGGGCATGCCGCCATTCCGGAAGAATATGCCGACAAAGCCGTTTCCGCCGTGCTCATCAAGGTCAAGGACGGTTACTCCGCCCAGCAGGTCGCTTCGAACATCACCAAAACAACAGGAATCAAAAGCCTCGGATACGTGTATCCGGGGGGCATCACAGCCACAACGAAATCCAATCTGAACGTGATCATTCGCTACGTGACCCTTTTCGTCGCGGTGTTCTGGGTCATGGGGCTGATCGTGCTGCTTGCTGTGTTCTCGTCCGCCATGAACGAACGCAAACGTGAATTCGCCGCGTATCGCATTCTTGGTGCCAATCGTTCCACTTTGGTCGGCATCATCGTGAAGGAATCGGCCATGATCGGAGCTTTGGGCGGTGTGATAGGCATTGCGGTCGCGTCGCTGGCGATTTTCCCGTTCAGCACGCTTATCGGACGGCAGCTGCAGTTGCCGTATCTGCAAACCAACATGTGGAATGTGTTGGCATTGATCGCAGTGAGTTTCGTGTTCGCGGTGCTTACCGGACTGCTCGCCTCCGTGACGACGGCGGTGAAACTTTCCGCTCCCGAAACCTATCTGACTTTGAGAGAAGGTGAATGATGGCGGAAAACACGGTTCTCGAAGTACAAGAGCTCACTCGCGAGTTCACCCGTCGCGGCAAACCGTTCGCAGCCGTGGACCATGTGGATTTCAGGCTGGGCCAAGGCGAGTTCGTGGCGATCGTCGGCCGTTCGGGCAATGGCAAAAGCACATTGTTGAATCTCATCACCGGACTGCTGAAACCCACATCGGGCTCTATCGACTTGGACGGCAATGACGTGACGCGGTTGAACGACAAACAAATGTCAGTCGTACGCAATCGGATCGTCGGATTCGTCACGCAAAGCCAGACATTGCTGCCGAATCTCACGGCACTCGACAATGTGATTCTTCCTTCCGTGCTGTGCAACGGCAAAACGGCGCAGCGCGATGTTGAGATACCTGCGGATTCGTCTGATGCGAAATCAGTGGAAGAAACCGTATCCGACGCATCTTCCGAACAGACGGTTGACGACGGACTTCCGGACGTCATCGCGGCGGCTCCGGTATCGAAAACACACAACGATCCCGTTCAGGACCATGCCATGGAACGTGCGCACGCATTGCTGCGCCGACTGCAGGTCGACGATTTGGCGGAATGCTACCCGAAAGAGCTTTCCGGCGGCGAAATGAGACGCGTCAGCATAGCGCGAGCTCTGATGAATGGTCCGAAACTTCTGATAGCGGACGAACCCACCGGAGATCTGGATGCCGAAAGCACTGCCATCGTCATGCGGCTGCTGCAGGAAGTGGCGCACGACGGCACCGCAGTGTTGATGGTCACCCATGATCCGGATGCCTTGACGTATGTGGATCGAATCTATCGCATGGACAGGGGAGTGCTGGCTGAAGCATAGCGGCGCATGATGGCATGACATGCCGAAGAGGGCGAAAACGACGAGCTCGTCCCGCCCTCATGTGTATTATTAACGATTGGTGTGCGCCCGCAAGGGAGCATACGTCTGGAGTCTTAGCCCATCAGTGGGTCGGCGACCGATACGAGCTGTTTACGGCACGTGTTCAAGTCGTTCGTGCGCATGCACGAAGAAGCACTGGAGAGGCTGGCTCAGCGCATGTCGGAAACCGGTGTGCGCTCCGTTCAGACAACGACAGAACAAACAAAGGATTAAACCAATGACGAACGTTCAGCGTTCTCGCCGTCAGGTGCGCCTTTCCCGCGCCCTCGGCATCGCTCTGACCCCTAAGGCTCAGCGCATCTTCG
>ENA-OQCD01000206-OQCD01000206.1-human-gut-metagenome-genome-assembly--contig:-NODE-206-length-15880-cov-2.410144_pt1 | contig 15880 bp, 19 predicted proteins | sample MGYA00242755_ERZ504571 | MGnify/ENA primary metagenome ERZ504571 (study PRJEB26092, sample SAMD00036274) | human gut metagenome | host: Homo sapiens | study: EMG produced TPA metagenomics assembly of...
TTTAAACCTGAAACAATCAACTACAGAACCTTGAGCCTGAGAAGGACGGTCTTTTCTGCGAAAGAATTTTCGGACCGAGCAAGGACTGGGAGTGTCACTGTGGAAGTATAAAAAAAATTCGCTATAAAGGCGTTGTCTGCGACAGGTGTGGTGTTGAAGTAACCAAATCTGCCGTTCGTAGAGAACGTATGGGACACATTGAGCTTGCAGCTCCTGTATCTCATATCTGGTATTTCAAAGGAATTCCGTCCCGTATGGGTCTGATCCTTGATATTTCTCCAAGAACACTGGAGAAAGTGCTTTACTTTGCAAACTATATCGTTCTGGATCCTGCTGATTCAGGCCTTATGTACAAACAGGTACTCACCGAGCGTGAGTACCAGGAAGCAAGAGAGTCTTACGGCGAAGGCTTCCGCGTAGGTATGGGTGCTGAGTCCATCATGGAGCTCTTGAAAGCTATTGATCTTGAGAAAGATTCCGCAGAGCTGAAAGCAGAGCTTGTTGATGCAACAGGCCAGAAACGTGCAAGAATCATTAAACGTCTTGAGGTTGTAGAGTCCTTCCGTGAGTCCGGCAACCGTCCTGAGTGGATGATCATGACTGTGATCCCGGTTATCCCACCGGATCTTCGTCCTATGGTACAGCTGGATGGAGGACGTTTGCAACATCTGACCTGAATGATCTTTACAGAAGAATCATCAACAGAAATAACCGTCTGAAAAGACTTCTGGAGCTTGGCGCTCCGGATATCATTGTCCGCAACGAGAAGCGTATGCTGCAGGAGGCTGTAGATGCCCTGATCGATAACGGACGCCGTGGACGCCTGTAACAGGACCTGGAAACAGAGCCCTGAAATCCCTTTCCGACATGCTGAAAGGTAAATCCGGACGTTCCGTCAGAACCTTCTGGGTAAACGAGTTGACTATTCCGGACGTCTGTAATCGTTGTAGGACCGGAGCTGAAGATCTATCAGTGTGGTCTTCCGAAAGAGATGGCCATCGAGCTGTTCAAACCTTTCGTTATGAAAGAGCTTGTTGCTAACGGAACATCTCACAATATCAAAAATGCCAAGAAGATGGTAGAGAAACTTGAGCCTGCAGTATGGGATGTCCTTGAGGACGTCATTAAAGAGCATCCGGTTATGCTTAACCGTGCACCTACACTGCATCGTCTGGGTATCCAGGCGTTCGAGCCGATTCTTGTAGAAGGTAAGGCGATCAAGCTTCATCCACTTGTTTGTACAGCGTTCAACGCAGACTTCGATGGTGACCAGATGGCCGTACATCTTCCGCTTTCCCAGGAAGCACAGGCAGAGTGCCGTTTCCTTCTGTTATCACCGAACAACCTTCTGAAACCGTCTGATGGTGGTCCTGTAGCTGTTCCTTCACAGGATATGGTCCTTGGTATCTACTATCTGACTCAGGAGAGACCTGGAAACAAGGGTGAGGGCAAGTTCTTCAAGAGTATCAACGAGGCAATCCTCGCATACGAGAACAAGGTCATCACACTTCAGACCAAGATCATTGTACGCTGCCATAAGACAATGCCGGACGGAACTGTTTTAAGCGGCAATGTTCACTCTACACTGGGACGTTTCCTGTTCAACGAGATCCTTCCGCAGGATCTTGGATTCGTAGACAGAAGCGTACCTGGAAACGAACTGCTTCTTGAGGTTGACTTCCTTGTAGGTAAGAAACAGCTGAAGCAGATCCTTGAAAAAGTTATCAATACACACGGAGCAACAAAGACAGCCGAGGTACTTGACTCTGTTAAGGCTATGGGTTATAAATACTCCACACGTGCAGCCATGACCGTATCCATTTCCGATATGACCGTGCCGCCGCAGAAGCCGGAGATGATCAAGCAGGCTCAGGATACTGTTGACCGTATTACAAAGAACTACAAACGTGGTCTTATCACAGAGGAAGAGCGTTATAAAGAGGTTGTTGATACCTGGAAGAAGACCGATGATGAGCTTACAAAAGCCCTTCTGACAGGTCTTGATAAGTACAACAATATCTTCATGATGGCTGACTCCGGAGCCCGTGGTTCCGATAAGCAGATCAAACAGCTTGCCGGAATGCGAGGACTGATGGCTGATACAACCGGTCATACTATCGAGCTTCCGATCAAGTCTAACTTCCGTGAAGGTCTTGACGTACTGGAGTACTTCATGTCTGCGCATGGTGCTCGTAAGGGACTTTCCGATACCGCTCTTCGTACAGCCGATTCCGGATACCTGACAAGACGTCTTGTTGATGTATCCCAGGATCTTATCGTTCGTGAGGCTGACTGCTGTGAGAACAGAGCAGAGATCTCCGGAATGGAAGTTCGTGGATTCATGGACGGAAAAGAAGAGATTGAGAGCCTTCAGGAGCGTATCACAGGAAGATTCTCCTGTGAGACAGTTAAGAATAAAGACAGAGAAATCCTTGTTAAGGCGAACCACATGATCACACCGAAGCGTGCTGCCCGTATTATGAAAGAGGGCGTAAGCAACACAACAGGCGGACCGATCGACAAACTGAAGATCCGTACCATCCTTTCCTGTAAGTGCAAGGTTGGTGTCTGCGCGAAATGTTATGGTGCGAACATGGCTACCGGTGAGCCGGTACAGGTTGGTGAGTCCGTTGGTATCATCGCAGCACAGTCTATCGGTGAGCCAGGTACACAGCTGACCATGCGTACGTTCCATACCGGTGGTGTTGCCGGTGGAGATATCACACAGGGTCTTCCTCGTGTCGAGGAGCTTTTTGAGGCAAGAAAGCCGAAGGGTCTTGCGATCATCACAGAGATCCCAGGTGTTGCCACGATCAACGACACTAAGAAGAAACGTGAGATCATCGTAAATGATCCGGAGACAGGTGATTCCAAGACTTACCTGATCCCATACGGTTCCCGTATCAAAGTCCTTGACGGACAGGTTCTTGAGGCCGGCGATGAGCTGACAGAAGGTAGTGTAAATCCGCATGATATCCTGAGAATTAAGGGTGTTCGTGCAGTTCAGGATTACATGATCCGCGAGGTTCAGCGTGTATATCGTCTGCAGGGTGTTGAGATCAACGATAAGCATATCGAGGTTATCGTTCATCAGATGCTGAAGAAGATCCGTATCGAGGATAACGGAGATACAGAGTTCCTGCCAGGAACACTTGTTGATGTCCTTGATGTTGAGGAAGTTAACGAGAAACTTGAGGCAGAGGCAAACAGCCGGCAGAGGGCAAACAGGTTATGCTTGGTATTACCAAGGCATCCCTTGCTACAAACTCCTTCCTGTCAGCAGCATCCTTCCAGGAGACAACAAAAGTCCTGACAGAGGCTGCTATCAAAGGTAAGGTCGATCCGCTGATCGGTCTGAAAGAGAACGTTATCATTGGTAAGCTGATTCCTGCAGGTACAGGTATGAAGCGTTACAGTGAGATCAGTCTTGACACAGGAATGCCGGAAGTAAAAACAGCTTCCGAGGAGCCTGAGGATACAGAGGAAATTTCCGTAGAGGAAGAGAAGACTGAGACTGCTCCGGAGGAAGAGACCGCTGCTGTTGAAGAGACAGCAGAGGAAACTGCACCGGTAGAAGAATAAGTCAATATACCTTGCTAATATAAATAAATCTCCCCCCGGAAATCCGGAGGGAGATTTCTGTTTATAAGCAGGGATTTTCTGAGAGAGGAGGGATTGCGATGGACAAGGAACTGCCAATTTCCCCGTGGCCGGAATGGAAGATCATAAGTAAGATCGGGGAAGGTTCTTTTGGAAGAGTGTATAAAGCTCAGAGAACAGAGAAGGGACGTTCTTTTTACTCGGCAATTAAGATAATCACAATCCCCGCCAGTAAAGGGGAACTGGACAGTGTGCGCTCAGAATCCGGCGATGAAAGATCCGTCCGCGGTTATTTCGAAAATCTGGTGGAGGAGTGCATTCAGGAAGTAAGCACCATGGAGTATTTCCGGGGAAATTCCCATATTGTATCTGTAGAAGATTACAAGGTAATGGAATATCTGGACGAGATCGGATGGGATATTTTTATCCGCATGGAATATCTCACAAGCTTCATGGAATATTATGCGGGAAAAAATCTCACAGAAAAAGAAGTGATGAAGCTTGGCATAGACCTTTGTAAATCACTGGAATACTGCGGGCAGCTTCACATTATCCACAGGGATATCAAGCCTGAGAATATTTTTGTATCCAGGTTCGGGGATTTCAAGCTGGGAGACTTTGGAATCGCCAGAGAACTGGAAAAACATGAGTACCCTTCCAAAAAGGGAACTTATTCCTATATGGCGCCGGAGATGTACAGGGGAGAACAGTACGACAGCAGAGTGGACATTTATGCACTTGGCCTGGTGTTATATAAACTGATGAATCATAACAGGCTTCCGTTTCTGAATCTTGAAAAACAGCTGATCACATACAGAGATAAGGAAAACGCGCTCACGAGGAGGATGTCAGGCGAAACACCGCCTGCACCTGTGGATGCGGGAGAGGCTTTCGGCTCCGTTATCTTAAAAGCCTGTGCTTATGATGCAAAAGAACGATATCAGACTCCTGATAAGTTCGGGAAGCACTGGAAGAAATCCGGTATGGAACGGCAAACAGAGAACAGGGAGTTCATGAGAAACCGAAACCAGTGGAGGAAAGACCTGTTCCGGAGTCCATGCCGAAGTTTCTCCAGGAGGGTGCAGCCAGACAGCTGGCAAGAACAAGTCAACTGAATACGGAGGCAATCCGTCAGGCACGTAGAAATCCTGCGCCGGTATCTGTACAGCCGGAGAAACCGACAGCCGGAGAAATAGCAAAAAATGCAGCCCGGAATAGGCCAAAGGCTCAGAGTACAATACAGAATCCTCAAAAATCTGCATCCGGAAAAACAGTATCCGAAAGAGATAGTCTGTCCGGTTATCAGTCAGGATTTTCCCGTCAGCCAGAACCCGGTATAAGAAAAACCGGAGCTGTAAAGCCCAGAGTTACTTCTATCACAGATCTGGAAGACGACCGTGACCAGAATCTCCAGGAGTGGGAAGGATCCGTGTCAGAGAATGGTGGAAATACCGATGACGGAAAGAGGCGGAAAGGCATTTTCAGAATGCTCATAGCAGCCGGGATCATTGTTGTGCTGATCGGCGGGATCATTGCGGTACGAACGATACGGAAACCTTCGGACAACGGGGAACCTTCGTATACAGATTCCGATGATTCTGATGCTCTGAACAAAGGAAATTTCGGCACTGTAGACGATGCAGATAAAAGCTTCGCACAGGCAATGGAAACGATACGTGACCATGCGACAACCATAGAAAATGCTCTGGACAGTTATAGACGTGAAGGCACAGAGGGGGATCGCCTGCGCTTTTATAACGGATCAGGAGAGATCGCCAAAGTACTTGTATATCCCGGCAGTTCCGCAGATGGCGTTTATGAGGAATATTTTTACTGGGGCGAGCAGATGTTTTATACTTATGTATGGGACGGAGATGAAAAACAGTATTTTTTATTATCAGGACGGCCTTCTGATCCGATGGATCGATGCAGATGGTAAGGTTCATGATAAAGAGAGTGATAACGACAAATATGTAGAACTGGGAGACAAATACTGGAGTAATTCTGTAATGGAGCTTCAGCAATAATGTCGAAGGGGTTTTTACGAAAGGAAAAAGAATGGCCTATCAGATTGATTATGCATATACATGTCACACCGGAAAGGTGAGGACGAATAATGAGGATAATTTCTGGTGCTGCGGAGTGCGGCTGCCAGTGCACAACCAGGGAGTTGACGGAATCCTGGCAGGTCATACGCAGCATTGGCAGCTTCCCGTACTGGCAGTTTTTGATGGCATGGGAGGGGAAAGCTGTGGTGAGATGGCAGCCTCTGCAGCCGTGGAAGCACTGGGTGGTTTTTATGAAGAAAATAAAAAAGCCTCAAAAAAGAGCCGGTGGTTTTTCTCACAGGAGCCTGTGCAAATATGAATGAAGCAGTATGCAGATACAGCAGGGAAAATCGTATCAGCAGCATGGGAACTACGATGGCACTTTTGTCTTTCAGTGAAAAAGCGATCTATGCCTGTAATCTTGGGGACAGTCGTATTTACCGCCATTTTCAGGGAAAACTGCAGCAGATATCTACGGATCATGTGATCAGTGGAAAAATGCTTGGAAAAGCTCCTTTGACACAGTACCTGGGTTTTCAGGAGGAAAACATGGCTCTGGAACCATCCATTGTGGAGATCGGCTATCAGACGGGAAGCAGTTATCTGATTTGTTCAGATGGCGTAACGGATATGCTGTCAGATGAAGAAATACAGGAAATCCTGAGCAAAACCGGTACCGCGGAAGAAAAAAGTAGAAGAGCTTCTTGAAATGGCGCTGTCCAGAGGTGGAAGAGATAATGTAACGATGATCCTTGCCCAGATCAACGGCTATGAAGAAAAAAATCCTCTCAAACGATGGGCAGAACGGCACAGCACCGGGCGGTAGAAACTCTGCCGGTAATAAAGAGCGGCATTGCTTCCAACCGGCTCAGTCTGCCGGTGAGGAATATAAGGGATAAGGAGAATTTGCGATGAGAAATCGAATGCAGGATCTTGATTTTGAACAGACAGTTGCCTTCGATTCTGTGAAGGATTTTGAATTTACCAGAAAGGCGGCACAGAAGTTCCGCCAGGTTGTCAGTCTGGATTCCTTTGAGGATGAGGATGCAGATGTTATTTTTCATTATCTTTATAAAGAAATGGAACTGGTTTCTTTTGGCGATTATCTGAAAAGATATGTTTATGAGCGTGCAGAATTGGAAGAACCTTTTTCCCAGGTACCCCAGGAGGTTTACAGGGATATTGTGGTGGAATCTTTTAAAGAGACTTACACACCGAAATCCATGTCCCCGACTTCTGCCAAGCTGAGTTCTCTGGTGAACAACTGGCTGACCCAGGCTTCTGTGAAACGTGAGACTGTTTTTCTTCTTGGGTTCGGGCTCCGCATGAGTACGGAGGATGTATCGGATTTTCTGACCAGGGTGCTTCGGGAACAGGATTTTGATTTTCATAATCCGGAGGAAGTAATTTACTGGTATTGCTATCATAACCATCTTGGCTATTATAAGGCAGAAGAATATAAAAAAAATCTATAAAGAACTGACACCCACGGAAAAAAAGACCGGTGAGGTTGTATACGGAACAGGTCTCTGTCTGGACAGTGAAGAGAAACTTCTGGAATATCTGGCATTTCTGAAAGGCAGATGCGACGATCCGAAATCGGAAAAGAGTCAGGCTTTTCAGGAATTTATGATCCTTCTGGAACGTGCCCGTAAGATCATTGCAGCCATGTACCAGCAGGATGAAGAGGAAAACGGTGGCAAAAAAGATCTGGAAGCCTGAGAATATCAGCGCTTCAGATCTGGAGAAGGTCATCTGCAGCGGTATCCCTATCAACAAGATGGGAAATCTGAAAAAAATGTCCGCTTCTATTCTGGCAAAACATTTCAGCCAGAAGCGGTTCAGCCGCCAGAGGATCAATAACATTCTGAACCATAAGTTTCCGGTAGAACGATTTGATCTGATCACGCTGGAATTTTTTTGTGATCTCTCAGGAGATGGCAGATGATGATCCATATACAAGATACCGCTATTTTCTGGATGAGATCCAGGAAATCCTGGCACGATGCGGCATGGGTGAGATCTACATAGTAAATCCATATGAGTGTTTCATCCTCATGTGTCTGCTGACAGACTGTCCGTTGGCAGTTTTTTCCGAGATCTGGGAGAAATCCTATGAAGAAGGGGAAGAGAAGAACTGAAAAGAAGAATAAAAAAGGATGATGCGTATCTGGCGCGTCATCCTTTTTTTGTCTGTGCTTTATTCGTTGTAATAACCGTAAATGGAACGGCTGTCCTGAGCAATGGTATTCTGTGCCGCGGCGGTATCGTTAAGATCCTGTGACATGAAGCAGATCACAAGGTCGATTCCCTTTGCAGTATCGTAGATGATACCGGCATCATTCTCCACAGTGTCAAGCTCTCCGGTCTTGTTGGCGACTTTTACACCTTCTGGCAGCTGAGCGGGGATTTTTGTTGGTTCTTGTCTGCATTTTCAGGAGGTGGTACATGTATTCCGCACCTGCAAGAGTATCTTCTGCCGCGCTGCCCTTGTCCATCTGATAGATGTCTTCAGGAATTTTCCGCAATCTTTTACAGAGGTGTAATTATCTCCATTGGAATTATCTGCAAGAAGGAGACGTCCCATGGAAGTGTTGGTGTATCCATGATCCTGGCAGAATTTATTGACACGCGCCATTCCGGCTGCGTCATCACCGCCTCCGAGACAGTTGACAAGCTTGTTTGCCGCGTCATTATCACTGACTGTGATCATGGAATTCAGGTTGTTATCCAGGGTTTCTTTTCCGTAAGTTGTGGAAAGACTGTCATAATCTTCATATACAGCACCCATGATATACAGCTTGATCAGACTGGCAGCCTGCATCTTCTGATCATTGATGGCACCTTCGGTATTTTTTGCAAGATTACATACATATACGGACCAGGTACCGTTATCAGTCGGAAGAAGTGACTGTACCTGACTCAGTACGTTGTCCATGCTGGAGTCGGAATTATCGGTAAAAGTGCTGCTTCCACTGGAAGGAGACAGAGTGCCCTCTTCCTGTGAAGCTGCTGCGCTTTCCTGGCTTGCGGAAGAATCTGTGGAAGAATCAGAATTCTGCTCCTGAGAGCTGGAATCCTGAGAATCCGGGGAAGCGGCAGCTGCTGCACTTTCAACGGTAGGATCATCCGCATAAAGAGCATCCAGCTGATCTGCCTTGCTGCTCAGCTCAGCAGCAGAATCAGAAACTTCCTGAACATTTTTCTGAAGGTCGGAAACCTTGGACTGAAGAGATTCAAGCTTGTTCAGTGAACGGACATTCAGTGCACCCAAACCCACCAGGCAACGGCAAGCACTGCGATCACAACATATAAAAATACATTTTTTTCATAAGAAATACTCCTTTTACTGCTGAAAATAAGCATCAATTCCATTGGCGATCCCTTCGGCCATTGTCTGCTGGAAGGAAGAATCTGCCATCTTCAGATCATCATTCTGATTGGTCATAAATCCCATTTCCACAATAGTAACCGGTATGGTACTCCAGTTGATTCCTGTCATGGTATCTGTATAGATAATACCGCGGTTCTGAAAACCGGTAGCTGCACAGTAGGAATCAATGATGCACTGGGAAAGACGGTTGGAACTGTCATAGAGACTGGAAACATAAGGATTCTGCTGTGATGGGCACATGGTCAGTGCGCCGGAAACAGAAGAAGAATCATCGCCGTTTGCATGGACACGTACACAGATTTCTGCACCCTGGGATGCTACCAGCTCCGCACGTTCCTTGTTGCTGATCGCAGTATCATTGTCAGTTCTTGTCATTACAACCTGATAGCCATGTTGCTCCAGGATATCTTTCAGAAGAAAGAGAGACATTCAGATTCAGCTGATATTCCGGAAGGCCGCTGAAAGAACCACTGGTTCCGGTAGAAGCTTTTGCTTTCATGGTGGAGGGAAATGCCCTCCTTTTTGATAATTTTAAATTATACATGAATGGTTTTATACCGATTTTATGCTCTTTTCTATTTTCTCGGTGTTCGATGAACATGCCGTGGATATGACATTGGAAGAGTTTGTGAAGCTTCTGCGTGGCGAAACGCTGGAAGGTGCAAGTAGAAGAGTATCAGCGCCTGAAGGTTCGGGCAGGGAGACAGAGGCCAAGAAGTTAAAGAGAAAACTGGCCGCGCTGGTGATAGCCGGGCGTTGCGATGGGAGCCATGCCGAAACCAATCTGAAGCAGTGGAGCGGGGACGCCATGCTGGATGTGGATAAATGTAACGGCCGTGTGTCTGAGTTCTTGCAGGTCTTGAAGGACACTCCTTGGGTGAAGGCGGCATGGCGCAGCGTTTTCGTACGACGGGCTGAAGCTGGTGGTGCGTGTGGAAGCAGAGAGTGTGGACGAGTATCGTCTGGCATACGCGTTGGTGGCATGGCACGTGGCGCAGCTTCTTGCCTTTCCCTGTGACATGAGTTGCAAGAATCCCACCCGTCCTTGCTTTGCATCGTATGATCCGGAGGCTTTTTTTTCGTCCGGATACCGAAGTTTTTTCCCTGGCGGCGCTTTGTGACGGAGCATCCCGACAGGGTGGGGGAGATTCTGGCGGAACTGAAAGTGAAGACCCCGGCAGGTGCGTCCGGGCCTCCCGTTGCGGCTTCGGGCATGCTGCACACATTCTTCAACGAGTTCCTGGAGCAGAATCCCTTTGTGGATGGCAAAAAGAATGAGTTTTTGTTGAAACTGGGACGTATCGCCCGCTATAAAGGAGTGGGCGAGGAAGAGTTGGCACGGCTGAAAACGCTGGCGGTGGAAAGGCTGGCGGGTATGGGGTGTGCCGCCGGGGATATACCTCCGCGCATAGACTCCGGATACCGGTATGCCGACATGAACAAGGGGTCCGGAACACCTGCTTCCAGGGCTCACAAGGCTCAGGGCTCACCTATGCGGTATTCTGAGCCCAATGAGGGGGAGGAAGAGGCTGAGTTAGAGAAACTTGAGGCTGACAAGTTGCGTCGTGAAGTTCCGTGTCTTCCGGATGAACTGTTCGACCGTTTGCCCGACTTTTTTTTTGAAGCGTGGTTTGACGCACGTCGCAACAAGCGCGAGAGGGGATATTCTGTTGCTCTCCATGATTACCAACATCAGCGGTTGCTGCCGGGGGGTGAGGATGAATTATGGAGGAATGGTTTATTCCGCCGATCTCTATCTGGTGGCTTTGGCCGGTTCGGGCAGAGGAAAGGGGGTGATGCAACTGGCGGCAATTCTGCCCGCAGCCATTCAGGAGTATTACGATGAATTGAACAGGAAGGATGAGCGTGAGTACCGGCAGAAGCTGCTGAAGTGGAATCTGGAGGAACGGCTTGCCGCTCAGGAAAAGAGGGTTCCCGATTTGGACCAATGCCCGGAGATGCCGGTAGAACGCATCCTGAAGGTGGCTCCCAATATTTCGAAAAGCCAGTTGATATTGGCTTTGGAGGCGGGTGGATCGGTCGGCTTGGTGATGAATGCCTCCGAGCTGGATATGATAAGTTCTGCCATGCACCAGGAGTATGGAAAACATGATGATGTGATGCGTGCCGCCTCCCAGCACGAGGAGGTGTCTTCTTATTTCAAGACGGATCACCGGCTTGTTGTTGTGAGTGACCCTCATCTGGCATTATGCGCTTCGGGTACTCCCGCCCAGTTGCATAAATTTATTTCTTCGCTGGAGAATGGAATGTACAGCCGTGTGGCTTTCTATGTGGGACAGGCCCACTGGGAGTATAAGTCGGCAAACCCCGGCAAGGCCCGGCTGGATATGCGCGCTTATTTCAAAGGGATGGGCGAGGAGCTGCTGCGTATGTTTATCTTTCTCTCCGGATCGCCTACCGAGGTGGTTTTCACCGAGGAACAATGGAAAGAGCATACGGAGCGTTTCAGAACGTATCTGCGTGAGGTAGTGGCGGAAGATGATGATTCTCCGGGTGCCATTGTGCTGCGCCACGGACTGATGATGTCTCGTATTGCCATGGTGCTGACTGCATTGCGTAAGTGTGAGCCGCAATGGAATACATCGGAGTGGAAGTGTTCGGATGAGGATTTCCATACGGCGATGCAGATAGTGGATGTGTTGCTGGAACACAGTTTGCTGCTTTCCACTTCCATGGATGATACTGCCGGAAGAATCAGGCCGTAAAGGCTTTTTTTTCAAACTGCGTCCCGTCTTGAAAAAATGCCGCGCGAGTTCACCTATTCGGAGCTGATGGCGGCTGCCAATGAAGCCGGGTTGCCTACAGCATCCGTGAAACGTTATTTGTTGCGTTTGGTGTATTATCAAATCGTTGAGAAAGAGGATGGTAAGTATAGAAAGACCGGCAAGTCTTGGCTCAGAAAACCGCCTAAGTGAGCCCTGAGCCTTGTGAGCCTTAAATGCAGGTGAAAAAGATCCTGTTGTTTTCAAAAAACAACAGGATCTTTCCGGTAAAACAACAGGGGATTTTAAAAAAACAACAAGGTCTTTCAATGTAGACAACAGGTTCTTTGGGAAGCGTATGTCCTAAGGTTCTCCCAGATGCCTCACTATGATTGCCACTTCATGCTTCAGAAAGCTGTGGCGGAATTTGTTGTAGCCCGCTTCGTTTAATTCTTCCTGCAGCAGCATATTTCTCCGCATCCAGCGATACAGGGTTTGCAGGGCTGCCGCAGCGGTCCGTCCGGGGCTATATAATTCTGCCAGTTCCGCTTTGTCATACGCTCTGATAATGAATGCTTTTTCTTCTTGGTTCATGTTCTTTTATCGTTTTGATTATAGAGTAAAGATACGCAAAAATGTCCTTGTTTTCCTACTCTCTCTGTAAGTTATTCTCGACATTTCCCGACAATCTCCTACGCTTCTCTACAAATGTCTACACGGGGCTTCCGGTTCATCGTATCTTTGTAGTGTAATCAAAAGCCAATCATAGCCGGCTTAGTGGTTAACGGTTGATTGCCAGTGTGTTTCTTAATTTGCAAGTTTTATTTTTAATTTGAAAAAGTATGGGAAGAACAGTTTCTTATTCGGTGGTAAAGCGTAATAATCCGCTTGATCAGGATGCAGTGCCTAAGTTTTATGCACAAGCTCAGGCTAATGGCCATGTAGAGATTCGCGAATGGCGGATCGTATTCAGAAAACCTGTACGGTGACGCGTGCGGATGTTATGGCTGTGCTTGTTGCCTTGGAGGATGTGATTATGGAGGCTCTGGAAGGGGGCGAGATCGTAAGGCTTGCCGATCTGGGTCACTTTCCAGATAGGTCTGAGCGGAAGAGGTGCGGAAACGGAGGATACGTATGATGTGTCGATGATTAGAAAAGCGCGTATCAATTTCCGTCCGGGTATTGCGCTAAGCGGTATTCTGGCAGCACTGAAATATACGAAAGTGGATAAATTGCCGGTGAAAACGAAAGGGGAGCAAAAGCCTGCTTAAGTAGATGGCGGACAAGTGTTTAATTAAAAAAACTGTAGAATGAAGGTAAATCTGTCTGGAGCACTATTTTGAAAGTGGTGATTGCAGTAGCTACGGCTATTGCGGGTGTAGTAGGAATCAGCTCGTGCATAGGGGGATGAGAGTGATTAATCTGATTGTTGTCCACTGTTCCAGCCACAAAGGCGGACAGGGACTTTACCGAACAGGATTTGGAGGTGTGCCACCGCAGGCGTGGAATGAACGGACCCGGATATCATTTTTTATATCCGTAAGAACGGGGATATAAAAAACAACCCGTCCCATAGAGAAAATCGGGGCGCATGCGCGTGGGTATAATGCGCAGAGTATCGGGATATGCTATGAGGGGGGGAGTCAGCGAGCGGGGCAGGCCGGCGGATACGCGGACGGTGTGGCAGAAACATTCATTGCGTGTACTGGTCAGGGCGTTGCTGGTGGATTATCCCGGTTGCAAGGTTTGCGGTCATCGGGATTTAAGTCCGGATTTGAACGGAAATGGCGAGATAGAGCCTGAGGAATGGGTGAAACAGTGCCCCTGTTTTGATGTTTCGAAAGAAAAATATAGTAAATAATATTTATATATTAAAACATAATAAGACTAATTCTCTTCTGAATTTGTTAAAATATTAACGTTCTAGAAAGAGGATTAGTCTTATTTTATTATGTAATTAATTTTGAAATTACTTTTTGTTTACATTTTCTGCGCCGTATCCATAGCCGTAACCGTATTTTTTACCGTATCCGTAATACTTGCCATACTTGCCGTATCCATAGTAATATCCGTACTTCTTTTTTCTTCATGTCCAGTCCGTTGATAAGGGTACATAGGTTGGGCAGTTTTTTCTGTTCGCTCAGTTCGTTGATTAAAGTATAATCTGCCTTGTGGGTGTAGTCTGCCCGGCACACATAGATGCTGGCGTTGGCTACGCGCGAAATCAGCAGGGTATCGGTCACCATGCCGATGGGGGCGGTATCCAGAATGATATAGTCAAAATGCTTTTTCAGTATGTCGATAGCCTGAGGCAAAGATTCACGTGCCACCAGTTCGGTCGGGTTGGGAGGAATAGGCCTCCGGGCAGAATGGACAAGTTGGCATTGATGCGTGAAACTTTGTACCAGCGACATCAGGTCGGTATGTTCCGGATTGGCGAGGAACTGGCTGATGCCTTGTTCCCTGTGTGATAAGTTGAAAGCTTTGTTCAGGCTCGGCTTGCGGATGTCAAGCCCCACGATCACGATTTTCTTTCCTAATAAAGCCAGACTGACAGCCAGATTGGAAGCGATAAAGGTTTTGCCTTCTCCTGTGGTGGTGGAGGTAACCAATATGACTTTCTCGTCGCTCCTCATCATATAAAGTACATTGGTGCGTACATTACGGAAGGTTTCGGCCATCAGGTCGTTTTTGGTTTTTCGTGTACTACAATGCTTTCTTCTTTTCCTTTATCTTCCGACAGGGGTACATCGCCCACAATGGGAAGGGAGGTGATTTTTTCCACATCGGCGCGGCCCTCTATCTTGTATTTAAGAGTTCGATGATATAGATGACAACTACCGGCAGGGCGATTCCCAGAATCAGTGCTACCAGATAAATCATCTTTCCTTGGGAGATACGGGGATGGCTCTGCCAGTGCTTCGTCCACCATGCGGGCGTTGTTGGCGGTAGATGCCAGAGTGATGGCGTTTTCTTCACGCTTTTGCAGCAGCATCAGGTAAAGGCCGGCTTTGATTTCCTGCTGGCGCGAGATGCTGACCAGCTGGCGTTCCTGTCCCGGAGCATTGGTGATGCGTCCGGCGTATTTGCCTGCCTGACGTTCCAGATCCGCTTGGGTGATGGCCAAACCTCTTTGTACGCTGTTGATGGTGGTCAGCACATTGCTGCGCATGGCGCGGATGCTGGCATCCAGATTGACTACCACCGGGTTGTTTTCCTGGGAGGAACGGAGCAGGCGCTTGCGTTCCAGCAGCATCTCGTTGTAGCGGTTGATCAGCTCGGCAAGACCGGTATCTGTCAGGCCCACATTGACCGGAAGTACTTCGTAGGCATGATCCGGATTGTTGGCATAGCCGGCCAGGAATTGTACCAGCCGGAGCTGGGTGCTGTTTTCGGCACGTTTCTTTTCGTATTCCGAGTTTTCACTCAATGCCAGTTGGGCGTCGCTTTTCAAGTCGGTGAGCCCGGCATCGCGCTTGAAGGTTTCCAGTTCCTGTTCCCGTGGTTCCCAATTTCGCCGTTGATGATTTTGATACGTTCATCAATAAATTCCGCGGTTTTGGTAGCCACTTCGTTTTTGTCATCGTTGGCATCCCGGTTGTAGACTTCCACCAGCTTGTTGATGAAATCCATGCCGCGCTGCGTATGCGTGCTCTTGACAGAGATCTGTGCGATAGTGGTGGATTTGGAAGTAGGCTCTATGCTCAATGCTCCCCCGGTAAGTGTTTGCCACACTGCGGGGGGAAGAAACCGTAGCCATGATTTCCTGCGTGCTTTGGACAGTTGTGGAATCTTTAGGGGTAAGGCTGAACGTGCCCGACGGGGTGGTCAGCAAGGCGGGCAGCTTGTCGAACTGCTTGTTGTATTCCTCTTCTCCTATCCGGAGTTTCACATTCAGCTTGTTGCCCGGCTGCAAGGTCAGGTGAAGACGCGCGGGGGCGGGCAGTTTCTGGGCTTCTTCGGGGAGGATAAACTCCAGCGAACAGTCCAGACCGGTGATTTCCGCGATGGCAACCCGAAGCGGAAGGGCGTATTTCTTCTTAATATAACCGAAAGCAGGCTGCTGTTCAGCCGGGATCAGAATATACAGCGTATTGGCTGATCCGTTTTTTCTC
>ENA-OQCD01000207-OQCD01000207.1-human-gut-metagenome-genome-assembly--contig:-NODE-207-length-15864-cov-2.383682_pt1 | contig 15864 bp, 23 predicted proteins | sample MGYA00242755_ERZ504571 | MGnify/ENA primary metagenome ERZ504571 (study PRJEB26092, sample SAMD00036274) | human gut metagenome | host: Homo sapiens | study: EMG produced TPA metagenomics assembly of...
GCATCAAGAAGCTGTCGATGGACTGCCCGCATGACCATCTGCAACATGTCCATCGAAGCGCGCCCGCGCAGGCATGATCGCCCCGGACGAGGTGATCTTTCGAATACCTGAGGCCGTCCGCACGCGCCGGAAGGTGAGATGTGGGACAAGGCCGTCGAATATTGGAAGACGCTGAAGACCGATGACGATGCCGTGTTCGACAAGGAAGTGACCATCAACGCCGAAGACCTCGAGCCGTACGTCACGTGGGGCACCAACCCCGGGCCAGGGCGTGAAGATCTCCGGCGTGGTGCCGGATCCGGCCTCCTTCAACGACGAGACCGAGCGTTCCGCCGCCGAGCGTGCCATCGCCTACATGGGACTGAAGCCGGGCATGCGCATCAAGGACATCGCCGTGGACACCGTGTTCATCGGCTCCTGCACCAACGGCCGTCTTGAGGACCTGCGCGTGGCCGCCTCCATCATGAAGGGCCACCACAAGGCCGACAACATCCACCGTGTGCTCGTGGTGCCGGCCTCCTCCCGCGTGCGTCTGCAGGCGGAAAAGGAAGGCCTCGACAAGATCTTCAAGGACTTCGGCGCCGAATGGCGTAACGCCGGCTGCTCCATGTGCCTGGGCATGAACCCGGACAAGATGGTAGCCCGCGAACGTTCCATCTCCACCTCGAACCGCAACTTCGAAGGCCGTCAGGGCAAGGGTTCGCGCACGCATCTGGCGTCGCCGGCCGTCGCCGCCGCGACCGCCATCCGCGGCACCATCTGCTCGCCGGCCGACCTGTGAGCCTGCTGCGAGCGGAAGCTGCGAACGCAATCGTAAGTAATCGAAATATCGAAATCGAATATCGATAGGCAATCGAAGGATTTGTTGACATGGAAAAACTGACTACCCTTACCGGCGTGGCCGTGCCGCTTCGCCGTTCCAACGTTGATACCGACCAGATCATCCCGGCCGTGTTCCTGAAGCGCGTGAAGAAAAGCGGCTTCGACGACGCCTGTTCTACGCGTGGCGCCGCGACCCGGAATTCGTGCTGAACAAGCCGGAATACAAGCAGGGCAAGATCCTTGTGGCCGGCCCGGATTTCGGCATTGGTTCCTCTCGTGAGCACGCCGTGTGGGCGCTGCACGATTACGGTTTCCGCGTGGTGATTTCCTCCCGTTTCGCCGACATTTTCTACGGCAACACCGCCAAGAACGGCGTGCTGGCCGCAATTATGCCGCAGGAATCCATTGAGCTGCTGTGGAAGCTGCTGGACGAGGAGCCGGGCCGCGAAATGACCGTCAGCCTGGAAGACCGTACCGTCACCTGCGGCGATGTGACGTTGCCGTTCGAAGTGAACGACTACACCCGCTGGCGTCTGATGAACGGCTACGACGACATCGACCTGACGCTGCAGCACGAAGACGACATCATCGCATACGAGAAGATGCGCGCCGAAAAGTTCCCGTTCAAGCCGAAGACCCTGCCGGTCAAGCGCGAGCCGGAACAGCCGATCGAATCCGCCCGTGAGGGTGAATACCCTGATTGGCAAGGCCCGTTGGCCGATCGCGGCATCATCTGACGCGATGGCTGGTCGGCAGTGCAGTGCACTGCCGACAGGGCCTTGCCCGAGTCCGAAACGAGGGCAGCAATGAGCCTGCGCGCAGCGCAGTCCGTAATTGCAGATAGGCCCGTTGGCTGATCGCGACGGTAGCCCATTTCATCATTGGCTGACCGCAACCACATCTAACTTTTCCCAAGCCCGGCACCCAAGCCGGGCTTTTTGTTTACCTTCCATCACCTTTCCGCCAACAGCAAATTCCACAAAGCGGTGGCAAAGCGCGCGCAAAGCGTGGTAAAATCATAATACGACGGCAAAGCGGCGGCAAAACGAGCGTAAAACGCGTGGTAGGTAAGGCGGTGATGGCCAATGGACGGTAGCGAGCACGATGATGCCTGGTGGTCCCGGGAGGTTCCTCGGATGCGTGAAGGCAACCGTTTGGAAGCGAAACGTGCCAAGGGCGGCCTGCCCCACAGTTTATGGGAGACGTACAGCTCCTTCGCCAATACCGAAGGTGGGCTGATTCTGCTGGGCGTGTCCGAACATGAAGACCATTCTTTGTATATCACCGGAGTAGATGATGCGCGGAACATGGCGCAGGATTTTTGGAACATGGTGCATGATCCATCGAAGGTCAGTGCCGTTGTGCTGAGCGACAACGACGTGGTGATTCGCCATACCTCGCAGGGAGATGTTATTTCCATCGACATTCCTCGTGCGGCGAGGGACTGTATTCCCGTGTACGTGGGCCAGAATCCGATGACGGGCTCATACCGGCGTAATGGCGATGGCGATTATCTGTGCGATGAGGAAACGGTTCGTGCCATGCTTCGGGACAGTGACCTGCTTCCCTTGGACAGAACGATTGTTGAAGGCATGGGTGCTGACGCGCTCAACGCGGATAGCGTCGCATCATATCGTCGGCAGTTCAAGAACAGACGGCCCGGTCATCCATGGGTCGGATTGTCTGATGAGGATTTCCTGCTTCGCATCGAAGCGTTGCGGCTTGATGGTTCTCAGGTGCGTCCCACACGAGCCGGATTGCTGATGTTCGGTGAGGCGTGGCGAATCACGTCCGAATTCCCCTACTATTTCCTGGACTATCGCGAGGTCATGGACGACCGGGGAGCGGTGGAACGACCGATTCACTTCGGACGATGACACGTGGTCGGGCAACTTGTACGATTTTTGGGGCAAGGTGGTCAATCGTCTGCGGTCGGCTGTTGCCCATCCGTTCCAGCTTGATGCCGATTTGCATAGGATTGATGACAATCTGATGGATAAGGCCGTTCGTGAGGCTGTCACCAACACGCTCGTTCATGCCGATTACTTCATTCGCCGGGGGCACGGTGATCATTCAGTATTACGACAGAATCGTATTGTCGAATCCCGGCAGCCTGCGTCTTTCCTCCGAAGAGGTGATGCAAGGCGGCATTTCGGATACGCGGAATCCCACGTTGATGAAAATGTTCAATCTGATTGGCATCGGAGAAAAGGCGGGCAGTGGTTTTGAGTGATGCGTGAAGGCTGTCTGTTCGCGGGAACCGCCGCGCCGGAATTGGAAGTGTTCGACGATCCGGGGCGTGTGCAGCTTACGTTGTATCCGCGCAAGATTGCCGGAGATTCCATGATCGCCGGAGCTTCTGCCTGTTCCCGGAGTCTCTGCAGATGGCGGGGGCTGTTGGTGCGGAGTCGCCGACAATGCGGAATTCGGAGCATGGCACTGGTACGATCCATAGGATTGGCGCTCGCGGGGCTGACCGTTTGAACGACATGGTCGGCACATTCGGCAAGAACGTGGCCCTACCTGCCGATTTCGGCAATGCGATCAGGCCGCAAAGCCAGTTGGAGAAATCACCTATGCGTTGACGGTCGGCGGACCGCAACCCACCTCGTATCTGGCTGTGGTGCTGGGGCTTGGCCTCACCCGTACCCGGGAGATATTGGCCTCACTGGTGAAAGACGGTGTTATTGAACCAATAGCGTCGGACGCGGACGCAAGTACCGTCTTGCCGAGCATACCGGCTCATGACGGCGTTCCGATTCTCTGGACTTGACCTGGATCGAGAGCCAACTCGTCTGGGGAAGTCCTAGCCAAGGAGGTTTCCAAGGTGAGACGGGGCGTGCAGGCGGGACGTGTGTCGCGTTACAGTGGACATGACATTTCGTGTGTTCGCATCGCATATCCAAAACATGACACGAGAACAATTTCGGGGAGCAGTATGAGCCAGGGTTTCGCGCCGTTTTACGACGTCAATCGCACGTATGAAGACAACTATCTGCAGGGGCCGTTCGGTGCGTTCGCCGAAGTGATGAAGGGCGATTCCGCTGCCGGCGCCTCCGCGCAGTCTGCACAGACCACCCAGTCGCAGTCGTCCGACCAGGCCGAGGAATTCCTCGGCTTCCGCGTGAACCTGCCGTTTGGCATTCCCGCTGGTCCGCTGCTGAACGAGCGGTTCACCACCGCCGCCTTCCGCATGGGTTTCGATTTGGCGGTGTACAAGACGGTCCGCTCCCGCGCGTGGGGTTGCAACGCCTTCCCGAACGTGCTCGCCGTGCATCCGAAGAACGCAGACGGGTCGCTGGTTCCCGGCAGCGCCGAACTGGATGAAGGCGTGCTTGCCGACACCCGATATGAGCTTCCGATTTCGATCTCCAACAGTTTCGGCGTGCCGTCGCGTGACCCCGACGAATGGCAGCCGGACATGAAGAAGGCGATCGCCGCCGCCGGCGACGGGCAGCTGCTCGTGCCCAGCTTCCAAGGTTCCCGCGTGGACGGCATGGACCGCAAGGCGTACATCGCCGACCATGTCACCACCGCGCATCTGGTTACGGAAACCGGAGCCGGACTGATGGAAATGAACACCAGCTGCCCCAACGAAGGTCACAATCGCCTGCTGTGCCACGACCCGCATCTGGTGGGGGAAATCACGGAAGCCGTGAAAAACGAAATCGGCGATCGCCCGCTCATCGTGAAACTCGCCTACATTCCCAACGACACCGACCTGGAAACCATGGTCAGGGAAACCGTCGGACATGGCACCGTGCAAGGCTTCTCCACCATCAACACGATTTCCGCGCGCTGGTGGACGCGAACGGCAACCAGGCGCTGCCGGGAGTCGGACGTGACCGTTCCGGCGTGTGCGGCAACGCCATTCGTGGCGCCGGTCTCGACATGGTCGGCAGGCTCGCCGCCATCCGTGAAAAACTCGGCTTCGACTTCGCCATCGTGGGCGTGGGCGGCGTGATCCGTCCTGACGACTACAAGGCGTACCGTGAGGCTGGCGCGAACGCGTGATGAGCGCCACCGGAGCCATGTGGGATGCGAATCTCGCGCGCGAAATTAAGGAGACACTGCGCTGAATTCCGTTTTTTCGCGAACATGCTACATGCCTTATGGCAAACTAAGCAGCAGTGTTTTTTGAGCTTGATCCAAAAGGGAATCGAAAGAGGTTGAGCGTGTCTGACAATAAGAACGACATTCTGCACGTCGAAGGCGGCAAGCCGCTGAACGGCACCATCAAGGTGCGCGGCGCGAAGAACTTCGTAAGCAAGGCCATGGTCGCCGCATTGCTGGCCCCGGGCACATCCGTGCTGAAGAACGTTCCGGAAATCCGCGACGTGCACGTGGTGTCCGACCTGCTGCGCCTGCACGGCGTGGACGTGACCGTGGACGGCGCGAACGGCGTGGTGACGATCGACGCCACCAACGTGCAACTCGCCGACGTGGCCGACGTGGACACGCTGTCCGGCTCGTCCCGCATTCCGATTCTGTTCTCCGGCCCGCTGCTGCACCGTCTGGGCGAAGCGTTCATTCCGGCGCTCGGCGGCTGCAACATCGGCGGTCGTCCGATTGACTTCCATCTGGAAACCCTGCGCAAGCTCGGCGCGAACGTGGACAAGGAACACAAGGACGGCATCCACATCACCGCTCCGAACGGTCTGCATGGCGCGAAGATTCACCTGCCGTACCCGTCCGTGGGCGCCACCGAGCAGACGCTGCTCGCCGCCGTGCTCGCCGAAGGCAAGACCGAGCTTTCCGGCGCCGCCATCGAACCTGAGATCATGGATCTGGTGAGCGTGCTGCAGAAGATGGGCGCCATCATCTCCGTGGACGTGGACCGCACGTTCCGCATCGAAGGCGTCAAGGAGCTCAAGGGCTACACGCACACGTCTCTGACCGACCGCATCGAGGCCGCCTCCTGGGCGTCCGCCGCGCTCGCCACCCATGGCGACATCTTCGTCAAGGGCGCCACCCAGCCGGAAATGATGACCTTCCTGAACGTGTTCCGCAAGATCGGCGGCGAATTCGACATCACCGACAAGGGCATCCGATTCTGGCATCCGGGCGGAGATCTGAAGCCGGTGGCCATCGAAACCGACGTGCATCCGGGCTTCATGACCGACTGGCAGCAGCCGCTCGTGGTGGCGCTGACCCAGGCCAACGGCCTTTCCATCGTGCATGAGACCGTGTATGAGAACCGTTTCGGCTTCACCAAGCCGCTGGTGCAGATGGGCGCCACGGTTCAGCTGTACCGCGAATGCTCGGCTCCCTGCCGTGCCGCTTCCAACAGCGCAACTACAAGCATTCCGCGGTCATCTTCGGACCGACCCGCTGACCGGCCGTGACATCGACGTGCCGGATCTGCGCGGCGGCTTCAGCCACCTGATCGCGGCTCTCGCCGCCAAGGGGCCATCCAATGTGCAGGGCATCTCCCTGATCGACCGTGGTTACGCCGACTTCCGTGGCAAGCTGGAAGCCCTCGGCGCGATTTCGACTGATTCGCTGCGATTGGTTCGATGAATCGGCTGCGGCTGATTTATTGCGATTGGCCAATCGTGATTGATGATTCGCAATTGAACAGTTGCGATTGACAGTCGCGTCGAACGCCCATGTTGCTTTCACCGGTACTCGCCTTGCGCGGGTGCCGGTTTTGTTTTATCCGCGATTGCCGCCGCCGCAATCGCAAACATGCTTTCCGTGCCTTCCGCATCTTCCGCACATTCCCTTTTCTGCCTTATCGCCCGTCTTTTCTGCATCATTTGACGGCCAAATGATGCAGAAAACGATGGCATGAGGCAGTAAAAAGCAAGATAACGCGGAAAACATCGATGACGAAACGTATCGGGCGGCCGGTGGCACAATGGGAGCCATGGCATCCAAAGGAAAACCGTCGCCGCGCTCCGCAGTGAAGCCGCTGAGCGACGAGCAAGTCGCAAAACTCGCGCAGAAGCATCATCTTGTAGACCCGACCCACGATTTCCCGACCGGTCCGCGCAAAGCCAACACCGCGGAAATCGAAGCGCAGAACCCCAAAGCCACGCATCGCCTGCTGACCGGCTGCGACGTGGTGCTGCGCAATCACAGCAAAGTGAAGGCCTGGGGCTTGGAACACGTGCCGGAAACCGGCCCGTTCATCACCGCCGCCACGCATGTGACCATGTACGACGTGTTCGTGCCGATGGTCTCGATGTTCCATCAGGGCCGCCGCCCGCGCTACATGGCCAAGGCGGAAATGGCCAAATGGCCGCTGATCGGCAAATGGTTCCAGCTGGTCGGCATGCAGCCGGTGCAGCGCCGTGCAGGCAAGGCCAAAGCCATCGAGGAAACGTCCGTGGAAATCCTCACCTCCGGCCGCCCGCTGACCGTATGGCCGGAAGGCACCGTGACGCGCGACCCGCAAAAATGGCCGATGAGCATGAAAAACGGCGTGGGCGTGATCGCCCTCGAATCCTCACGCCGACTCGGCTGCCAGGTGCCGCTGTACTGTGCCGTGACCTGGGGCGCGGCCAGCATCAACACTGGTGGCCGTGGCCGCGCAAGAACGTGGTGATGTGCTACGACGAAGCGCTCGACTACGCGGACCTGCTTGACGGCTGCGATTCCTGGGGAGACGAAGTGCCGACGGACCGCGCCGACGAACTGACCCGCCGCATCCGCGTGCGCATGACCGAAATCATGGCCGAAATCCGCGGCGAACAGGCACCTGACGGCTACTGGGACTACTGCACCATGAGTCGCGTGAAAGACTGATTTTCCCCCACACACCCGTTCCGGCGGCGAACAAAATACGCGTGCGACCGGAACACGCGGCCGGTGTGCGTAGCCGGCGGTAGCATAAGACAACGTCGATTGAAAGCGGCGGCCGATGTGGCATACGCTCGGCCGTAAAAAGCAATCCAAATAATCCAAGGAGCAAAATTCATGGCGAATGTGACGGTACTGGGCGCTGGCGCTTGGGGAACGGCCTTCGGTCAAGTGCTTGCCGACGCGGGCAACAACGTGACCATGTGGGCCATCGAACCGGAAATCGTGGAAGGTATTCGTGACCATCACCACAACGGTGTGCGCCTGCCCAGTGTGGAAACGCTGCCCAGCAACATGACCGCCACCGGAGACCGCGCCGAAGCCGTGGCCAACGCCGACATCGTCATCGTGGCCATCGCCGCGCAGTTCGCACGCGTGGCACTGACCGAATTCAAGGGACTCATCCCCGAGACCGCGCTCGTGGCCTCCCTGATGAAAGGCATCGAACGCACCACCGGCAAAACGCATGGACGAAGTGTCATGGAAAACGCTCGACCTTCCGGCGGAACGCTTCGCCGCCATTTCCGGACCGAACCTGAGCAAGCAGATCGCCGACCGCGAGCCGGCCGCGACCGTGGTCGCCTGCGCGGACATCGACACGCGCGTACCATCGCCACCGCCTGCACCACCGACTACTTCCGTGCGTTCGTGCGCGCGACGTGATCGGCTTGGAAATGTGTGGATCGCTGAAGAATGTGGTCGCGCTGGCCGTGGGCATGGCCCGTGGCGCAGGCTACGGCGAGAACACCGCGGCCATGATCGAAACCCGTGGCCTTGCCGAACTGACCGCGCTGGGCGAGGCGGCCGGAGCCGATCCGAAGACCTTCGCCGGACTTGCCGGCGTGGGCGACCTCATCGCCACCTGCGGTTCCCCGCTGAGCCGCAACTACACGTTCGGTTCCAACCTTGGCAAGGGCCTGAGCGTGGAAGAGGCCACCAAGGTGAGCAACGGCGTGGCCGAAGGCGTGCCGACCACCGACGCGGTGGTGGCGTTGGGCAAGCAGTACGGTGTGCCGACCCCGCTCGCCACGGCCATGAGCCACGTGCTGGACGACGGCATCTCCTGCGCGCAGATGCTGTCCGAACTGTTCGGCGAAGGCATCACCGAGGAGTAGCAGCCGGCTTGTATGCTGGATGCTTGGCAAAAATCCTGAAAAGTCATAAAAGTTAAGGAATAAAGGCTATAGATATGGCAAAAAAGCGCATTGTGGTGATGTACGGCGGCAAGGCCGACGAGCATTCGATCTCCTGCATCTCCGCTGCGAGTGCGCTGCGCGCGCTGGACACGGACAAGTTCGAAGCCATTCCGGTGGGCATCACCAAGGACGGCAAGTGGATCGTCAACGGTGAGAATCCGCTCGGATGGAGCCTGGACGAAGGCCTGCCGACCGTGGAGAAACCCCAGGCGCCAAGGACGTGGTGCTTGAAGTGGCTCTCGGACAGGACGGCTTCTTCGCCCGCGAGGATGACGGTACGCTGACCCCGTTCGGCCATGTGGACGCGGTGTTCCCCGTGCTGCACGGGCCGTACGGCGAGGACGGCACCATCCAGGGTCTGTTCGAAATGATGGGCGTGCCGTACGTGGGGTGCGGCGTGCTCGCCTCCGCGGCCTGCATGGACAAGCATTACACGAAGGTGCTGCTTGCGGCCGCCGGCATTCCCGTCGCGCCCGGCATCACGCTCGACGCGCGTTCCTTCGACAAGGCTTCCGAATTCAAGACCGACGCCAATGCGATCATGGCGCAGGTTAGCGAAGCCGGCTTGCAGTATCCGCTGTTCGTCAAGCCGTCCCGCGCCGGCTCCAGCTTCGGCGTGACCAAGGTGGAGCATGAGGGCGATGCGGCCGAACTCGCGGCCGCCGTGTACGAGGCGTCCCACCACGATTGGCGCATCCTCGTGGAACAGGGCATCGACGCGCGCGAAATCGAATGCGCGGTATTGTGCCCGAAGGCCGGCGAAGCGCCGCAGGCCAGCTGGCCGGGCGAAATCGTGCTCGACAAGCGCGCCGAAGGCGACGACCAGTTCTACGACTTCGACAGCAAGTACATGGACGCCGCCGCAAGCCACGTGGAAGTGCCCGCCAACCTGCCGGAAGAGACGCTGAACCTCGTACGCGAAACCGCCAAGAAGGCGTTCGTCGCCGTGGACGGTGCCGGTCTGAGCCGCGTGGACACCTTCGTGACCAAGGACGGCAAGGTGATGGTCAACGAAATCAACACCATGCCGGGCTTCACGTCCATCTCCATGTACCCCAAGGCATGGGAGGCCACCGGCGTGCGCTACACCGACCTGATCACCATGCTCATCGAAGGCGTGCTGCGCTGATCGACACCCACCTACGGTGAGATTTCAAGCTGATATTCAGCGGCTGGTAGTACAGTGCTGAATATCAGCTTTTTTGTTTTCCGAAGTTTCGTAAGGTGACTATGACGTTTCCGCAGCAGCCTCAATATCCGCAGCAACCGCAAGGGCAACCACAGGGGCCGGCTCCGCAATATCAGACGAATGGTCCGCAATCGCAGTATCCGATGCAGCCCATGCCTCAATATCCGCAGCCGCCGATCGCCAATCGCAATCCATTCTTCGAATGGTTGAAGCAGGCGCGACGTGACTTCTCGCGTATCGGCGCGAGCTGTGTCTGATGGTGGTCATCTGGTACGCGCTCGCCACGGTGCTGGAAGGCGCGCTGTACGCGGCCGTGGGTGGCAAGGGTGAAGCGCCGAATTGGGTTACGTATGTGGGTTCGGGGGTGCCGCTGTACCTGATCGCCATGCCGATTGCGGTGATGCTCATGGGCAAATCGACTGTCATTGAAACCCGTAAATTCGACATGAAACCGGGATTGTTCTTCAAACTACTGCTTATGTGCCTGCCGATGATGTGGGCCGGCAGTGTGTTCGGCAGCATGCTGTCGATGGTGCTTTCCAACGCGAGGCGACGGACCGCGTGGCCGACCTCGCCATGCAGACGAACATCTGGAACGTTGTTTTTCTGGTAATCGTAGGACCGGTTTTCGAGGAATGGCTGTTCCGTAAGCAGCTGATCGACCACACCCGCAAATACGGCGAGAAAACGGCGATTCTGCTGTCCGGACTGGCGTTCGGCCTGTTCCATATGAACCTGTTCCAGTTTTTCTACGCGTTCCTACTGGGGCTCATGTTCGGCTACGTCTACACGCGCACCAGCAAGCTGCGCTATTCGACGGCGATGCACATGATCATCAACTTCAACGGCGGCGTGCTCGCGCCATGGGTGTTGACACGCGTCGATCTGGACCAGCTGGAGAAGGTGTCCGAGGCCGCGGAAAACGGCAATGCGGCGGCGATGGAACAGTGGGCATCGCAGAATGTCGAAGGATTGGCGATCATGCTTGTCTATTTCGTGTTGTACGGCGCTGTGATCCTTGCTGGATTTGTGCTACTTATCCGCAATTTCAAAAAAAATTTGAATTCTATACCGCGCCGGAGGAGCTGCCTCGCGGCACCCGTGCCAAAACCGTGTGCGGCAACGTTGGCATGATTATGTTCATCATGGTCACTTGCATGCTGACGGCGGTCAATCTGCTTATGTAGACGACTGCTTGCCAGACGACGACGCGACGCAGGCGACGTGAACGATGCGGACATCAGATGATGAAGGCCGGTCAAGGATACGTTCCTCTGACCGGCCTTCAACCGTTCAATGCCGTTTTCTATGCTGTCCTATTCCGCGCTGCCGCTGACCGCGCGGTGCTCAAGATAATCGGCATGCGCGATCGACTGCGCCACCGCATCCGCCATCGTGGACAGCAGCAGGTCGTTTTTCGCGAACGCGTAGATCGTGCCGTCAATGCCGTACGGGGTAAATCCGTTGAGCTTCACCACCGGTTTGTACAGCGGATTGGCAAGGTTGCCGTGGCCTGTTGCACGGTTTCGATGATGTCGGCCTTCATATGTTCCACGTCGACGCCGGCTTTGGCGGTGAACGGTACTGACACCAGGCATTCGTTCGATGGATCGAGCTTTTCCAGTGATGCAGTGTTGAGGATGGAGTTCGGGATGACCATTTCGTTGCCGTTGCGTTCGCGGACGATGGTCTGACGCCAGTTGATGTCTTTGACGGTGCCGGTGATACCTGCGACTTTGACGTAGTCGCCCGGTTGAATGACGCGGCCGAGCATAAGGCCGAAGCCTCCGATCACATTGGCGATTGTGTCTTTCAGACCAAGCGACACCGCAAGACCTCCGATGCCGAGTGCGGTGAACAGGGTGGTCGGGTTGATTCCAAACACCGGTTGCAGCAGCGTGCCGATGGCGAATGCCCATACCACCACACGCAGGATGTTGACGAAGATGGAGGCGTTCGGCACCTGTGATTTGTCAAGGATGCGGCGCACTACTTTGGTGAGTGCTTTGTCGATGAGCGCTGCGACGACAAGCACTACGGCGAGCAGAATGAGCTTGCCGTAGTTTCGGGCAAGCCATTGTGTGAAAAATTCAACTGGATCCATGGCTGCCTAGTCTACACATGGGATATTGCCCGAAACTTGTGATTGTCTGATTGCCGAGTCCGTGGATTGTGCCGCATAATGGAATCCGAAATCGCTATGGTTGATCAAAGGGTTGCGCGATGGGCAATGTGTTGGATTATGTGCGCCGTGAATTCCGTGGGTTCGCCGAGCTGCCGTTCGGCGACGTCGATTCCCTGGTGTGTCCGAATTGTCCTACATGCGATTGACGGATCTGGTGCCCACGTTCGGTGAGGCGAAGTCGGTGGCGACGGTGTCGATTCGTGAATTGCTGCGCGCCGAAAGCTATGACGAGATGTTCGTTTCGAATTCCTCCGATATGAACGATTACCGGCTCGCGTTGCTGCACGCCGTCTGCGAATCGCCGCGATTCCGCGCGTTACGCGTTGGCGAATACGCGGAACGATTGAGCGAGCGCGACCAGCAGCAGTTCGCCGCGATGACGTTCGACGTGGGCTGCGGTTCACCCGACTTGCTGTATATCGCCTTCCGAGGCACCGACGGCACGCTTGTCGGATGGAAGGAGGATTTCAATATGGCAGTGCGCTGTCCGGTACCGTCACAGGAATCCGCGTATCGGTATGTGGATTCGATTCTGGACAGGTCGGAAGGTTTCCTGTCATCGGAAGGATCGCCTGCGATTATGCTTGGCGGCCATTCGAAAGGTGGCAACATGGCCGTATATGCGGCCATGCAGGTGGCTCATGACGATATTGAGGCCGCCGGCGAACGTGCGCGGCGGCTTGGGCTGCTGCCAGCCTTGGACGGGCCGGTGCCGGGACGCAACGTGCGGATCGCCCGTATCTTCTCCCATGATGGGCCGGGCCTGCCGGAATTGATGGTGCGCGGTCAGGCGTATCGGACGGTGGAATCGCGTATCCGCAAAACCGTGCCCGAATCGTCTGTCGTGGGCATGCTGCTGCAATCGAATGCGAAAGTAATCGTTGTCAAGGCGGACGCGTCGGCGATATGCAACATATGGCAATAGCTGGCAAGTGGCGGAAAACGGCGATTTCGAGCGTGAGAACGAGTTGACGGTGACTGCGCAGCTCATCAAGAGGACGCTCGACGATTGGCTCGACACTGTGGGGCAGAAGCAGCGTGAGCGGGCTATTGACCAGATCTACGAGATCTTCGCGGCTGCGGGCTATGGCAATATCGCTGATTTGATGGCGAATTGGACGGATTCGCTGCCAAAGATCGTGGCGGCCGCGCGCGGTACCGACCGGGAGACGCGGGAGCTTATCAAAGCCGTGGTCAAGGCGATTCCGGCGAGCGCGGCGAGGGCGGTGCGTGAAGGCTGACCAGCCCGAAGGCCTTCTGAAGCGTCGCGATTCGCAAATGTTCGTAGAAAATGTGAAATCGTGGCACGTGGAAAGGGCGGATGGACGCGTTTCGGAGTCGTTGGTTTGAGGATTATCCCGTTTGCTGACGTAGGATAGCGGAAAATGGGCGCATAATGGAATGCGGGAATGGCGCCGGCTGTGAAAGAGGTGTGCGATGGGTAGCATCATCGACTATGCACGCACGGAAACGCGCGGTTTCAGCATTCACCCCTTCCGTGAGGCCGATGCGCTCGTGCTCGCGCAGCTTTCGTATGATGATGTGCCTGACTGCATGCCGCGATTGGAGGGGGTTGAATCGCAATATGGCACGTTGCGTAATCGTGTGAAACACTTTGACTTCCGCCATCCGTTCCGTTCCATTCGTATGTTGCGACAGCCTCCGTTCGATGGTATTTCGATCGCGCGCGCCGACGACGAGCTTCACCACGACCGTGCGGTGCCCGACCATAATGTCGAGAACGTGGGATTGGTTGATCCGCAGGTGACGCACGATTTCTATCATGCCATCGCCGCGAATCCGCGATTCTCCGATATTGAAATGGGGGCGTTTCTCGAGCAGTTCGACGGCGAAGAGCAGACGCAGTTCGCCGCGGTGACCTACCGTCTGCCGTCCGGCACGTTGGTTGTGGCGTTCCGTGGTACGGACGATTCGCTGGTCGGCTGGAAGGAAGACTTCAACATGGCCTTCCAATACCCGGTGCCGGCGCAAGTAACTGCGGCCGACTATCTGGCTCGGGTCGCCGCGCTGTGGCAGAACGTGCCGATTGTGCTCACTGGCCATTCCAAAGGCGGTAATCTGGCCGTTTATGCGGCGATGAACGCCGAAGACGATGTGAAGGACCGTATCGAACGCATCTATTCGTTGGATGGGCCAGGCTTCCCTGAGGCGGTGGTGAATAGCTTCGAATATGCGAGCGTGAGCGATCGAATCGTCAAAATCGTGCCGGACTCATCGGTAGTGGGCATGGTGCTGGAAACTCCCGAACGCTGCATCGTGGTGAAATCCGACGTGGAAGGCATCATGCAGCATTTCGTGTTCTCCTGGCAGATGCACGGCGGTGAATTCGACAAAGTCGAGGATGTGGCCAGCAGTTCGGTGACCTTCAACAAAGCGCTGAACAAGTGGCTTGCCAACCTGTCCAAGGAGCAGCGCGAGCGTGCGGTGGACGCGTTGTTTGCCGTGCTCGAAGCGTCCGGTGCGGGCAGTATTTCCGCCATGATGGCGGCCGGGCCGAAAGTCATTCCCGAAATGCTTGGCGCGTACGTTGGGTTGAGCGGTGAGGATCGACGCAATCTCAACCAGGCGCTGGCGATTATGTTGCAGGCCGCTCTTGCCCGCAATCCGAAAGTGCGGCGCAAGTAGACGTAGCGCGGAGGTCGTGACGCAGTGGTGTGCGGTGAAGCGTTGCGGTGGGTGGCAATCGCTATTAATGCGACATGCTGTGCAGTTTGTTCTAGACAACTTGTATAGTAATTCGCGTTGCGCTTTTAAATCGACGGTACAAAATAGGGGGAGCCATGCCACGTCCACGCCGGGATTCGGAGATCCTGCCAGCCAAGGAACGTCTCGAAAACGCGTTCTGGGAACTGCTATCCGAACGTGAATATCGTAAAATCACCGTCACCGACATCGTACGTACGGCGGACGTGAATCGTAATTCCTTCTACTACCATTTCACGGGACTGCCGGAACTTGCCGATTCCGCCATTCTGCACGCCGTGGAAAACACACCGCTTCCCAGCGCGCCCAACGCGAATTTCAATCCCGACAACGAATGGCGCAAGCATGTCACCGCGCTGCTACGCGAGCCCGAACAGCGTCAGCGTCTTGACCGGCTCGCGCTGCTCGCCGGACCGCACAGCTCGCCGGAACTCGTCGAATCCCTGCAGGACTTCGGCAGGCTCACGTTGATCTCCGTGCTGGGGCTTGACGCCGACCACCTCGACCTTAAAACCGATCTCATGCTCGACTTCACGGTCGGGGGCATGCTGGCGGTATTGCGCCGTTGGCCGAAACTCCACGAGCAGCTGCCGATGGACACCGTGTTCAACGAGGACTTGGCGGTGTTGGCCACGGGCATGTTCATGTCCATGTCCAAAACCGACATGCTGGGCTATTGGAAGCGCATCTTCAGCAGTGGTTTCGTGCCCGGGCAGGCGTCTCACGACGACCAAGCCCCGCAATCCGCCGCACAGTGAGCCATACGCCACACTGCGTGACTTTTCGGTGGTAGAAACGTCTGTAGCGGCGCTCTTTCAGGGTGCGTCAGACGTATGCAACAGCACGACAGGGAGGTTGTTCCATGATCAACGAAGCCTACAAGGCCATGCTCGGCGGAAAATCCGTAATCCGCGAGCTGAGCGAATACGCGACCGCGCGTGGCG
>ENA-OQCD01000208-OQCD01000208.1-human-gut-metagenome-genome-assembly--contig:-NODE-208-length-15858-cov-2.056513_pt1 | contig 15858 bp, 18 predicted proteins | sample MGYA00242755_ERZ504571 | MGnify/ENA primary metagenome ERZ504571 (study PRJEB26092, sample SAMD00036274) | human gut metagenome | host: Homo sapiens | study: EMG produced TPA metagenomics assembly of...
CTACATGCAGATGGCAGGCCTGACCAACTATTACGATGACCTATGCTGGTCATGGGCGTTTGTCACTTGGGATGAGAAACGACATGCAAGGGTCATCGAAGTGGCTCAGAACGATTTCAACCAATATACGTCGTTCCTCAAGGATGACGCCATCGTAGTGCCCGAAGACGCCGAAGCGGTATGGCTACGCACCAAGGTCCGCACGGAATACTATTCCTACGAATATTCCTTTGACGGAGAACATTTCACCGAGATTCCGGTCAAGCTCGATGCGAAGATCCTGTCCGACGATTACGTGAACCAACGTTACGGCGGCTTCTTCACCGGCGCGTTCGTGGGTCTCGCCTGTGTTGATCTGTCTGGCTATGACGCGAAAGCCGAATTCGACTATTTCGATTATCGGGAGCTTCCCGACAACCGGTAGTCGATGCCGACGGGCGGCGATTCGCCGCATTCCTGCCGCCCGTCGGTTATTTGGTGAAATGAACGCAGACTCAATGGGGAGAATGCTGAGATGACTTTGCGATTGCCGAAACTACTTGACGACGGCTGCGTGCTGCAAGCCGGTGTGGACATGCATATTTGGGGCACCGGCGATCCCGGACGCATCGTATTGACACGGCTTGCTGACGAGCGGCATATGGTGCAGGTGAAAGACGACGGAACTTGGAACGCGCCGTATGGTCCGATCGAGCTGGAGGGCCGTACGAGCTGACCATATGCTACGAGGACGGAGCGGAGCGTATCTCACGGCAGTGCTATGCGGGAGAGGTGTTCCTGTGCTCCGGGCAGTCGAATATGGAACTGCCTATGCTTGGGTGCGCGCCGACTATCCACAGGAGTGGGACCGTGATCCCGATCCATTGCTGCGGCAGTACAAAGTGATTCCCGATTACGATTTCAAAGGTCCTCGCGACGATCACGACCGTGCGTTCTGGCAGGGCTGTGATGCGGATACGCTTGATGATTTCTCAGCGCTCGCATATTTTTTCGGTCGCAGGATCCGCCAGTGGCTCGGTGTGCCCGTTGGTCTGTTGAACATTTCATTGGGCGGCTCTCCGATCGAATCCTGGATGGACATTGACACATTACGAGCGTTCCCCGAAGCGCTCGCCAGTCTTGAACCGTACCTTGGCGATGGTGTGGCGTCGAAAAGAAGCCTCGATTCCGTTGCCGAGCGGGACCGGTGGTACCAGGCGCTTGGATACGAGGCCGTGGCCGATGCGCACCATGAGTGGCTGCCATTGATCGCGTGGGACTGTCCGGAATCCAAGAACATCGAGCCGCGCGACGTGGCATGGCATGACATACGCCTGCCTGGATGGTACAAGGATCGCGGACTTGCCGGTTTCCGCGGCGAGATTACCATGAGAAAAACCGTGTTCCTGCCTCCGTCGGATGCGGGGAAGCCCGCCCTACTGCGTCTGGGCACCATGAATGATGCCGACCATACGTGGGTCAACGGTGTGTTGGTCGGTGGGCGAAGCAATGTGTATGAGCCGCGGGACTATCCGGTCGCAGCCGGCGTGCTGCGCGCCGGCGCGAACGAAATCCGCATGCGTCTGGTCGTTGAACGGCCCGGCGGCCGTGTGCGCCCGGCAAACGGATGACACTGACCATCGGAGACGATATCTTCGACCTGTCCGGCATTTGGCAGTACGCCGTGACCGCCGAAGCCGACCGCGATTGCCCATTCGAGGATTTCGTCAGATGGAAGCCGACCGGCCTGTACAACGCCATGCTCGCCCCGTGTTTTCCATATGCGGTGCGGGCCGTGCTGTGGTATCAGGGCGAATCGAATACCGGCGACTACGCCATGCGTTATGGCGATGAGCTGAAAGCCATGATTGAATTGTGGCGTGGCAAGTGGCATCAGCCGGATATGCCATTCCTGATCGTCCAGCTTCCGAAATTCGGCATCGACGCCATCGAGGATGGTGGTTGGCCGCTTATTCGAGAACAGGAATGGAGAGTGGCGGACGAACTTGAACACGTGGCTGCGGTGGTGACGCTTGATGCCGGTGAAAGCAATGATTTGCATCCTCATGATAAGAAAACCATCGCGGATCGTGCATTCAATGTCGCGATGGATTTTGTGTATGGCCAGCAGGCTCAGCCTCAGCCGGTTGTTGAAACCGCAGAGGCGGACGATGGATTGTTGAGGATGCACTGCGTGTGGCGGAATTCCATGGGCGAACAGATGCAATCGCAGAATCGCCATCTGATGACGTTGGATGGTGACGTTCCGCGAGAAATTGATTTCCTGTGGCACGACTGCGCCACTTCGGTGCGGGCTGAGGCATGGCTGGATGGTTGCGATATTGTGGCGCGCATACCGTCGCGCATGCCGGACGAGGTGCGGTATGCGTGGAGCAACAGCCCGGAATCCGGTCTCATCTGCGACGGGGACGGTGTTCTGCTTCCGCCGTTTCATCTGCCGTTGCCCATGGTTGATTAGGAGCAGTCATGCGCAGACAAGTCATGATTCGTCAAGGATGTGTCGACGGATTCTCCGATGCGGATCCTGTGATCACCGTGTTTCGGGGCATTCCATATGCCAAGCCGCCTGTTGATGAGTTACGCTGGCGTGAGCCACAACCTGCTGAAGCGTGGGATGGCGTGCTCGAAGCCGGTGATTTCGCGCCGATGCCGATGCAGCCGCTGCCCGGCTCGGATGAGTTCTACGGCAGGGAATGGCAGATTGACGCTGACACTCCGATGGCTGAGGATTGTCTGTATCTGAATATCTGGACGCCGGCCTTGCGTGGATGCGGCAGTGGTTCCGAGATTCGTACGGATTCCCGTTGCGATGGGCATGGGCTGCCTGTGATGGTATGGCTTTACGGTGGAGCGTTTTCAGACTGGATCTACCTGTGAGAAGGAGTTCAATGGAGAGCAGCTGGCCCGTCAGGGCGTGGTGGTGGTCTCCATTGCTTATCGGTTGAATGTGTTTGGTTTTTTCGCGCATGCCATGTTGGAAAAGGAAGCGGTTGATGGACGGCCTTGTGCGAATTTCGGATTTCTTGACCAGCGGATGGGCATTCAGTGGGTAAAGGACAATATTGCCTTGTTTGGTGGCGATCCTGCGAACATTACCGTGTTCGGCCAGTCCGCAGGGGCCGCAAGCGCGTTGGCGCAAAGTGTCTCGCCGATGAACGATGGTCTGTTCCAACGCGTCATCATGCAGTCTGGAGGTGGAACTGGTCTGTTCAATCGCCATCTGTGGTCTCTTGAGGATGCGCAGCGAAATGGAGCGCGTTTTTTTTGAAGTATCTGGAAGTTGAATCGATTGCCGAGGCGCGTTCTGTTCCTGCGACTGATCTGCTGGAGGCGGCGGTGACTTTTCCTGCTTGCGATTGGTCTGGGCAGGGTGATGATGTCGTATGGGCTCCGATGACTAATTGGATTCCCTGCGTCGATGGGACATTCCTTGTCGAGCAATACCGTGATGCGCTTATTGCGGGACATCGCGTTCCGTGTGATTTGTTGGTGGGGGAACACGACCGGCGAGTTCATGGTTCCGGGCCCTGATGGCACTCCGTATCCGGAGGGTGAATGCGGCAATCTGGATATGATCGATGCATGGGTGTCAGGCGGCGGCTCGGAACCATACAGATATCGATTCGATGTGGATATGCCGGGGGATGATGTCGGTGCGTTTCATTCGTCCGATTTATGGTTTTCGTTCGGGACGCTCCCTGCGAGCTGGCGGCCGTTTCGAGGCTGGCATTACGATTTGTCCCATGCGATGAATCGATATTGGGTGAATTTCGCGGCGACAGGTGATCCGAACGGTTCCGGATTGCCTGAGTGGACGGCATGCGGACCTGATGGTCAACGATATATGCTGTTCGGTGGATGCCACGATACGCCGGGTAACGTTTCATGCGTCATGGTCAAGTAAGTGAATATAGTATGGTGTGAGCGTTCACTATAGTGCGGTGGAATGTGATGAAGGAGACGGATATGACGCAGGAGACGGAAGCGCTGATCGCGTCCGACGAGGATCTGACCAAACTGTTCGCCGGCAAGCGACGCAATATCGCAAATCGAAGTCGCTGCCGAAATTCACAGGCGAGGCCATGCGCGCCTGCGCGAAGATCAACCGCATCTTCTTCGATGATCCGGACGAGGCGTACCGTTTGTTTCACGAGCTGGTCCCGGACGCGGGGGAGGGCGTGCAGTTCACGCCGCCGTTCAATGTCGATTATGGTATCGGATTGACCATTGGCCGCGGCACGTTCCTCAACAAGGATTTCATGGTGTGCGGCGGCGGATATGTGACGCTCGGTGAGGATTGTCTGATCGGTCCGCGCTGCACCATCGCCACACCCAACCATGCCAAGGACGCTGCCACCCGCCTGGCGGGCTGGGAGCATGCCAGTGCCGTGACCATCGGTGATAACGTGTGGTTCGGCGCCAATGTGACGGTCACGCCGGGGGTGACCATCGGGTCGAATTCCATCATCGGCGCCGGGTCCGTGGTGACACGTGACATTCCGGAGAACGTCATAGCCGTGGGCAATCCAGCGCATGTGATTCGTGAGATTCCCGAACATGACCCTGCCTTCGCCGATGTGGAAGGTTTGCTGTAGTTTTGCAAACGTTCATAGGGTGTGTTGACGGCAAATCGATTTCTCCAGCCATGCGATGCAGGTGAGCGCGTAAAGCCTTATACGGAAGCTGTCGTTCATATTGTCGTTTCTATGAGTATGGTTCATGAATCAGCATAGGGCCGGAAGCCCCATTGTTGGGAAGCTTCCCGGCCCTATGCCTGAATTCCTGCGGTGATAGATCAGCCGCGGGCTGGCGTAGGCTTCGTATACGGCTTCGGTCGGTTCGCCGGTCTCCACGCCGTCGATGGTGAGTTGCCATGCCGGAGGCTCGGTTTCGCCGGACAGCACCCAGGCGGCCTGGCGGGCCGCGCCGATGGCCACGTATTCGTCGGTGGCGGGTCGGGTCACGTCCATGCCCAGAATGCTTGGTGCCAGCGTGCGGATAGCTTCGGACTTCGCGCCGCCGCCGATGAGCAGAATGCGCGTGATGCTTGCGCCCAGGGATCGGATGAGCTCCAGGGCAGTCGCGCTGGGAGCACAGCAGTCCTTCGACGAAGCGCGGGCCAGGTTCTCGCGTGTGGTGTTGGCCAGAGTCATGCCGGAGAAGGTGGCGGTGGCATTCGGGCGGTTCGGCGTGCGTTCGCCGTCGAAATACGGCACCAGGGTGATGCCGCCGGCTCCCGGCTTCGAGGCGAAGGCCAGCTTGGCCAGTTCGTCGTAATCCACGCCGAGGGCGGCGCGGCCGGCGTCGAGGATGCGCGAACCGTTGATGGTGCAGGCCAGCGGCAGGTAGTGCCCGGTGCAGTCGGCGAAGCCGGATACGGCGCCGGTCAGGTCGTAGGTTTGGGTTCTCGGAGATGGCTGCGGCCACGCCGGAGGTGCCCAGGGAAATGGACACGTCGCCGACGGCCATGCCCAGTCCCAGCGATGCCATGGCGTTGTCGCCGCCGCCGGGGGCGAGCAGGCAGCCGCCTTCGACGTTCTTGCCGGCGATGGCCGGATCGGCCTTGACGGGGGCGGCGTCGCGCGGCCCCAGCACGGTGGGCAGCACGATGGCCTCGGCGTGCGATTGCGCGGCTTCGGCGCCTTCCGCGGCCTCGAGCACCATGGCGATCAGGTCGCGGCGGTATTCGTTCGACGCGGCATCGTAGTAGATGGTGCCGGAGGCGTCGGAGCGGTCGGTGAACAGGCTTCAAGATGGCGTCCTCGCCTTCCGGTGACCGGGCCGTAACCGGCGATGCGCCAGCTCAGCCAGTCGTGAGGTAGGCAGATGGCGGCGATTTTCTTGGCGTTTTCGGGCTCGTTCTCGGCCACCCATGCCACCTTGGTCAGCGTGTAGGAGGCGACGGGGGAGGAGCCTACGGCCTTGACCCAACGCTGCTTGCCTCGGGCGATTGGGTCTTCCGGCTCGCCGTCTTGTGCGGGCGCTGCGCCGAGCTTTTCGATCAGAGCCGCAGCCTGGGGCGCCGAACTGGTGTCGTTCCACAGCATCGCATCGCGGATCACATTGCCTTGGTTGTCGAGGATCACCATGCCGTGCTGCTGGCCGCCGACGGCCAGCGCGGATACGTCGTCCAGGCCGCCGGCCTGCTCGGCGCCTCTTGGAATGCGCTCCACCAGTATGAGGGGTCGACGGATGTGCCGTTCGGGTGTTTGGCCTGCCCGAATCGTACAAGCTCGCCGTTTCGGCGTCCGTCACGCGTACCTTGCAGGACTGCGTCGATGTGTCGACGCCTGCAACCAGAGTCCTTGCCATGGTTTGTGTTGCCTCCTTGCATGTGCCGTTCGCCGGTGGCGCACGGTTAATAGTTAGATGAATAAACTATACTATAGTAGTGTAGCACCAGGAAAGGCTCCGGAACATCGGTTCGGGGAATTCATGCTGATGTGGCAACACGGCAAACAGGGCAGGGACGGGAACGGCTATGGCATCTCTTCGCAGGATCAATCAGGACGATCTGCGCAATCACAATCTTTCGGTGGTGATCGACACGCTACTGCGTGCCTCCGGGCCGATGAGCCGAGCGGATCTTGCCAAGGAGACCGGGCTGACCAAGGCGACGATGTCGTTGCTGGTGTCGCTGCTGATCGATGCGGGCGCGTCAAGGAGGGTGAGCCGCAGAACTCGGCCAGCTATGGGCGCCCGTCCACGCCGTTGATGCTGGGAGAGCGGCAAGGGTGTGCGGCGTCGGGCATGCAGGTCAACACCGACGGCTATGGATGCATGGCTTTGGACATCAACCACGACATACTCAGGCACGAATGGGTGGATGCCGACATGAGCGGCGTCGAGCCGGACGTCGTATTCGGCAAGCTTGACGCCATGGTCAAGGCGATGGCTGAGGATCCGGAATCGAAACGATGCATCATCGCGGGCGTCTCGTGTGCGCTGCCGGGCTTGGTCACCTCCGACAAGAGGCTGCTCATGGCCCGCAATCTCGGTTGGGAGAATGTCGATCTGACCACGTTCGACGTTATGCGAGGGTATGACGTTACCCCGTGCATGAGGCGAAGCTGGGCCGCCATCGCGCAGATTCCGGGATATGCCTGTGCGCGTGCGGACGTGTTCGATGGCGTGGATTGCGCCGACTCCTTCCTGTATCTGTCGTGCGATATCGGCATCGGCGGCGCGATCGTCCGTGACGGTGAGATCGTGTCGGGAAGCCACGGTTTCGCCGGTGAGATCGGTCACGTGTCGGTGTCTTTGGACGGTCCGCTGTGCGGATGCGGACGACGCGGATGTTTGGAAACGTATGCTGGCCGTCGCGCGCTGGTCGAGGCTTCCGGAGTGGCCGAAAAGAATGCGGCTTCGAGCGGTGAGGCACTGGAGCGTCTGTTGGACGCATGGCATTCCCATGATGTGCGGACCGTGGAGGCCGTCGGACGGGCCATCGACGCGCTGGCCTCGGCCATCGGCTCCGCACTGAATCTGGCCGATGTCGATACCGTGCTGCTGGGCGGTTGGTGGACCGATTTCGGGCCGTTCTTCTACGAAACGCTCGAAAACCGTTTGGAATCGCAGGTCTTGGGGGCGTCGGACATGCAGGTGAGCGTGTCCATCCCGTTGGTGGCCGACCATCCGGCGTTGTACGGTGCCGCGGAAGTCGGCTTGCGCAAATTCATCGACAATCCGCTGACGTTCATCACCGACAAAGCATGATTCCTGAGCGCCGCCGCAACGTCACTCGTGCGCATTGACATATTGCGGATTCTCCACTTTGCCCGTTCCGCCATACCGTTTGAAGCCCCACAGCAGAATGAGGGATTTCGCATACGCCACCCAGGCGATGCCGAAGAGGATGGCGAGAACGCGTATGAACGGTACGAAATATGACAGGCCGGCCGCGAGTACGTCGATGATGACGAGGACGAGCGAGCAGGGGAAGCTCGCCAGGGGAACATCGCCGATAGCGAGAAGAGCCTGCCGGTGGTGTTGGCGAAGCGTGCCTGCAACGGTGCGGCGTATTCGGCGAACAGCGCCACGACCACGGCGGCGATGACCAGAAGGATCAGCGGTATGTAGGGGGCGTTGGTATCCCACGCCTTCCAGAACGACAGGCCGAAGAGGATGGCGGTGGCGAGGATGGCGACGAGCACCCAGGCCGCAAGTCCCTGTTTGAACTCGCGTTTGAAGCGGGTGAGATATTCCTTGACGAGGCGGATGTCGTCATGCTCGTCATAGGCGAACATTGTGGAATACAATGCCGCGCGTGCCGGGCCGATGGTGACGTTTGGGATCAGCGTGATGAGGTAGACCAGATTAAGCCCGACGAAACGCAGCAGGGTGTCCATGAAACGCCAGAAGGGCGCGTTGATGTTGAACCGCATGAATCCTCCTCGATGATGTGTTCGCTATTGCCGATAGTACTGTGCCGTATTGTGCGACACGCCCTATTTATAAGATTATAAATAGCTCTCCAAGAGCACTTAGTGTGTTGGAATAACAATACTTTAGCGCCGATGCGGCAAGGGTTTTGCGGCCACTGCCGTCGCTGCAGGAAGCCGCTGAAATGGACGGCGCCGGCACGCTGACCGTGTTCACCCGCATCATCCTGCCGATGTGCACGCCGATTCTGGCGACCGTGGGCATCTTCTCGGCCGTGAACCAGTGGAACTCTTTCCAGGACACCCTGATCTACATGACCGATTCGAGCTCTACTCGCTGCAGTACCTGCTGTACACCTACATCAACCAGGCGTCCGCACTGGCGAATGCGGCCAAGGCGAATTCGGCGAATGTCGCCGCTCTGGGCAAGCGCCGCGACGCCGACCTCGATCCGTATGACGGTTTCCGTCATCGTGGTGCTGCCGATCATGTTCACCTACCCGTTCTTCCAGCGCTTCTTCGTCAAGGGCATGATGCTGGGCGCGGTTAAAGGCTGATTAACAACACAACGATTCTTTTCCCCATAACTGAATATCAGAAGAAGGAATACAAGGAGGTTTCCGCATAGAACTGAAGAAAATCACCACCCGCGCGATTGCGGCTGGCGTTGCGGCTGCTACGCTGCTGTCGCTCGCGGCCTGCGGCAGCGGCAGCAACAGTGCCGACACCAAGGACGACGGTTCCGAAATGACCGTCGAGGTCTTCGACTCGCTGGCCAGCAGCCAGGGTCTGCAAAAGAGCGGCTGGTTCGCCAAGATCGTCAAAGACAAGTTCAACATCAAGCTGAACATCATCGCGCCGAACGTGTCCGGCGGCGATACCGTGTTCGATACTCGCTCCGCTTCCGGCAACCTTGGCGATCTGGTGATTGTCGGTACCGGCAACGGGCGTCTGAACAAGCTGGTCAAGGCCAAGCTCATCGAAGACATGACCCCGTACTACTCCAGCATGAAGAATGTCAAGAAGTACGATTCCGCGGTCAAGTCCATCGCCAAGCAGGCCGGCAAGGATGGCGTGTGGGGTGTTCCTCAGGGTGTCTCCTCCCAGTCTCCGACCGACCCGAGCGAAGGCAACGAGTCGGCTGCCGCACCGTACATCCGCTGGGATATCTACAAGGAGATCGGCTACCCGCAGATCAAGGATCTCGACGGTCTGCTCAATGTGCTTAAGCAGATGCAGGACAGGGCTCGCCAGGATACCGGCAAGGACGACATCTACGCCATGTCACTGTTCAAGGATCGGGACGGCGATGTGATGCAGAACGCCGCATCCATCTGCAGCTGGTTCGGCTACACCAACCAGGGTTCCGTGTTCATCTCCGCCGACGGTAAGGACGTGCAGCCCGCCACCAAGGAGGGCGGCATCTACCAGCAGGCCCTGGAGTTCCTGAACAAGGCCGAATCCATGGGGCTGGTCGATCCTGATTCCACCACCCAGGACTGGGATACCATGCGGACCAAGGTCACCAACGGCAAGACCATGCTGTCCATCTGGAGCTGGCTGGGCAAGCCGCGTATGAACTCCGATGAGAACAAGGCCAAAGGCGTCGGCTTCATGCTGGCTCCGCTTGAGAACATGAAGGTCTATTCCGACGGCTTCCAGCCTGACGGTGATGGCGCCACCATCGTGGCCATCGGCTCCAAGGCCAAGAACAAGGCCCGTCTGGCCAAGTTCATCGACTGGATGTATTCTCCGGAAGGCATCTACGCCTCTTCCTCCAACTCCGGTGGCGCCGCCTGTCCGAAGGATCTGGGCTGCTTCACCACCGACAAGGACGGCAAGAACCCGACCCTGACCAAGTTCGGCCAGCAGGCCATGACCGGCGACCACGCCAACCTGAAGGTCTCCGCCAAGCTTGGCGGCTCCAGCTACGATGACGGCTACTCTAAGCTGAACTTCAAGGCCGTGTCTCAGAACGACATCGACCCGAACACCGGCGAGGCCTACAACCCGCTGCTGTGGAAGTCCAACCAGGATGAGACCGAGCTGTTCAAGGATTGGTCCGCCCACATGGAGAACGCCACCAACGACATCGACTATCTGCAGAAGGCAGGCAAGCTCTCCATCGCAGCCGGTGCGTCCTACACCACTCCACAGGAGGATTCCACGGTTTCCGCCACCCGCAGCTCCGTCAAGTCCGAAACGGTGAACGCCTCCTGGCAGGCCATCACCGCTGCGGGCAAGTTCGAGAAGACCCTTGACGAAGCCCGCACCAAGATCGACAACCTCGGCTACAAGGAAGTCCTCAAGGTCGACCAGCAGAACGCCAAGGACCTGATCCAGGCCCGCAAGGACATCGTCAAGCAGGCCAAGTAATTCCTGGCGTTCCGGCTGGAGCGTTTTCGCTTCGGCCGGAACGCCTCGCCTAATCACATAACCAACAAGGGGCGTCGGACTCTTCGAACCGGGCCGACGCCCCGCAACTCTTCCGGTTCCGCATATTCCGACGGACGTCGTCGTCTCCTTCTTGCCTGTCGGAACTTTTTCCGCTTTTTCCATGTCCACTTTCCTCCATGCTTTCGTGAGGAGCGCGTTCGATGATGAATCTCCACACCGTCGAATCGCAATGAAAACGAAAAGAAAAAACGCATGACCGTAATTACTGAAGCCAACAAAAACCAAAAGCCAGGGAACTGACGGCGCAACTCACGCTGGACGAGAAAATCGCCATTGTGCACGCCGCAGGCCTGTTCCGCAACGGCAACGCCGAACGACTGGGCATTCCGCCGCTCAGGATGGATGATGGTCCGATGGGCGTGCGCGCCGAACTGCATAACGACAATTGGGCGCCGCTGTACAACACCCGTGACTATGTGACCTACCTGCCGTCCGGCTCGGCGGTCGCCTCCACATGGAACCCCGACCTGGCCCGCATGACCGGTGAAGTATTGGGGGAGGAAGCCCGAGGCCGAGGCAAGGACGTGATTCTCGGCCCTTCCATCAACATCAAACGCAGTCCGTTGTGCGGACGCAATTTCGAATACATGAGCGAGGATCCGGTCCTGACCGCCGCGCAAGGTGTGGCCTACATCCAAGGCGTGCAGGAATCCGACGTGGCCGCCTGCGCGAAACATTACGCGGTCAACAGCCAGGAAACCGACCGATTGGACGTTGACGAGACCGTAAGCGAGCGGGCATTACGCGAAATCTACCTGCCGGCCTTCGAAGCGGCGGTACAAGACGGCGGCGTGCTCTCCGTCATGGGCGCCTACAATCTCGTCAACGGCACCAAATGCTGCGAACACAAGCAGCTGCTCGACGACATCCTGCGCGACGAATACGGTTTCGACGGTTTCGTCGTTTCCGACTGGAGCGCGGTGCGCGACACCAAAGCCAGCGCCGAAGTCGGCATGGATATCGAACTGTCCGTCACGCCGAATTTCGACGATTACTACTTCGCCAACCCGCTGAAGAAAGCCGTGGAAGACGGCGACGTCAAGGAAAGCGACGTCGACGGGAAAGTCGAACGCGTGATCGCCGTCATGGACGCGCTGCACATGCTCGGCGACGCGCACGCAAGCCGCAAACCAGGCCGTTACGCGACGCTCGACCACGCGGCGAAGGCATTGGACATCGCCCGCGAATCCATCGTGCTGCTGAAAAACGACGCGCACCTGCTGCCGCTCGACGAACGCAACATGACCCGTCTGCTGGTCATCGGTGCCACGCCGACCGCATCCACTCCAACGGCGGCGGCTCGGCCGTCATCAAGCGCTGCACGAAGTATCCCCGCTGCTCGGCCTCAACGGCGAGCTCGGCGGCAACGTCGAAATCGAATACGCGCTCGGCTACGACGCCAAACAGATCAACCAGGACGAAAGCTGGCAGGAGGAAAGCCTTGAGAATTCCAAGGGTTCCGATGCCAAAGACGTGAATCGCGCGCGCGAACTGCGTGACGAGGCCGTGGCAAAAGCCCGCGCGTACGCGGCCGCCGGAGATCCGGTGGTCTTCATCGGCGGACTCGACCACGAACATGATCTGGAAGGCCGCGACCGCACCGACATGCGCCTGCCGTAGGGCCAGGACGAGCTCATCGAAGCGCTCAACAAGGCGTGGTGCGCCAATTTCTGGAGCCACACCATCTACGATTGGGAGCGACGTGGTGCCCGCCCGTCGCTACGGCGACGGCATCAGCGACGCCAAATGCGTGGTGTCCGGGCTGCAGATGGACTATCGCCGCTTCCAAAGCCAGGCGCAGTTGGCCTGCTATACGAACGAGCGCGACGCGATCCGCGAATACGACGCGACCACGCCGATCACCACGAACCTCATGGGCACGTTCAAGGATCTCGACTACTTCGAGTGGGCCAAGGAGATGGACGTGGTCAGCTGGGACAACTATCCGGGCATGGACACCCCGCCGAGCTTCACCGCCATGTGCCACGACCTGATGCGCGGCATCGGCGGCAACAAGCCGTTCATGCTGATGGAGCAGACCCCGAACCAGCAGAACTGGTTCCCGTTCTGCAAGGTCAAGCAGCCGGGGGAAGTGCGTAAGCTCAGCTGGCAGGCCGTGGCCCATGCGCCGACACCGTGCGGTTCTTCCAGATGAAGCAGTCCCTTGGCGGCTGCGAGCGATTCCATGGCGCGGTCATCGCGCATGACGGCACCGAGGAGTCCCGCGTGTTCAAGGAGACCGCGGCCTTGGGTGAGGAACTGGACCGCATCGGCAGGCGGATCATGGGCTCGCGCATCGAATCCCGTGTAGCCATCATGTTCGACTGGCAGAGCTACTGGTCGCTTGAAGGCTGTGTCGGCCCGACCACCGGCTTCAACTATCCCAATGAGGTTCATCGCTTCTACCGTGCGTTGTGGCGTCGCAATGTGCCGGTGGATATGATCGCCAGCACCACGCCTCTTGCGCGGCTCAGCCAGTATGATCTGGCCATCGCCCCGGCGCTGATCACCGTGTTGCCTGGTGTGGCTGAAACGTTGGAAGCCTATGTGGCGGATGGTGGCACCTTCATCACCGGCTATATGGCCGGCATCCATGATGAGCATGATCTGGTGGTGCCAGGCGGCTACCCGGGCAAGCTGCGCAGGCTTATGGGCGTATGGGTCGAAGAGATCGATGCGCTTGCGCCGGGCGAAACCATCGAAGTGCATGGCGGCACGGTTGATGCCAAGGGCGAGATCGTGGCGAGCATTATTCATCGCGAAGGTGCCGAGCGTCTTGCTACGTACGGCGGCGACGAATTCTATGCTGGGCATTCCGCGCTCACCGTCAATGCGTATGGCAAGGGCAAAGCCTATTTTGTGGGCACTCCGTTGGACGAGACCGGCATGAGCGCGTTCATGGCTCCGATCATCAAGGAGCTGGATCTGAAGTCGCTTGATACCCCGGAGGATGTCAGCCTGTCCGTGCGCTATGGCGATGGCGGCACCCGCTACGCGTTCCTCATCAACAACAGCGCCGCCGACAAGCGTCTGTGCCTCAGCGAACTCAACGGTGGCACGGAGCTGCTGACCGGCACCGTCATCAACGATCTGATCGAGCTTAAGCCGTATGGCGTGGATGTGATTGCGTTGCGGTGATCGCAATGCTGTAGACCACGTTAGACGGAGCGAAACGACTCCACTCGACGAAGCCGAATATGAAGAAGGCCGATGCCCTTGATGGACATCGGCCTTCTTCGTCAGACCGGTGGTATGGCGCCGTTCCGCGTTCATCGGGTGGCTGCGATCACACCGCCGGTCATCATCACGCCTGCTTCTTCTTCAGCAGAATCGCGGCGCCTGCAATCAGTGCCACAGCCGCGGCGACCGCCATGCCGAGCACGGAGGAGCCGGTCGAAGGGGTGGACGTGACACCGGTCGGTGTTGTGGATGGCTTCGTGTCTGTGGCAGGCTTTGCCGGGGTCGTTGGCGTCGTCGGTTCAACAGCGTCCTTTTCGAACACAGCCTGGATGGAGACGCTGCCGTCAGGCATCTCGAAGGCGTTGTTCTCGATGGAGACGTTGCCCTTCAGCACGTTCCACTCTTTGAAGTGGTAGCCCTTGTTCGCGGTGGCCGTCAGCGTGACCTTGCTGCCCTTGGCCGCGCGCTCGACATCCGCGGAGGCGGAGCCGCCTTCGGTCGCGGAGACGTTCACGGCGTACTGCGTATTGCGCACGCGCCACAGCTGGGTACCGTAGAACGGGTTCGCGGTGCCGACCACCATGTAGTCGTCGGTGTCGCAGAAGATGCGCAGACCGTGGTTGAACGGGTCGCCGAAGCCGTTGTCGGTAACGGTGCCGACGGTCACGCCCTCATTCGCGGCGGAACGGTCGGTGATCTCGAACAGGTTGAAGCCGCGCTTGGACTTGGCCAGGTACGGCAGGGACTTGGCGTAGGCCTTGAGGTTGGCCTTGCTGGTCAGCTTGACCAGCATCTCGTACAGGCCCTTGAACTTGTCGGGAATGATGTCGGCGATGCTGAAGAACGCGTCCGTGACTTCGCCGTAGTTGTTGGCGAAATCGGCGGAGCCTTGTCGGACAGCTGGGAGCGAGGTTGTCCAGCTCGTTGTTGATGTCGAGAGCTGCGAGGCCTCATCGGAGGAGCGGAGGCTGCCAGGCTGCCCGGAACGATGCTGCCGTCCTTGATGCCGTCGTACCAGTTGCCTTGGTCTGGGCGGCGGTCAGGCTGATCGGCTTGGCGGACGAGACGGACTTGGCGTCGGTGGTCTGCGGCTGCGCGGCGGAGGCGTCCTTGCCGGCCTGGATGCGGGCCCAGTCGACCAGCGCCTCCGGATTGTCGGTGGACGGCATGGTCTGGGTGGTCACCTTGGCGTTCTGATCGTTGCTCTGCGTGGCGATGGCGGAAGCCGGGTCGGTCGGGCCCATGCCCCACAGCAGGCGCAGGAACACGCGCAGGTAGTGGACGGTGTTGTTCCAATCCTTCTCGTTCATGTTGAGAATGTCACCGTTGGTGAACTGTGCGATCGGTTCCAGCAAGGTGGTGGTGTTCATGGTGGACAGGTACATCTTGCCCTCGTGAACGGTGGTCTGCCAGGTGTATTGGTTCATGTGGTTGTCGTAGCCGCTGCCCAGACCGGTGGAACCGCCCTTCGGGAAGGTGTCGTTCTTGTCGCCCACGAGCATCTCGACGTTCTCGTTCTTGTCCATGCGGTATAGGTTGACGGACTGTTCGAGGTTGGTGGCTTGGGTTACGAAGTTGCTTTGGTGACGAAGCCCTGCAGTGCGCTGGACACGTCGTTGTAGTCGCCGATGTACAAGTGGTCGCCGTAGACCTGCAGGGTGCAGGCGCCGGCGCTCACACGGCTTTTGTCAAGACCGTAGTAGTACTTGGCGCCCTTGGCGGTGTCGCCTACGAGCGGACGCCAGGTCCAATCGGCCTTGTTGGTGGAATCGCCCTTGTTCTCGCCCACGTAATGGCGAAGGAGCGCATGGTTCCGGTCTCTTCGTTCAGGGTGCTGGTG
>ENA-OQCD01000209-OQCD01000209.1-human-gut-metagenome-genome-assembly--contig:-NODE-209-length-15848-cov-2.476624_pt1 | contig 15848 bp, 29 predicted proteins | sample MGYA00242755_ERZ504571 | MGnify/ENA primary metagenome ERZ504571 (study PRJEB26092, sample SAMD00036274) | human gut metagenome | host: Homo sapiens | study: EMG produced TPA metagenomics assembly of...
CCTTTTTTTCTAGATACTATCTTATTGTATTTTGTGTAACTGACCGCCCAATAAAACGCTTTCCTATAATAATCCAAGTATCTCTATTGTACTGATCCATATCCCTATACAATTCCATAATTTCTCTTTTATTATCCTGCTCTCTCTGCTGTTCCTCTTCATCTTTCCTCAATATATAATCAACAGGGACCTTAAAGAATTTGGATAATGCAAGCAACATATCACCAGAAATATTCTCGTCTACCTTTTCATACTTACTAATTGTCTGCTGACTGACTCCTATTTCTTCCCCTAATCTCGTCTGAGTCAGGCCTAATTTTTTCTTAATTCAGATATTCGATTCACAAGCGTACACCTCCCGATACACTCATTTTACACTTAAATACGCCTGTATTTTACTTCGTTTAAGAGTATTACTACTATGTATCATAGTATATCGTAGTATTACTATCATCATTTCCACACATCTATACCGAAAAAAAAGTCAATCTATACAAACAATATTACAATTTCTTTTCTTTTAAATATACTAGTGCTTATAGGGGAGGAGAAATGCTTATGAAAAAACTATTTATTGATTAGCAACCCGTCCGTCTTGGGGAAAATCTGGAGAATATCTTAAAGCAAAATTATCATACCGATTTTATTTCCACCGTACCAAAACAAATCGGCAGCATACCATTTAACTCTTATAATGCTTTGCTCTTGGATTTCACACTGTTACATGAATATAGTCTTATCATATGTAAGACTGCAAAAAAAGCACTTCCCCAAATATTATTGTTCTGTTTTTTATGCGCTACCAATATTCCAGAACAAATTATTTTGGATTTCTATGAAGCAGGTGCCGATGACCATTTATATTCGACCCTCTCATCACCAGCACTTTTACAGAAAAAAATTGGATATCTTATTTAGTAACCATCATCCAACCACAAAGTATGAAGACAGCCACATAACTTTAAATTTTGACTCCTTGACCGCAGTGATTGAAGGTACTGCTACTTCTTTTACTCCATTGGAATTTAAGCTACTCTAAACTTGCTTTCTTTAAATCCAAACACCGTTTTAACCAGACAACATCTTTTATATTCTCTATGGGATCGAAATGGGAATTATGTAGAAGAAACTTCTCTCAATAGTATGATCTGCCGCATACGGCAAAGAATTGATACCGAAAATCATCATTATATTAAGACAATATATGGAATTGGATATATGTGGAGTACCTATTAAAGGAGCAACGTAATCTATTACGAATAACGTTGCTCCTTTCTTATCTTATGATCTAGTAATCACAGGTAATGAAACAATTACCCATAAGGCAATCTGCTATACACTTATATCTTGTTTCTCCACAGGCTGGAGTGTATATATTGACTTCTTCTTCCTGTAATTCAACATTCTCTAATTTTACATCGTTCATAAAAATCCTCCTTGTTTCATTCCGTACTTTTAATTATGCACATATCTAAAACGTAGCTGACAATATTGGCATTTAGTTAATGTACAATCGTCTATATAGAATTTCTCCTACTCAATATTACTCCATAGGGGTTATAAGAGCACTTCCACCAATACAATCTGTTACACACGCTTTTCTTGTTGTGCCACAATCGTCTGTATATACATTCACTTCTTCTATCTCTATTTCATTATTTTTTACTATTCTCTCACTTTCCATGTCTTTTTTCCTTTCTGTATAAATTTATTCAGTTATTATTAGTATTCAATATTGAGCCAAGCACCTCCGCCCAAGCAATCATTTAAACAATGAAACTGAATCTCTCCACAATCATCCGTATAAATGCTTACTTCTGCCATAAGGAGTTCTCTTGCCTCTTGTTCATCTCTTCGCTCTTTCATCCGACTTCCTCCTTCCTATTAATATTTTTGATAACATCAGTATACTATTTTAAAATTTCATCTCCATATTTTATGTACAGATTACATTTTTTTCTTTCTATTTGGATAACTATTCCATTCTTAGTTGATCAATAATTGATTTTTTCTTCTGTTCTCTTATTTGATAAATAGATAATATAACCTGTATTAACAGAAGCACCAATACGTATATACCCATATAAAAAAACGGAAATGAATATTCTACCACTTTCCCATAACAGCTTATACTCATTTGACGACAAATTAACATTGCAATAGGAGTTCCAATTAGCAAAGTCATACAAATGCTTAAGATAGAATAGCACATACCTTCACCGATAATAACTTTATAAAGCTGCTTTTCTGTCAATCCTATAGACCGTAAAACACTATATTCACGTCTTCTAAATAATTGATTTGACAATGTTGTGTTAATCAAATTTATCACACCAAAAAGAAAAATTAGGATTGAAATTACCTGCAAAACGAAATATATTGTATTGTCTTTCTCATATCCCTTCACTCTTTCGCTAAAGCTTTCGATTGCAATATCTTCGTTTTTTGAAATCGTATTTCGAAGATTTTCATCAACACTGCTCTGTTCCTTTGGATCAATGTTTATTCCCCATGTGAAATCAAAATTTTTTATTCCAGGCAATAATTCTTTAAAAGCATCTTCCGTCATACACATCATCGCAGCATTAAATCCCCCACGCCCACTTCCTAGTGCAGATGCAAATTTAGTTGATTGGAAAATTCCTGATACTGTTACTGGGATTTTCTCTTTCCCAAAGGATATCTCAAATTGCATTCCTACCTTTACTTCTTCCCCAAAATCTTCGTAACCAGTCTTTACTAATATTTCATGGGAATTTTCAGGCATTCGCCCTGCAACTAATGAATCTTCAATTTCTTTCTTATTTTGCGTGGTAATCATATCACACATTCCTCTTCCTCCATATCCCTTATATTCGAAGGTAAAGGTTGCTGATTTTCTTAATGTTTGCATCTCATTTATGCCTGGAATACTACCAATTTCTTCTTTCAAATTATCATTAAGGGGATTCCCGGAATATAATAGTTCCGTAGGTTCTTTTATCTGACTTTATATATATTTTATAATCAGCATCACCAAAATAGTGTTGTGTCATCTTTACCGGAGACTGTAAAAGTAAAGCTGAAGATACCGTTAACAGAATAATTCCTCCGAGGCTTAATGATATAACAATGCTCCATACTTTTTTGGGTTCTCTCTTAAAATTCATTATTCCCAAAGATATTGGCGTAAGCTTTCTATTTTTTTCTTGTGCTGATATTTTTATATTACTAATTGCTGTCATCCTCACAGATTCCATCGGTGAGGCCTCATTGCTATTTTAACTGGTTTATTTATAGAGATGCTGACAATAATGCTACAGATAGCTGCGGTTATCATTGCACATACGATATAATTCCTAATATTAATCCCTTTTGCTAGTATTATCGCTGAACAAAGAACTGCTAATGTAATACCTATCAGTATTCCTCTAACACCTAAATACCTTCCTTCCTTTTTTACAATCTTTTTTTATCTGCTTTTGTGTCATTCCTATCGTCCTAAGTTGTCCGTAATTTTGTATTTTATTAATTATAGAAATTTGGAAAATGCTTTTTTATAACAGTATAGCTTCCTATCAAAACGAGTCCAATTAATATTCCTAAGATACCTAATTGATCTGCAGAAATCATTTGATTAACGTACCGAAAATATCGATTATTAAATGCTACAGGTAGATTATTTATTTCACCAATTTCGCTGCAATATTTCTTTATTTCTTCAGCATTTTTTTCCTTCACATGCACATAAACCATGCTGGAGTCTTCATTATAGTCTTCATAATTTTTCAGTTTTTCCCAAGATATTAAAAATGGAAATGTTTCTCCACTAGTTGCCATATCAAGAATCCCTGAAATCGTGTATTTTCCTGATAGCTGTTCCGTGTTTAATGTAATCTTATCTCCTACCTTTTTATCTTTATCATATTTATCCAACCATTTTTTACATACGACAATTTGAGCTTCTTCCTCTGGAAGTTCTCCACTAAATAAACTCATCTGGTTTCTCATCATATAGAGCATTGGCTGATCCATGTAAAAAAAGCAGCAGTATATGTTTTATCAGACGGTATATCCCCAACAATGTAGTATTGTCCTACTCTTTCAAATCCCGTTTCTTCTCTTAGCTTTAACAGTTTTTCTTCTGAAACATTCATGTATACTGCTTCGTATGTATCCTGAATCTGTTTTTTTTGTACTTCCAGCAGTGAAGTCGCAATTAGTCCTGAAAAGCATATCAAAAATGATGCTAGAGCTATAGAAATCACTAACATAATATTTCTTCGCTTTTCAGACCGAAGATTCCTCTGTACAATATTTTTTTATTGCTTTTTTATCCCCTTGTTTTCTCATCTTCACCAACTCCAATTTTCAAAAATTTTCCGTCTTCAATCCTCACTATTCGTTCTGCTAAATCTGCAATGTGCTCGTTATGAGTAATCATCACAACACTTTGCTCAAATTTTCTACTCGTGCTTTGAATCAATTCCAGTACATCCTGGCTCGTCTTGCTGTCAAGATTTCCTGTAGGTTCATCTGCAAGTATAATTGCCGGCTTCGTAATCAAGGCTCTTGCAATGGCAACACGCTGCTGTTGTCCACCAGATAACATATTCGGCATACTTTTCAGTTTCTCCTTTAAACCGAGCATATTAATAATTTCGTTCAAAAATACCTGATCAACTTCCTGCCCATCTAATTCAATTGGCAAAACTATATTCTCATAAACATTTAACATGGGGAGTAAGTTATAGTTTTGAAAAATAAAGCCTATATTCCTTCTTCGAAAGATTGTAAGCTGCTCATCATTTAAGTCTGACAATTTTTTTCCTTGGATTTTTAATTTCCCCAGAGGTAGGTATATCCAATCCTCCCAACATATTCAATAAGGTAGATTTACCACTTCCGGATGTACCAACAATAGCTACAAATTCTCCCTTTCAACACTAAATCTACTCCATCTAATGCCTTTGTTATATTAGGCTCCTTTCCATAATATTTTTTATATTTCTTGCTTCCAATACTTTCATAATTTTATTTCTCCTTTCAATTCATTCTTTAATTCGTATCTATATATCAATGAAAGGCTACTCGATTTTTATTTTCTCGAATAAGGACTACCTTTATTCCGGCTTGCTGACACATCTCTATATGCTTAATTAGCTGCTGCTCCTTTTCAGGTGTTCCGAACATGTGCATGGTACTGAAATCAATTTCATCTATATATCCTTTGAGTTGTTCTGTTAATTCCTCGGTAATCGCAAGACCATTGCTCTGTAGTGTAATTGGGCAAGTCAAACCATTTCTTAATGCTTTTGCAATTTCCACAATTTGATCTTTAATCAGTGGCTCTCCACCTGTAAGAATCATTTTATGTGGTTTATTTTTCTGAAAGAACGGAATCACCTTATTCTGTATATCCTCCAGCTTAAATTCTTTTTCTGGACGAAGCTTGTCGTTTGCACTGATCGCACAAAAATCACAATTCATATTACATTTCCTGGTTACCATCAAATATACCGTATTGATTTTCTCATGATTCTTCTCTATTTCTTTTACAAATTCAGTTTGCTGCTCCCATACAGGGAATTGTATCCTCTTGATCCTCTAGGTAAATAATCTCTCGAATCCTCGGAACATCCAACCCGGCTTCTACAGAACCGATTTTAAATTCTGGAAGTTCCGCACAAGTATAAATCCCACCATCCGTTGTTACATAGCAAGTTGTCAAACCTGCCTTACATGCGTAAAATGGACATGGAATCAGGAAAGATTTCAGATATTGTTCCCAAAGATTCCAAAAGATTACTTCTTGATTTTTTGTATATGTGCTTTATATAAACCAAATACCTTCTCTATCTGTTCTCGTAATCCCTGTATCTGCTCATCACTCCAGGAGCAATAATAATCAATTCCCGACTCTAATTTTTTAATTCCTAAATCAAGCAAAAACTGGAAACTTTCTGCATAATATTGATAGTTATTACTTGTCACAACACTGGCTACCGAAATCTGATTTCCTGTTTCCTGCTCATATTTTCTCAATAACGGAAGGTTCTTCATAATTTTTTCAAAGCTTCCGGTTCCTGCATAATCTCTCCTGTTCAAATTCTGAACATACTCAGGACCATCTAAACTCACCTTCACCTCAAATGTATTTTCCACAAAAAAATCAATTACTTCATCTGTAACTAACGTTCCATTTATCGTAGTACTGAACTTGCATATTAAGTTTGTTTCCTGGCATTTTTTTCTTCGCATAATCTACCACATCTTTCATCAGATTAAATGCCATAAGGGGTTCCCCTCCAATAAAGTAAACCATAAGTGTCCGATCATGCTGTTTATTTGCTTCATGCACAGCAATATCGATTGCCTTTTGAGCCGTTTCTAAACTCATGTATGTATTTTTCTTCTCGCCCAGATAGCAGTAAGTACAATTCAAATTGCACTTATTTATGATCTCTAATGACAATGTATACATTTTCCTGCCTCCTAAACTGTAAATTGGTTCAAATTTCTATTTGTTTTCTTCTGGAAATCCAATCTTTCCACCATATTAAATAAGGGATATCGCAAAATAATTTCTGTCTTCGGATTTTCCATGGCATATACCCTGATTCTCTCTTTATACTCACATATTTCCTGATAATTGTTGTGATCAATAAATAGCACCGGATACTGTTCTGCTGTTTTTATATTTCTCAATTTTTCCATTCCACTTTCAAAAGTATCACATCTCTCTGTTCTCGTTACTTCCCGTATGAAACGCTGCTCTAAAGGTTCTTCTATACGGTTCGTTAGAAAATAACACTGTTTCTGCTTCAATGTTTGATATGGATAATAGTGATTCAAAGTGTTGAGAAGTAAACTGTAAAATTGCCTGTTCATGTTCATCCTCATAATTGCTTAAATACCCTGTTATTACAGCACACCCAAAGCTATTGCCCTGATAAAACTTAGGAATGCCTAAATGATAAAGAGAAAAAAAATTTAGAGGAAAAAATCACATCCTTTCCTATCCCATCATATTGGAAAACCTGTAAAGGATTCTCTATGTCCAGGCATCTTATTCCCATTACAAAAGGGAAGGAAGCCGGATAGGTTGCTTCTACTTGCTGATTAGAGTATGCTGCCACAATCAAAATCCCCTTTTCTGTAGCTGCTCTACATACCTCCTCTATTTCTTTGTGATATTTGTACTCATCTCCCATACTCATATTAATTATGTCTACCTGTTCCTCTATCAGTAATTCAATACCTTCTATCATATCCAGAACCGTACTCTTTTTGTTCTTCCTCACAATGGGTACCAGAACAATTTCAGCTTCTGGGTTTTCCTTTAAAATAAAAGAACAGACATATTCCGCATGGGTAAATCCAAAGGTATCTTTACTGTATTCCTGACCTTTCCACTTGCAGTCTATTTTTACAATTTTTCTTATCCTGAAAAAAGGATTATCAAAAGATCCATTGGAATCCAACACACCTATCCTCACTTTTCACTCACCTGCCTTATATGTAGCTTCTCCAAATCCACAATAATATCTGCTTCTCGCAATTCTTCCAGATTGTGCGTAGAAAAAATAATAATTTTCTCCCTTGATAACGCATGCAATAATTGATAAAAAACGCCCTCTTCGTTTTTCATCAATATTTGCTGTCGCTTCATCAAAAATCAGAATTTGTGAATTTTTCAAAATATTCCTCATAATATCTAAACGCCGCATTTGTCCTTCTGAGAAATTGCATGGATCTATCTTTATCTCGGTATCCCATACCATTTCTAAAGTATGGATTTCATCATACAAATCCAAGCACTTTGCCACTGTATCCATTTCTTCTTCCGAAACAATATGTAGTAATCCCATATTCCGTCTTACCGTATCATTGAAGAACTGTGTACGCTGCATAACATATCCTGTATTTTCCCAATAGCTGTTAATATCTAATTCCTGCAAATCTGTGTTATTCACAACTACTTTTCCTTCTGTCGGTTGATACACACCTGTTATAATTTTGAACAGAGTGCTTTTGCCTTGTCCACTTTTTCCATGAACTCCGTAAAGAGTGCCTTTTTCGAACTTTCAAATTGAGCCGGTCAAATACCTTCTTATTCGACTCTGTATAAGAAAAGCTCATTCTCTTCTAAGGAAATGTTGTTAACTGTTGTTACTTTCTCTCCATCTCCTTGTTTCTGATCCGGATACTGAAGCAAACCATTGATATCCTTTTAAGGAAACTACGGCTGTATGATACTCGTTAGCAAACTGTGCGATTCCAATAATAGGATTCATAATAATTGTCTGGTAATTCATCAAGGCCATAATGGTACCTATGGTCATATTTCCTTTAAATACTTCTTGTGCACCGACTACCCAAATTATGACTGTTCCTATAAACTGAATCACGAGTATCGTAGATGTATTCAATATGTACAACAAATTCTGGCGATTCGTCTCTTTTTTTGTATTTCTGATTTTTCTCAAAGTACATATCATGCACATATTGCCCACATTGAAAGAGTCTTGTAATAAACCAATTATCATAGGTGTTTGTCAGAACATTGGTTATGCTGTTATATCCTTCCAAAACTTGACCACTGGTTTCCTGTATCAATTTCCCCAGGATTCTACTAATAAAAGGAACACTGACAAGTAAGATAATATTGGATACGGCAATCCCCTTATGGATAGAAAACATATATGGAGGAACAACCACCAGGATAACAATATTGGAAACCAATGTGATAATACTTGTGATTCCACATTGTTTCACTGCTGAAACATCTTTATCTACTTTCAGCAAAATGTCACTTAGCTTTATCTTCTCAAAAAAATTCACGCTTACTGTTGATAATTTATCTTCTACCTTTTGTCGCATATCTGCTGCTATCTCTTCCGAAATAACAGCCACGATATAACGCTGTACATAATTCATAAGGTAGTTCAGCAGTAACATGCCCAGGAACACCACCAGAAGGAGCATAAACGCAGATAAAACTGGTACTATGTGGATTCCCCAAATCATCTATCACTTTTCCCTGCAGCTCCGGACGCACCAAAGAAACTCCCGCCGTTAACACAATCGTTGCTATTGTTAAAATATAGGAAGGTAGTAACTTTTTCTTAAAAGCATACTCTTTTAAAAATCCAAGATATGGACGGCTTTCTTTACTTTTCATCGCTTAACCTCTTGGCAATCTTCTCTCCGAACTCACTGAATTTTAAATCTTCCTCCTGGATATAGTCTATATACACTCCTAATTTTTCTCTAACTATTTCAATCGGCTGCTGTAAATAATATTCAAGAATCTGCACCATTGCCTTATAAAAGATATGTTCAAAAATACACTCTGCATCCGATGGTACATTAATCTTCCCTGTATTGATAAAATTCATATATCCGCATTTCATACCATGACAAAAATCTCGGATTGTGCATCCCTTGCACTTCGGATCGGTTTTATCAAAGTTCGACATTGCTATTAATTTTGCCTTCTTATATCAACGCCTTCCTTGATATTACCTATACAATATTTTTCATTACTTGTAAGAAATTCCACATGGATATATCTGACCATTCGGAAAGATCTTGAAATTTCCAATTCCGGACATCGCACAATGACCAAAGCAGTTCCCAAAATCACACAACATATTAAACCAATTTTTCCATCAAATTGATCTATAGTAAAAACTCTGCCCGCTGCTGCCTCAGCCAAATAGTACCGCAAAATTTGTCCCACCTGCTTTTCAAATTCTGCCTTCAGCTCATCACATATTTTTTAAATATACATCCATAATCATACAGATGTTATCCAATCCATGCTCATGCAGGTAACAGATATTTTCGAACATATACGGAATGGTATTTTCTGTGACCGTCATTCTTACAGAAAAATTCAATCCACTATCCTTTACCTTCATGATATTCTCAAAAATTTTTTTCATAGCAAGAAACTCCATCTTTCGCAACTCTGTTCAAATCATGGGTTTCCTTATTCCCATCAAAACTAAGGCGTACTGTAAAATGATTTTCTTTCATAAATGCAATGAACCGATCATCCATCATGGAACAGTTGGTAGTAATATAATACTTTACTTCCCTTTCCGGATAATTATCTTTGATATAGCTACTGCCTTGTAAATTAAATCTTTCTTCAGCAAAGGCTCACCGCCCAAAAAATCAATCAAGACTTTCCCTCTATCCCCATAATTCATCATAAACTCCAAAGAGTCCACAAGTGTTTTTTCATTCAACTGATAATGGTTATGGTAGTCTTCATAACAATACTGACATTTAAAATTACAATCTGTTGTCATATATAATGTGAAATTATACATATCTGTCTACTCCTTTCTTGAATATACTAAAAACAATTTTAATCAAATTCTCCTATCTCGCCATATATTTTGATTATTTTGCGTATTTTAGTGTCTAAATGGCATAAAAAACAGGCCTCGATATTCTTAATACCAAGACCTGAAAAACTCTTATTAATAGATTCCAACTTCTTTTCCAAATTTATACATATATTGAGTTACCGTCTGTATAGCATGCTGCACAGATTGTCTGCCTGCACTATCATAGGAACTTTCCTTTTGAGCATCCGCCGCAAGCCCTTTCGCATGTTTTGCTGCGGAATACATCAAATCTCCTGTTGATGTATTTAATGCGGTTGTATATACGGATGAGCCAAACGAATTTCCTGCTATTGTGTAAGATTTACGGTTTTTATCAACATATTTTTCAAAAGCGGAATGATTGCTGTTTACTGCTGTCAAGTTCGATGCATGATGCGGTTCATTTAAGTCTGATACATAATGGGTGCCTTTTCCTAAGTTTGACATAGCCAATTGTACATCTCCTGCACGATACGCATTTACTGCTGCCTGAAAATATGACTCTGCTCTTGTCCTAGCTGTCGGAGATTTTTGACCAAGCCAGTTTTTTCCAGTATCAGGATCATAAAAGTGTCCTGCAAAAGTTCCTGCATCTGTTTCATTTCCAAGTTTATCCGGCCAGTCGGTTGCCTCCATAAGAATAGATGAGTTCAGCTCACCATTGAATGCACTATTTCCTTTATCATTGCTCAGAATTTTAAGTGCGTTTGCAACAATATACTGATGTGTATGATCTACCCCACCAGACGAAAATCTTTCATCTGGATTTGTGCCATGCTCAATCGGAACTCCTTCCCCGTAAAGTTCATCAGAACCATTCGCAATATCCTGCACTTTCGTTGGAAGTTCTGGTTGTTCCGCTGCCATAACTGGCATCGTTCCCAATAAAGCCCCCACTGATACCATGGCAATAAATAGTTTCATTTTTTTTCGCATACCCCATGCCTCCTCTTCTTTTTTCTTTTATTTTACATCCTGCTTCAAGAAAAAAACATATAATTTGTTTTAGTTTGCATTTTTTTATGCCCTGCCTGGACCAATAAAAAATGGCACTTATTTTCCATAAGCACCATCTTGTCACACTATATTTCTATCGGAATAATCACAGAAACAGAAAACATATCATCTAAAACACTAATGATACTTCTCCTCCATAATCTTTCACCACACTTTTTAATATTTTTGACACCAAACCCATGATTTTTCTTATCTTCCTTTGATGTTTCCAGTGTTGCATTTTCTCGCAGATAACGTACTTGTGAATCTCTTAGGCTATTTTCACATAAAATTGACAAGAACCCCTTTACTTTTTTAGCCTTTAACTGTACTAAACACTCTACCATAGGATTTTCTTCTTTCATTAACCGGCATTCTCTTAATGCGTTATCTATTGTATTCGAAATTATGACACATAAATCCTCATTTCTTATCTGTCGAAACTCTGTAAAATCGGCAAACACCTTAAATTCAATTCCCTTTTCGATAGCCTCCAATCGTTTCGTATGAAGCAAATTATCAATAAAAGTATTCCCTGATTTATAGTAACTTTGATACTTATTTAATTTACGTTCAATACCATTAATATACTCTATTTTTTGTTCTGGCTCTATATTTTCTTTCAATGCCTCCAAATGATTTTTTATATCATGGGAAAGCCTGCGGATATTTTCCATATCTTTCGATTGTTTCATATAATAATCATACTGCAAGCTCATCTCACTTATTTGAAGCTTTTTTTCATTTTCGATTTTTTTACATTTAAGTAGTTCTCCAAAATCACTATGTTACAGACAGTTCCTAAAAACATAACAATAGGAACTATTGATATTGTAATAACTGACCATATGTTTCCAATAATTACCTTTTTATCATTATATAGGTTATCGGTACATACTGCCATAACTATAATATTAAGCAATAACGGGATGAAAATTGTCATCACATTAATGCTTGATAAATGCGGTGGAATTCTTTCTATAATTTTCTTTAATGTCAAACATCCGGCAATAATAACACTTTCTGCAATTACCATCATCACCACTTGGTATATTCCTGGTAATTCAGCTAATACTCTATTTCCACTATATGGATATAGGAAAATACTGCTTAGTAATTGCCCTAATAACGAAATAGATAAGAAAATACTGCCTATCAAAATACAATATTTCATATTCCGTTGAAATAAAAAAATGTCCTATAAACATGACAATAATCACAATCGTAATATAATTATAAACGATATGTATGGATACCCCATTCTCCATTACCCGCACCAGAAAAATACTTCCAATGCACAAAACATAGGAATACCAATTTTTCTTTCGATACTCTTGATTGTTTTTTCTATCAATCAACAAATATGTAATCAGAAAAATATTAATTATTGAAAAAAGATTCTTTATAATACTCTGTGCATACACACTATACACTTCCTCCCCGTTCTGCCATTTTTTCTTATGTTGTTTTCTTATACACGTGTAATATAAATTTTAGCTCCGGAATAAAGTGTAGTGGTAAGATCATGTAATGATTCAATACAATCGACATTTACAATAATACCATTATGACAACGTACAAAATAGTATTTTTCCAAGCGTTCTTCTAAATCTCTCATTTTAAAATATCCATCTTCCTGATTTCCATTTCGTAGATGAAATAAAACCTTTCGTTTCACGGTTTCAATGTATTCTATATCGGAAAGAAATAGTTTAAAGTATCCTTTCTCATTCTTTACTGCTATGTATTTTTGCTCATATGACTCTAGTTTTCTTAATGCTCTATTCATTTCACAATTAATCTGTACTTGTGTAATTGGTTTTGTAATAAAATTTTGGACATCATACTTATATCCAACCCCTAAAAATTCATTATGAGATGATACATAAAGAATAATTGATTTTTCATCATGTCTGCGGATAATATCCACCAACTCCATGCCATCCATCGCAGGCATCTCTATATCCAAAAAGAAAATTTGGAATTCTTCTTTTAAAGATTCCATTAACTGCAACGGCTTTGTATATTTTTTTATACAAAAGTCCTTACCATTTTTCTCTGCATAAATTTTTAGCATTTTTTCAACTGTATCTACAAAATATTTTTCATCATCACATATCGCTATTTTTATCACTCATATCACCTATCTGCTTCTTCAGCATATTTTCCATCTGTGCTTCATTTAGCCTTCTTCCCATCAACAATAACGTAGCTTTATTTATCTCATCTAACTTTTGAAAAACATCCCATAATTCTTCAATTTGACTTTTACACAAATCACTATTATCTCCATATACCAAAACATCTATTGGTATGTCAAATATATTTGCCAGTTTCACCAATAAGCTACAGGGAATATTTTCAATATCTGCCTTTTCAATCCTGCTGATTGTCTGTTGACTCGTACCTAACTTTTCGCTTAATTCTTTTTGAGAAATCCCCAATTCCTTTCTCTTTCGCCTAATTATATTCATTTTCACCACCACATCAATATAATAAAACACTTACTACCAGTCACTTCATAAGTTGGTATTTATAATAAAAATAGCGTATTTTTACCCATATTTCAAGTTTTATTTTCAAAAAATTATAATTGAGGAGCATATATCTCCCATAGATTCCTCTTTTCCTTTCAAAATAACACATATCAGGATTATGTTCACCTACTGTTCCACTATATGCCAAACTGTTCATGATGCAATTTTTGCTTTGGCACTTCACAGCAAAGCTGCATTTTGAACACATATTACCTTCTTTTCCTATTTTCCTCAATCTTTTGATACATTCCTTAGACAATCCATTTTCAACATCTCCAATGCACCCACTATCTTCTAAATTTGCCGCACAACCAAAGATTCTCCCATCCACCTTTATATATATTTGAATAAGACCTACACCACAAAATCCTGATTCTCCATTATTTTCTCCGTATTTCTTCAAATCTAAAATTGGTCCCCAAAGAAATGCTTTTCCTGCTTTTTTCCTTTTTAAATAGTAACGTAATACTTTTTCCCATTCATCAGCCAAACCATCCAACTGATCGGTTGTCCATCTATTCATAACATCAATAGAAGAATCCACTATGCTAAAATTTAGATTTTCAACTAAATGGCAAACAGATTCAAATGTTTCCCCATAATTATTCTGTGTAACAACATGTGCTGCCTGAATATATTGCTTGGTTCTCTTCTCGTATTCTTTGAAATACATACAGTTTTCAATAATATTAGAATAACTTCCAACACCATCAATCCTCTTTCTGTTTTTATTATGGGTTTCCTCATCTCCATCAATACTTACTTTTAAATGAATTCTATATTTAATCAGCCATGCTAAAATCTCATCATTTAAAATAGTTCCATTTGTCGTGATAGAATATGTCACTAAAATATTTCTTTTTAATGCCTGCCCCTCTATATAATCCACCAAATGCTTTAAAAATGAAAGACTTAAGAGTGCCTCTCCACCTACAAAATCCACCCATAATCTTCGATCTCTATGATTTTCCGCATTTAAAAATGCAATTTTCCAATCCTTTGTATGCTATCTGTTCGGACATCTTTTGGTTTGTCTTTCTTCCAAGATAACAATATGTACAACGTAAATTACATATTTGGTTTACTTCTAAAGTAATTGTATACATATACTTTCCTCCAAAAAAAGAAACCGCACAGACTATCATATCCGATAGGCTACACGGTTCTTTTGTTTTAACTAGCTTCATTAATGTATGCCCCTGGAAATGGCCATGGGCAATCAGTTAAACATCTCTGCGTTCTTTCAGAACATCCGGTATAACTTCTATTTCTTCCTCTGTTAAATCCAGTTCTTTTACGAACTCTTCTGTTGTTTCAGTATTAACCATGTTTTTTCTCCTTTCTGTTTAGTATATGAGGACTATAATCCATTTTTTTCCATACAACAATATTCTTTGTATAAATCAACATATTTTTGACATAGATTTTCAGTTTTCCCATTTTCCCACATATCTAGCTAATGCTCTCATGAACTCTTCTTTCTTATATTTACTTATTGGAATAGTCTTTAACTTCTGAACTTTATCTTTGATTAACACACTATCTTTCTTAACCCCTTCAACATAATCAAAATTGACCATATAACTATTATGACAGCGAAAAAATTGCTTTTTGCTTAAACGCTTCTCCAGTTCACTCATTCTTTGGCTACTTTGCACATCTCCATGAATTGTATGTAAGATCAACAGCTTGTTTTCTGTTTGTATATAGATTATATCGGAAAGTTGCAGCGTAATCAATCCATCGTGACATTTTAAAAATAATTTTTCCTCTGCATTCAACAATTTCTTTTTATATATTTTGTTTAAGATATTCTCAACTTTTTCTATACAGTAAAGGTTTTGATAAAAAATCTTCTGCCGCAACTTCAAAGCCTTTCCCTGCATTAGTGATTGTATAATAAGAAGTACAAAAACGATTGAAACATCAGTAT
>ENA-OQCD01000210-OQCD01000210.1-human-gut-metagenome-genome-assembly--contig:-NODE-210-length-15835-cov-4.364337_pt1 | contig 15835 bp, 20 predicted proteins | sample MGYA00242755_ERZ504571 | MGnify/ENA primary metagenome ERZ504571 (study PRJEB26092, sample SAMD00036274) | human gut metagenome | host: Homo sapiens | study: EMG produced TPA metagenomics assembly of...
CACCTCCCGCCTGCTCACGCTGGACCGCGACCTGCTGATGATCCCCAGCGTGGCCATCCATATGAACCGCGAGGTCAACGACAAGGCTTCCTACAACAAGCAGGTGGATATGCTGCCTTTGCTGGGCGGTGCCGCCGAGGAAGGCGTGCTGAAAAAGCTGGTCGCCGCTGAGCTGCAGGTCGCAGAAGACCAGATCCTTGGCAGCGACCTGTTCCTCTGCATCCGCGAAAAGGCCGCCGTCTGGGGCTGCAATGAGGAGTTCATCTCCTCCGGCCGTCTGGATGACCAGCAGTGTGTGTTCGGCATCCTGAAGGGTTTCCTGAAAGCACACAGCGCCCAGTCCATCAATGTTGCCGCCTTCTTCGACAACGAAGAAGTGGGTTCCGGCACCAAGCAGGGCGCAGCTTCCACCTTCCTGTACGATGTACTGCACCGCATCGCGCAGAACGTCTGCCCCGGCGATGAGGACTTCCACCGTGCGGTGCTTCCAGCTTCATGTTCAGCGCCGACAACGCCCACGCCGTGCACCCCAACCACCCGGAATATACCGATGTGAACAACTGCACCTACATGAACGAGGGCGTTGTGGTCAAGGTGCACGCCGGCCAGAAGTATACCAGCGACGGCATGAGCATGGCCGTGGCAAAGGAGCTTGCCGCCCGCGCCGGTGTCCCGCTGCAGTATTTTGCCAACCGTTCCGATAAGGTCGGCGGCAGCACTCTGGGCAACCTTGCCATGGCACAGGTATCCATGAACTGCGTGGACATCGGCCTGCCCCAGCTGGCCATGCACTCCTGCTACGAGACCGCCGGTGCCCGGGACATCGTTTCTCTCATCCGGCTGATGGAGGAATTCTACGCCAGCCATTTTGAGGAGACCGCGTCCGGCACCCTTACCATCTGCAAGTAAGACCCGTACAACCTGAATCATAAGGACTGCCCGTGGAAAAGCAGCACTGCTCTTCCGCGGGCGGCTTTTCGTTTCCGCTTAAGTGAGTATTGAGAAAAAACGTCCATTGTGCTACAATTATCCTGTTATAATATCGCTTTTTACCGCAGCGTAAAATCTTTTTCGCAAGGAGTATAATAAAATGAAATTAGGTATCGTCGGCCTGCCGAACGTCGGCAAGTCCACTCTGTTCAATGCCATCACCTCCACCAAGAACGCAGAAGCCGCAAACTATCCCTTCTGCACCATCGAGCCGAACAGCGGCATCGTAGCCGTGCCGGACAAGCGTCTGGACAAGCTGGCCGAGATCTGGCAGACCAATAAAAAAGACCCCTGCCATCGTGGAGTTCGTGGATATCGCGGGCCTTGTGAAGGGTGCCAGCCAGGGTGCAGGCCTTGGCAACAAGTTCCTGGGCCACATCCGCGAGTGCGATGCCATTGTGCATGTAGTGCGCTGCTTTGACGATGACAACATTATCCATGTGGTGGAGGATGTTTCCAAGGCTGAGGCCGTGGACCCCATTGCCGACATCGATGCCATCGACTACGAGCTGATCCTGTCCGACCTTGAGGTGGTGCAGAACCGCGCAGGCCGCATGGCAAAGGCTGCCAAGAGCGGCAACAACAAGGGTGCTGCCGCCGAAGCCGCATGGCTGCAGCAGCTGGCCGACCACCTGAGCGCCGGCAAGCCTGCCCGCAGCTTCGATTTTGACGAGGGCGATGCCGAGCAGCAAGCTGTTCTGCACGAGATGGGTCTGCTGAGCGCAAAGCCGGTGCTGTACGCCTGCAACGTGGGCGAGGACGACCTGATGGAGGGCATCGAAAACAACAAGTATGTCCCGCTGGTGGCCGCACGCGCCAAGGAAGAGGGCGCACGCTACATTCCCATCTGCGCCAAGACCGAGGAGGATATCGCCGACTACTCTCCCGAGGAAAAGAAGGCTTTCTGGCTGAAATGGGCATTGAAGCCAGCGGTCTGGACAACCTCATCACTGCCAGCTATGATCTGCTGGGCCTGATCTCCTTCCTGACCGACGGCAAGAAGGAGTGCCGCGCATGGACTATCCGCAAGGGCACCAAGGCACCGCAGGCTGCCGGCAAGATCCACAGCGATTTCGAGCGCGGCTTCATCCGTGCCAGCGTCATTGGCTACAGCGATCTGGAAGCCAACAACTTCGATTACGCCGCCGTCAAGGCCAAGGGCCTGCAGCGCACCGAGGGCAAGGAGTACGTTGTCAACGATGGCGATGTGATCGAGTTCCTGTTCACGTCTGATATCGAAATAGCAGCCATGTAAAACTCTGCCGGGCTTGCCCTCTCCGTCTGCTCACTGCGTTCGCATCCACCTCTCCCAAAGGGAGAGGCCTTGGCATGGCGGCAAAGTTTCCGGCTGAATCGCAAGATTTGCCGTACCGGAAGCTCCCCCCTTGGGGACAGAAAAGTTCATCTCTTTGCCAAGGCTCCCACTCTGGGGGAGCTGCCGAGCAACGCGAGGCTGAGAGGCGAGGACGCTGAAAAAAATCAATCCTACTGTAAAAGGAGTTCACCATGATTTTCGGTATTATGGGCGCAATGCCCGATGAAGTCGATCAGCTGTGTGCAAAGCTGGAAAACGTCACCGTGGAGCCCTACGGCGGCGTGGATTACCACAAGGGCACGCTGGCCGGCAAACAGGTGGTGGTGTGCTGTGCCGGCATGGGCAAGGCCAATGCCGCCGCCACCACGCAGGTGCTCATCACAAAATTCGGCGCGGAGAAGATCATCTTTTCCGGCATCGCAGGCAATATGACCTCGAAGATCGGCATTGGCGATGTGGTCATCGGCAAGACCGTGCTGTACCATGACGCTCAGCTGGACATGATCTGCCAGAACCCGCCGTTCCTCAAGGAATACACCGGCGACCCGGAGCTGATCGCTGCCGCCGAAAAAGCCTGCGCCGAAGCGGGTGTGAAGGCTCTGGTGGGCAAGATCGCCACCGGCGACCTGTTTGTGGGCGACAGTGAAACCAAGGCTGCCATTGAAGCCAAATGCGCCCCCGACTGCGTGGAGATGGAAGGTGCCGCTGTGAGCCAGATCGCCGCCAAGAACGGTGTGCCCTGCGTCATCCTGCGCGCCATGAGCGACAACGCTGACGAGGACGGCCACGAGGTGCTGGTGGTGAAAAAGTTCAGCATTGCGGAATATGTAGCCACCGCCACCAAGATCGTGGCAGCAATGGTGGAAGCACTGTAAAAAAGAACCCTCTCAGTCAATGCTTCGCATTGCCAGCTCCCCCGAAAGGGGGAGCTTTTGACATTCCGGAAACGTTTTCCGTTTTGCCAATGGCTCGCCCTTCGGGAGAGCTGGCGAACAAAGTGAGCCTGAGAGGGTTTTCTTTTACAAGAACTGTTCCAGCTTTACCCGGCTATCCTCCTGAAACTCCTGCAGCCTTTGGGCAAGGCGCTTTGCACCGGGCGCGGCATTGGGGTAATCCTTCTGGGCCTTTACGCAGTCTACCACCCCCATGCCGCTGCCCTGTGTGAGCATCTCGGCCAGATTGCGGGTGGACTTGTCCGTGAGGGTCTTCATACTGATGCCCATTTTCGTGTTCAGCTTTGCCATGGCGCTCTGCCCCTGCGCGGTGCCGCCGCAGGCCTCGATGGCGGTGTGCGCTTCCTGATTGAGCTGGTGGTACACATTGCGCTGGCGCAGCAGCTCGGCCTTGAACTGCACATCGTCGGTCATCGGCACGATCTGTTCCAAGGTGTTCTTGCCCATCTCGGTATTCTGCACCACGGCTTCCAGCAGGTTCAGGTTGTCGTTTTTCTGGTTTTCCATACAAAAAATCCCCCTTCTGGCCTTAGTCTGCGCCAAAAGGGGGATTTTATACACTGGTTTTATTCTGCACGCATCTGATCGCCGCCGGCGTTCTGTGCCTCCCGCAGGCGTGCATCGCACAACTCGTACAGTGCCTGCCAGTTCTTGGCCTGCACATCCTCAAGGCTCGCCACGCCGCAGCTCAGGGTAAAGGGCACCCGGCGCATCATGCCGGTGGTGGTGATGCATTCCCCGGGGCATCTGCCGATACAGGTTCTGCATTTCCTCTGCCAGCTGCTTGCCGTCGGCGTCCAGACAGCCCACCGCAAAGATGCTGCCGGTCAGGCGGCAGACCACGCGGGTCGCAGGGGTATCAAAGTTCTTTTTCCACTGGTTGCCCACAAAGCAGTGCAGCTGGTCCATCACAGGCTGGCCGTAGGTATCCCGCAGCTTCTGGCCGTTGTCGATGCTCACCAGCGCCACAGCCGCCTTGCGGCCCTGCGCTGCACACTGTTCCAGCTTTTGGGCAAACACCGTTTCCAGATAGCGGCGGTTGTACACGCCGGTAAGGAAATCATGGCTCATATCCTCGTGGCACAGTTCCCGCTCCCGGGGTGTCATGCGCTCTTCCGGCAGCACATTGCCTGCCAGCGGTGCGCACATTTCCAGCTCCCAGCATTTGCCGTCCGCTTCCACTCTGCGGTGCAGCACACAGTCCACACGGCCATTGCGCAGCTCGTAGTCCACCCGCAGACCATCGTCCTGCCAGCCGTCACAAAGCGGTGCTTCGGTCAGGGTCACTGCCTCAAATACGGCCTGCGCTGAGCGCGCAAGTTCCCGTAGATCCTGCTCGGTACATTCTTTCTTCATGTATTTTTCCCCATCATCTGCGCACGCGGCGCTCCCGTATCCCGCGTGCAGTCACCTGTTCCCCATACGTTCAGGAACCATCTGCCGCATTATGCATCCCGCGCCCGCCCTGTTTCCGGAAATGCCGGGAACGCATCAGGCAAAGAAAAATGGCATAATGCCGCTTTAGCAACATTATACCATTCAGCTTCCGATTTTACCAGCAAAACGCACAATTTTCTGCCGGAGTTTTTATATTTTCGTCAAATTGCCAAGCTCCCGCCGCTCTGTGCCTTCTGTTTATACGCGGCAGTACACACTGCACTCGTCGTGGATGGTCTTGGCCAGTGCCTTGGCGGCAAAGCTGTCAGCGGCGCGCCATGCCCAGTTTCCGCCCAGCTTGCCGGGGGTATTCAGGTGTGCTTCCGCACCCAGACCCAGCCAGTCGTACATGGGGATGATGGCCCGGTCAGCCACCGACCCCAGCGCTGCGCGCAGCAGAGCGATGCGGACATCATCGGTTCGGATGGCCGCCAGCTCCTTTGCGGTGGCTTTACGCCGGTCAGGTGCAGGTAAGCGGCAGCGGCAGCCTTTTCCTTTTCGGAAGCGCCGTTCTCCCACCAGTCGGTCAGGGTAGTGTTATCGTGGGTGCCGGGATACACTACGCTGTTCTTGATGTAGTTGTGGGGCAGATACTCGTTGTCCCCGCCGCTGAAGGCGAACTGCAGCACCTTCATGCCCGGGAAGGTGCTGTCGGCCAGCAGCTTTCGCACGCTGGGGAACAGTTCGCCCAAGTCCTCGGCAATGATGGGCAGCTTGCCAAGGGCAGCTTCCAGCGCATCGAACAGCTCCATGCCGGGGCCGTTCTCCCACTTGCCGGTGCGGGCGGTGGTGCTGTCCGCCGGGATGGCCCAATAGGTATCGAAGCCGCGGAAGTGGTCGATGCGCAGCAGGTCGTAGATGCCCAGTGCGTGGCGCACCCGGCGCACCCACCACGCGTAGCCGGTCTTTTTGTGGTAGGCCCAGTTGTACAGCGGGTTGCCCCACAGCTGACCGTCGGCAGAGAAGTAATCCGGCGGGCAGCCCGCCACACGGGCAAAGCCGCCGTCGGCATCCAGCTCAAACAGCGCGCCGCCCACCCATGCATCCACCGAGTCGGCAGAGACATAGGATGGGGATGTCGCCCAAAATCTGCACGTCCTTTTTGTTGGCGTAGGCCTTCACCGCCTGCCACTGGGCCGCAAACTTGTACTGCACGAACTTCCAGAAGCCGATCTCTTCCTCGTTTTCGGCGGCAAAGGCAGCAAGGGCCTTCTTGTCGCGCAGGCGGTAGGGCTTGTCCCACTCCACCCAGTTCTTCATGCCGTTGGCCACTTTCAGGGCCATGTACAGGGCATAGTCGTCCAGCCATTCCTCATTGGCGAGGGTAAAGGCATAGTAATCATCCGGGAAGTAATAGCTGCAGCCGTGCAGCCCAGTGCACTGCTTGCGCCATGCGGCGTAGGCGGTGCGCAGGACTTTAAAGCGGCTCACATACAAAGTGCCGTAGTCCACCTCTTTGGGGTCTGTGCCCCATTTTTCGGCCTTGAGCTGGGCGGCGGTGAGCAGGCCTTCTTCCTTCAAAGCGTCGAGGTCGATAAAATAGGGGTTGCCCGCAAAGGCCGAGCAGCTCTGATAGGGGCTGTCACCGTAGCCGGTGGGACTGAGCGGCAGGATCTGCCAGATCTTCTGGCCCGCTTGTGCCAGAAAATCCACAAACTTGAATGCTTCCTTGCCAAAACAGCCAATACCGTAAGGGCCGGGCAGGCTGGACACCGGCATCAGGATTCCACTTTCACGCATGCTATTACCTTCCTCATTTTTAACATTTTATGGGAATATCGTTGTTTCTTATCATAACATATCCGCAGACTATTTTCCACAGGCAAAAAACGTGGTATACTTATTTTTAAACTGGGTGTGTATCCCTTTTTCGATTTTAAATAGCCTCCGCTTTCGCTCTGGCTATGTTCAGCGGAATCCAGATTTTTTATTTCGCGTTTGTCGCGGCCTGCGGAACTTGTCGGGGCAAGGCCCCGCCATCTGCTGACGCACGACCGGCTCGCCGCTTAAAGCCCCACCGGGGCTTTCATGCTGCGCAAACGCGGGCCGCTCCAAACGCATTTTCACCAGAAGGGCCGAAACCGGCAGATGCAGTAAAATCTCTTTTGTTGTTGGCCTTTACGGCCCCTTGCGTGAAAAGCAGAATTGGAACGACCGCAGTCGTTCCAATTCTGCAAAAATAAAATAAATTTTCCGCTGAATATGGCCAGAGCCTGCGGCGGCCATTTTAAATCGTCAAACTGCACCCTGAACAGGAGGTACCCGCGCCATGCAGCGCACTGAAAAATACTTTGAACAGGACGCTTTCCGCACCCAGTGCGAGAGCACCATCCTTGCCGCAGAGCCGGATGAAAAGACCGGCGGCGGGCGCATTGCGCTGGACGGCACAGTGTTCTACCCGGAGGGCGGCGGTCAGCCTGCCGACCGGGGCACCCTGACCCTGCCGGACGGTGCCACGCTGAATGTGACCGCTGTGCACGAGCATGACGGCATCCTCTGGCACAGCGTGGACGCTCTGCCGGAAAGCGCTGTTCCCGGCACTGCCGTTTCCGGCTGCATCGACTGGGAATGGCGCTTTGACAAAATGCAGCAGCACACCGGTGAGCACATCCTTTCCGGCATCCTGCACCAGATGTTCGGGGCCGAGAACGTGGGCTTCCACATCGGTTCCGAGGCTGTGCGCATGGACACCAGCGTGCCCATTTCTGCCGAGGGCCTGCAGCAGCCGAGCTTGCCGCCAACCGCATCGTGTGGCAGGATGTGCCGGTGCTGGTCAGCTACCCCACCCGGGAGGAGCTTGCCGCCCTTGTCTACCGCTCCAAAAAGGAGATCGAAGGGCAGGTGCGCATCGTGACCATTCCCGGTGCGGATGTCTGCGCCTGCTGCGGCACTCACACCCGCACCACCGGACAGGTGGGACAGATCAAAATTCTGGCCAGCGAGAACTACAAGGGCGGCGTGCGGCTGAGCGTGGTGTGCGGCCAGCGGGCATTGCTTGCTGCACAGGCTATGCGCCAGCGGCAGGCAGAGATCGGGGCGCTGCTCTCGGCCAAGGCCGACCAGACCGCTGTGGCGGTGCATCGCGTCTACGATGAGTATACTGCGCTCAAGTTTACACACTTTGGTGTATGTTCTCAGCTGTTCGATGCACTTGCCCAGCTGGCAAACCCCGGTGAGGATGCCATCCGCACAGTGCCCGGCCTTGACCCGGACGGCCTGCACCGGCTGGCGGTGCGCCTGACCGAAGCCACCACCGGTCTCTGCGCCGCCCTGACCCCCACCGAAAAGGGCACCGGCTACTGCATCGCGCAGGCAGACGGCGATGTGCGCGCCTGACCAAAGCCCTGAACGCCGCCCTGAACGGACGCGGCGGCGGCAAGCCCGGCATCTGTCAGGGCAGCTGCGCCGCTGCACCGGAACAGGTGGAGGAATTTTTGCGGGAGCAAAACCGGTAAGCATCCTCGCTCTCCGTCTTTGCTTCGCAAAGCCACCTCTCCCAAAGGGAGAGGCTTGGCAGTACGGAAAACCTTCCGGCTTTGCCAAGGGCTCCCCCTTTGGGGGAGCTGGCGCGTCAGCGCCTGAGAGGGCGAGCCACGTTAATTTTAAGGAGAACAACAAACTATGAGAATGCGTTTCAAACCCTATGCCCACGACGAGCTGATGGCAGCCGACTTCCATGTGCACGAGCCGCTGATCTGGGGCGGCAAGTGGCACGCCCAGTATGCCCGCCCGGAGCAGCCCTTTGTGCTGGAACTGGGCTGCGGCAAGGGCGGCTTCATCTCCCAGCTGGCCTGCGCCCACCCGGAAAACAACTATCTGGGCATCGATATCACCGATAAGGTGCTCATCCTCGCCAAGCGCAAGATCGAAGCCGCCTATCAGGCTGCGGGCCGCCCCATCGACAATGTGAAGATCATGAGCACCGACATCGAGCGCATCAAGGGGGTCATTACCGCCGAGGATACGGTCAGCCGCATCTACATCAACTTCTGCAATCCGTGGAGCAAGAACGGCTCTTCCCACAAGCACCGCCTCACCTACCCGCGCCAGCTCATCAACTACCGTGAGTTCCTCAAGGACGGCGGCGAGATCTACTTCAAGACCGACGACGATGATCTGTTCCGCGACAGTCTGGAATACTTCCCCGCTTCCGGCTACGACATTGAGTGGATGACCTTTGACCTCCATGAGAACGAGCCGGAGTGGAACATCCGCACCGAACACGAGGGCATGTTCACCGAAATGGGCATCAAGATCAAGGCCCTGATCGCCCGCAAGGACCCGGACCCTGCCAGCGTGACCTGGATCGAGCCGAAGATCCTCAAGCGTCAGGCCCGCGAAGCGGCCGAGGCCGAGGCTGCTGCCAAGGCTGCACAGGAAGGCGAAGGCAATGAATGACCCCTGCGAGATCTGCCTGAACAATGTGCAGGACGAGTACGGCAGCTGGTACTGTGCTCAGGGCGGCTGTCTGGACGAGAGAGATGGCCCGCTATCTTTCCCGCAGCACAGCTGCCTGCCCGTTCTTTGAGCCGGGCGATGAATACAAGATCGTACAAAAACAGAACTGACCTGCACAGCAGCATGATTCTCACAGGAGGTGTTTTATGCTCAACTTTCTCACGACCACCACAGTATGCGGCTTTTCGCTGTATCATGTGCTGGCCTTCTTCCTCATTTATTCCTGCACCGGCTGGTGTCTGGAGGTCATCTTTGCCGCCGCCACCACCGGTCAGCTGGTGAACCGCGGCTTTCTCAACGGCCCGGTGTGCCCCATTTACGGCTTCGGCATGGTCATCGTGCTGTTCGCCCTGACCCCTTTGCAGGGCAGCGTCCTGCTGCTGTACATCGGCGGTGTCATCCTGCCCAGTGCGCTGGAACTGGTAGGCGGCTGGGCACTGTATAAGCTCTATCACACCCGCTGGTGGGACTACAGCGACTTTCCCTTCAACATTGGCGGCTACATCTGTCTGGAATTCAGCCTGCTGTGGGGCGTGGGCACGCTGGTGGTCATGCGCATCGTCCACCCGGTCGTCGCCGGTCTTGTGGATATGATCCCGCCCTTTGTGGGCTTTGTCGTTATGTGTGTGCTCTATGCAGTCTACGCGGCAGACGTAGTCGTTACGGCCTTTGCCGCCTCCGGTCTGGCCAAGACGCTGGATGCCATGGAGCAGCTGGCCGACAGTATCCATGCCGTCAGCGATGCCATGACCCAGCTGCTGGGCACCACCACCCTGAACGCCGACCAGAAGCTGGACGAGCAGCGCCTGCAGCTCAAGCTTGCTGCCGCCGAGGCCCGCGAAGCCGCACCGAAAAAGCGCGCCCTTCGTGAAACACTGGCCGCCGTCCGTGCCAAGACCGAAGAGGCCCGCGAGGCCGCAAAGCGTGCTTCCGAGATCGCCAAGCTCAACACGGCCGAAGCCGCCAAGGCTGCACAGCTGGCCGCCAAGGGCACGATGGAGCGCGCTGCCGAGCTGCTGCGTCTGGAACAGCTGGCCGAGGAGCTGCAGGCCCGCAGCGATGAAATGCAGGCCCAGCTGCTGCGCACCCCCCGCATCGTTGGCCCGCGCCGCATGCTGCGCGCCTTCCCCGGCCTGAAGCATGGCGTAAAAAAGACCACCCTCAAGGCCCTGCGCCTTGGTCTTGCCCGCCGGGAAAGCCCCGAAGAAGAACCGAAGAAAAACGGCTCCGACACCCGCAAGGATGCCTGAGACCGCTGCCCAAAAGACCGCTGCACAGGAATGCAGCGGTCTTTTTATGCCCCGCCTTTCGGACCCGTCCGGCGTTCCGTTCTTTTTTGCCGCAATGTCGCAATGTTTTAAATATCTATTTTCAAAGGTTTAAAATCGTGCTATACTGTTTTCTAAAATGCCATATTTTGTCGAAAACATCCAACAGCGAGGGATTTATCATGTCCGAAGAACTGAAGTCGAATGAAAATGTCGGCGCACCGCAACCCGATGCACTTGCACAGATCGCATCGGTAGACCCCAGCCCGGCCGTAGGCGGTATGCACCCCTTTACTCCGGCCATGCTCAGCCGTCTCAAGAAGCAGCGTCAGCTGCTGAGCGAGCTGGAGCACGCCTGAAAAATCACGAGTTCTGCTTCTTTCTGCAGCCCAAGTGCAACAGCATGACCCGCGCCATCGTGGGCATGGAAGCACTGGTGCGCTGGAACCACCCCACCCGCGGCTGCGTGCCCCCGTCTGAGTTCATGCCCCTGCTGGAAAGCACCGGCCTTGTGACCCAGCTGGATCAGTATATCTGGGAGTCTGTCTGCAAGACCCTGCACAAGTGGCAGGAGAGCGGCAGCAATCTTGTGCCTGTATCTGTGAACGTTTCTGTGGTGGATATCGTCAATCTGGACGTGCCGCAGATCTTCTCCAACCTTGTGGAAAAGTATCAGCTGGAGCCCAAGCTCCTGCTGGCCGAGATCACCGAGACCATGCTGGCCGAAAACGCTTCTCTGGTGGAAAACACCATCCAGGGCCTGCACCGCAAAGGTTTCTCTGTGATGATGGACGACTTTGGCAGCGGCTATTCTTCGCTGAATATGCTCAAGGACACCAACGTGGATGCCATCAAGCTGGACATGAAGCTCATCGACATGAACCAGCAAAACCGCAGCAAGGGCGTGCAGATCGTGGAATCGGTGGTGGATATGGCCCACCGCCTGAATCTGCCCATCATCGCCGAAGGCGTGGAAACGCCGGAGCAGGTCTCCATGCTGCAGGCCGCCGACTGCCTGTATACGCAGGGCTATTATTTCTACAAGCCCATGCCGGTGGAGAACGCCGAGGCCCTGCTGGCCCAGCCCAACAGCGAGGATTACTGGGATATGCGCCGCGACCTGATGTGCCGTGACCGCCGGGCACCCATCTCCGACAGTGAGCAGACCGCACTGGCACTGCAGGCCTACCAGATCTTTGCAGATAATGTGCTGGAGCTTTCTCTGCTGAACCTTTCCACCGGCGAATACCGGGTCATCAAGCGGGATCCACGCCTGCCCGGTGCCGGTTCGGACACCGAGGAGGACTTTGCCGCTTACTGTGAGCGCATGGTGACGAACAAGGTGATTCACCCGGACGACGCGGAGATGTTCACCGACCAGACCGATCTGGAGACCCTGCGCTCCGCTGTATTCAGCACCCAGCAGCCAGAGGCCTACCGCTTCCGCAAAACGTGTCCGGCCAGTTCGTGTGGATCACCATGGAATTTCTGCCCTGCCGCAACTGCTGCGCCCAGAACCCATGGGCCACCGTGGTGGTGCGTGAGGATGCACAGGCCGACCATCTCAGCGAGGAGCTGGACTTCTCCTACAGCCACGACACCCTGACTGGCCTGCTGAACCGCAGCCTCTTCGAGACCGATCTGCGGACGCTGCAGGCCAGCGAATACGACTCCATGGTGTGCACCTACATCGATGTGGTGGGCCTGCACGAGATCAACAACCATCTGGGCCACCGCAGCGGCGATGCCATGCTCTGCTTCATTGCCAATGCGGCCCGCAAGTTCTTTGTTTCCAGCCGCATCTACCGCATCGGCGGTGACGAATTCGTGATCTTCACCCCGAACCAAGCCGCCCTACAGCGTGTGGGTGGCTGTGGACAAGATGCGTGCTTTCCTGCGCGCGAAGGAATATGAGATTTCGGTGGGCATCCAGAGCACCAACGACCTGCACCGGCTGGACGATGCCATGAATCAGGCCGAAGCTGCCATGCGGCAGGACAAGCAGGCCTATTATGCCCGCAACGGCCAGGAGCGCCAGCTGCGGGGCCTGAACGAGAAGCTGGAGCAGACCCTGACCGAAAAGCGGGATGCCGAGCATTTTCTGCGGGTCCTTGCCCCCAAGTACAAGAGCGTGTTCGTTGTGGATCTGAAGACCGACCGTATGCGCGGCGTGATCGTCCCGGACTATTTCCAGAAAATTCTGGACACCTCCGGCGGCTCTTTCCTCGCCGTTCTGCAGCAGTACCGTGATACGCAGGTGCAGCCCGCCTACCGCGAGAGTCTGGCGGACCTGCTGGACTACAACTATATCCGCAGCAAGGTCCTGACCGGCGACATCGTGGAGCACACCTATAAAAAAGACCGACGACACCACCTTCCGCGTCAAGGTGACACCCTACTCCAGGAGTGGCTCTCATATCGATGAAACGCTCTGGATCTTCTCGGATGAAGGGGTATCCCTTACCCCTCCCCAGACAAAATAAGTGATTAAACGTTAAAAAAATCGGAAACGACTGCGGTCGTTCCGATTTTTGTTTTACAGAAAAGTTGTGCCGGGTGCCCAGAGCCAAGCGGAGGGCATTTTAAATGGTCAGGCCCACAGATTTTCCGGGTACTGGCCCTCTGCCGTTTTGCGGGCGATGGCTTCCACCACCAGCGGCTTGTCCTCACGGTAGGTAACGCCGTACCATTATCCGTGCTGCGCAGCACCTGAATTTTTGCCTTGCCCTCTTCCGATCAGCTCCGTGACCACCAGCGGCAGGAAATACTCACACTTGAGCGGGTTTTAGGCAGATTTTCGGTCAGCCAGCCCGCAAAGCGCTGCTCGGCTTCGTCCAGAAAGCTTTTGCCAAAGCCCCACAGGTTCATGCTCACCGGGGTATCGCCGGGCAGATCGGTCCAGCTTGCGCCGCCGTCCTCGGTGAAGTGTACGCCGTTTTCGTACGTTTCAATGCGGGTGCGTTCGGTCACACTGTGCAGGGTGCCGTCGGGGTCGGTCACGCACACGCCGCGGGCCACGCTGCCATTCTCAGAGACAGTGTTCCGGAGCAGATAGCTTACCATGCAGTAGTCGTAATAGCCGCCGTCCTCGTGGGTGGACAGGTAATCATACATCACCCGGAAGGCTCCGGGCCGTAATAATCATCGGCATTGATGACTGCAAACGGGCCGTCGATGAGGTCCTTTGCCGCCAGAACGGCGTGGCAGGTGCCCCAGGGCTTGACACGGCCCTCCGGCACGGCAAAGCCTGCGGGCAGCTCATCCAGCTGCTGGAAGGCGTATTTCACGTTCATGGCCTTGGATACACGCTCGCCGATGGCTGCCTTGAAAGCATCCTCGATCTCATGCTTGATAACAAAGATCACCGTCTCAAAGCCTGCGCGGCGGGCATCGTAAAGGGAATAATCCACGATCACCTGACCGTTCGGCCCCACCGGGTCGATCTGCTTCATGCCGCCGTAGCGGCTGCCCATGCCAGCCGCCATGACCACCAGTACCGGTTTGTTCATATAAGGTTCCTCCCCTGTTCAGGCCGCAGCTGCGGCAGAAATTCTTGCGTTTTATTATACTACTCTTGGCAGGCGTGAGCAAGGGTGTTGATGTTGGCATTGGCTCCACTCACTCCGTCCACCCTCCGAGGCATTCTGCAAGCTAAAATTTCCAAAATATGCAATTTATTCTTGCAAAAGTATTGTTTTTGCCATGTAAATATTGTATAATGACGGCGTCAATGCAGGTTTTACCTGTCAAAAAGTGTCCTTTAGTGAAAGCAAAGCTTTCCAACACGATCAAGAAAGAGGTATTTTATCATGAATGAAGCCGTTACCAAGCGCTTTCTGCTGTATTTCCGCCTGATGCTGCTGGTGTGGATCCTGATCGCCAATGCCATCATCCATGTGACCGGCCTGGAGTACAGCTGGCTGATCTTTCTGAGCAATATCATGATGTTCACGCTGGAAGGCGATGTGAAGGATCGCTTCGTCACCGTTGAGCTGGGTGGTCTTGTGGGTCTGATCCTCACTGTGATCGCTCTGCTTTCCATCACGGCCCTGACCCCGGTGCTGGGCAGCTTCTTCGGCTTCCTCATCCCGCTGGCCGTGGTGCTGTTCATCCTCATCATCCTGCACCCCTACGCACCCAAGGTGCTGAACAACGTGGGCTTTGCCTACCTGACTGTGGCCTGCATCGACACCACCGCTCTGGCCACCCACCTGCCCCAGTTCTTCATCACCTTCATCGTGGGTTCCGTTCTCTTCAACGGCGTGTGCGTGCTGCTGATGAAGCCCGCCAAGGCTCTGGCCGTCAAGAGCGTCCAGAAGGAAAATGCCTGATTTCCTTTTTATAAAGCATCCAACGCCAAAGGCCGCTGTTTCCATTTGAGCAGCGGCCTTTGCGTTTCGCTGCAGCAAAAAAAGCGCCGCTCTCCCCTGCCGGGAAAGCGGCGCTTTGTGTTTTGCAGTGTCTGCTTACAGGCTGCGGTTGCGGATCTCGGCAGTCACCTTTGCGATGAATACATCCAGCTCCATCGTGGTGGTCTCGCCCTTGCGGTCACGCACCGAGATGTTGCCTGCCTCGGCTTCCTTGGCACCCAGAACCAGCATATAAGGCACACGGTCCACCTGCTGTGCCTCGCGGATCTTGTAGCCGATCTTCTGGTTGTCGTCGTCCAGCACAACACGGACACCGGCTTCCACCAGCTTTTCGGTCACGCCCTCGGCGTAATCCAGCGTCTTTTCGGAGACGGGCAGCACCTTGACCTGCGTGGGAGCCAGCCAGGTGGGGAACTTGCCCTTGGTCTCTTCGATCAGGTAAGCCATGAAGCGGTCCAGAGAGCCCAGGATGGCGCGGTGCAGCACCACGGGGGTCTTTTCGGTGCCGTCCTTGTCCACGTAGGTCAGGTGGAACTTTGCGGGCAGGCAGAAGTCCAGCTGGCAGGTGGACAGGGTGTACTCGGCACCCACGGCGGGCTTGACGTTCACGTCCAGCTTGGGGCCGTAGAAGGCAGCCTCGCCGATCTCCTCGGTGAAGTGGATGCCCAGCTCGGTCAGCACTTCGCGCAGGGCCTGCTCTGCATGGTTCCACATGGCATCATCGTCGTGGTACTTCTTCTTATCGGCAGGATCACGCAGGCTCAGCACGCAGCGGTAATCGGTAATGTTGAAGTCCTTGTACACCTCAAAGATCAGGTCGCACACGTTTGCGACCTCGCTCTTGATCTGCTCCGGGGTGCAGAACAGGTGAGCATCGTTCTGGCAGAAGTGACGGCCGCGCTCGATGCCCTTCAGGGTGCCGGAGGCTCGTAACGGAAATCGTGGGCGATCTCACCGATGCGCATGGGCAGGTCACGGTAAGAATGGGGGACGATTTGCGTAGATCATCATGTGGTGGGGGCAGTTCATCGGGCGCAGAACATA
>ENA-OQCD01000211-OQCD01000211.1-human-gut-metagenome-genome-assembly--contig:-NODE-211-length-15818-cov-1.773310_pt1 | contig 15818 bp, 23 predicted proteins | sample MGYA00242755_ERZ504571 | MGnify/ENA primary metagenome ERZ504571 (study PRJEB26092, sample SAMD00036274) | human gut metagenome | host: Homo sapiens | study: EMG produced TPA metagenomics assembly of...
GGTTTTTCGGTTAATTTCCAGAATCATACTGACCATCCTTCATTCTTCTTCTTATTTATTCCCTAACCCCGAAAACCGGCACTCAGATATCTCTGCTGCCGGTTTTTCTCTATTTCTTACTGAATTAGTATGCTCTTCCCCCAGTAAACCATCTTCTTGGCAGGTTTTCCACAGCATACGCAGACATCACTTAAGTGTTCCTGCTCAAACGGCATACATCTGGATGTAGCCTGAACATCTTCTTTGATCTTGTCCTCACATGCGCGGTCACCGCACCACATAGCTTTTACGAAGCCTGGTTTGTTAACAATAGTATCTTTGAATTCTTCATAGTTTGTAGCAACATAAGTATGGGAATCTCTGTGCTTACGTGCACGTTCCAGCATATCTTTCTGGATTGTTTCCAGGATTTCCTGTACTTTTTCCACAAGCTCATCAAATGTAACTGTATATTTCTCTCTTGTATCACGACGGCAGATCACAGCCTGACCATTCTCGATATCCTTCGGACCGCACTCGATACGGATCGGGATACCACGCATTTCCTGCTCTGCGAATTTGAATCCCGGGCTCTTGTCTGTGTCGTCTACTTTTACGCGGACTCCTGCTGCTTTTAATGCTGCAAACATCTCATCTGCTTTCTCAAGAACGCCTTCTTTTCTCTGCTGGATCGGAATGATCACTGCCTGTACAGGAGCGATTCTCGGAGGCAACACCAGACCACTGTTATCACCATGTACCATGATAATAGCACCGATCATACGTGTTGTCATTCCCCAGGATGTCTGATGTACATACTGAAGTTTATTTTCTTTATCTGTATACTGGATGCCGAATGCTCTTGCAAATCCATCGCCAAAGTTATGGCTTGTACCGGACTGAAGAGCTTTTCCATCATGCATCAGGGATTCAATTGTATAAGTAGCTTCTGCACCGGAGAATTTCTCCTTGTCTGTTTTCTGTCCCTTGATAACCGGGATTGCAAGTACTTCCTCACAGAAATCTGCATACAGATTCAGCATCTGGATAGTACGCTCTTCTGCTTCCTCGGCTGTAGCATGAGCTGTATGGCCTTCCTGCCATAAGAACTCACGTGAACGAAGGAACGGACGTGTTGTCTTTTCCCAACGCACTACAGAACACCACTGATTGTATACCTTAGGCAGGTCTCTGTGGGACTGGATTTCTTTTGCATAGAAATCACAGAATAATGTCTCTGATGTTGGACGTACGCACAGACGCTCCTGAAGCGGATCCAGACCACCATGAGTTACCCATGCAACCTCAGGTGCAAATCCTTCTACATGATCTTTCTCTTTCTGAAGAAGAGATTCCGGAATAAAGATTGGCATGTACACGTTCTGTAGTATGTTACTGGCCCACGGCTTCTTGCGCAAAGTATTCGAAATCTTCGAAAGCTATCAGACCTCTATCGACATGATCTGTACTTCAGAGGTCGGTGTTTCCGTATCCATTGATAACACCAAACATCTGAATGAAATTCTGGACGACTTGAAGAAATATGGTACAGTAACCGTAGATCAGGATATGTGTATCATCTGTGTAGTCGGTGACCTGGAATGGGAAAACGTAGGCTTTGAAGCCAAAGCGTTGGACGCCATGCGCGACATACCGGTACGTATGATTTCATTCGGCGGTAGCAACTACAATATTTCTTTCCTGATTCGTGAAGAAGACAAGAAGAAAGCATTGCAGTCATTAAGCGATCATTTATTCAACAATAAATAATTTCTACTGTAGGGGCGGATTGAATCCGCCCGAATACATCCCACTCTACAAGTTGGTGTTTTCGGGCGAATTTTAATTCGCCCTTGCTCATAAAAACAAAATACAATATGAAAGGAACATTCCCCGTAAACAAGTTCAGAGAGTTGGAAACTCCCTTTACTATTACGATGTCAATGTGCTGCGAGAAAACCTTGTCATGCATCAATAAAAGAAGCAGGCAAAATACAATAATTTCTGCGTGCATTACGCCGTGAAGGCCAATGCTAACCACAAAGTCCTGACAATTATCCGCGAAAGCGGTCTGGGAGCCGACTGTGTAAGTGGCGGAGAAATCCGCGCAGCCATTAAGGCCGGATTCCCGACAAACAAAATAGTCTATGCAGGTGTAGGTAAAACAGACTGGGAAATTAATCTGGGTCTGGATTATGATATTTTCTGCTTCAATGTAGAGTCCGTACCCGAACTGGAAATCATTAATGAACTAGCTTCCGCCAAAGGCAAAACAGCCCCGTGTAGCTTTCCGTATCAATCCGAATGTAGGTGCGCATACCCATGCAAATATCACCACCGGACTAGCAGAGAACAAATTCGGTATCAGCATGGAAGATATGGACAAAGTGATTGATATGGCCGGAACATTGCCTCATGTAAAATTTGTAGGCTTACATTTCCACATCGGTTCTCAGATTCTGGATATGGGTGATTTTGTAGCCTTGTGCAACCGTGTAAACGAACTACAGGAAAAACTCTATGCCCGCCAAATCATAGTAGAACATATCAATGTAGGCGGCGGGTTAGGAATTGATTATGCACACCCCAACCGTCAAGCCATCCCCAACTTCACGGAATACTTTGCCACTTATCACAAGCATCTGAAACTGCGCCCCCAGCAGACTTTACATTTCGAACTGGGACGTGCCGTAGTAGGACAGTGCGGCAGCCTTATCAGCAAAGTGATTTATGTAAAGCAAGGAACCAACAAACAGTTTGCCATATTAGATGCCGGCATGACCGACTTGATTCGTCCTGCCCTCTATCAGGCATACCACAAAATAGAAAATATCACTTCGGAAGACCTATGGAAACTTACGATGTGGTAGGCCCCATCTGCGAATCATCCGATGTATTCGGCAAGGCTATTGATTTGAACAAAGCACACCGTGGCGACCTTTTCGCTCTCCGTTCAGCAGGAGCATATGGTGAAATTATGGCATCGGCTTACAATTGTCGTGCATTGCCCAAAGGATATACCTCAGAAGAGTTAGTATAAACCAACTCCAACTGCCTGAATAAATAAGAAACAGCGCCGCTTTGATGCAAAGCGGCGCTGTTTCTTATTTATCTTCCGGAATGAAATCTTCTTTTATAAATTCATCATACACACGCCGTGGATGATCCGCTTTTGAAAATCCATTATTACCAAAATTCTGTTCACGGAACTTCTTTAGCTTTAAATTATCTTCCGCATACTCACGCAAAGTTTTCTGTTTGCCTCCTAATATGGAACTATCCAGCACCTCACATTCCAACAGATTTTCCTTCGGAGTAATTATTGGAAGGAGCTTCTGTTCCAAAAAAACCGCGATAGGCCCCCCACATACTCGCACCAGCACTCCCCCCTTCACCTCATAAATACGATACGTGTACTTAGACAAAGCAGTTCTAATAAAAAATTTCATTCCCCATCACCTCGGCCACGGCTTCTAAGTTATAAGCCAAGTCTTTAATCTTGATAATCTTCTTTCCTGACTCATCTTCCTTGATTTCCGTAGCCCAAAAGTCGGAATGCATAAGCTGATCAAGTATATTGATCAAACTTTCTTTAATCTCAAATTGTATTCTCATAATAATTGCCCGTTGGTCAGGACTTGTTACAGGTTTCAGTTAACTTCTTTAAATATAGCAATTATACTTGAAAAATATTCACGAAAACACACTTTTAACATTAAATTATAATTAAATCTGAACTTTTGAATAAATAAAGAATATTCATCCTGCTACAATTCAATTATTTGCTGTATTTTTGCACGTTTTTAAAACAGATCACACATGGAACCATTCACCATAGATATAATCTTACCAATAGCTTCGGGAGCCTTATTCACCACGCAGGCCGTTTACTATCTGGGGCTATATAACAAACTATACACTCACAGCAGAGAAACAGCATATGCCACTGATATAAATACCCAAAATCCTCCACTGTCTGTCATCATTGTGGCAAAAGACGCAGCCCACGAATTACAAGAAAACCTCCCATTTATTTTAGAGCAGGACTATCCGGAATTCGAAGTGATTGTGATTTACGACCGCCCGGCGGATGATTGTGACAATACGTTGAAATTACTGGAAGACAAATATCCCAATCTCTATCATACCTTTATCCCCGACAGTGCACGCTACATCAGCACAAGAAACTGGGAATAACAATGGGAATTAAAGCCAGCCGCCATGAATGGCTGGTATTTACCGAACCCGATTGCCGTCCGCAAAGCAATCAATGGCTGAAACAGATGGCACGTAATTTCACACCTGCCACCGAAATCGTTTTAGGCTACAGCAACTACGAAAAAAGTACCGGGATGGTTTAATAAGAAAATCACTTTCGACACGTTGCTGAATTCTATGCGTTATCTGGGTATGGCTGTTTCCGGACATCCCTACATGGGCACAGGACGGAATATGGCTTATCGGAAAACACTGTACTACAAGCAGAAGGGATTTGCCTCCCACCTGAATCTGCAACGTGGAGAAGATGATTTGTTCATCAATGAAACAGCCCGTGCACACAATACACGAGTTGAAGCCAGCCCTGAAAGTCTGATGCGAATCGCCATGCCTAAATATAAAAGAATATGGTGTGAAGAGAAAATAAGCTATGCGGCTACCAGCCGGTTATTTCATGGAACCGCCCGTTATCTCATGGGATTTGAGACTTGCAGCAGATTCTTGTTCTATACAGCCATCATCGCCACTATAACCATCAGTATTCTTCTCCACCAATGGACTATTGCAGGCATTGCCGTTTTGCTATGGTCAGCACGCTTCACGATGCAACTGATTGTTTTCAGAAAAACCGCCAAAGTTTTTTGGCGAACGGAAGTTCTGTGCACTACTCCCCTTATTCGATTTTCTGCAACCTGCATGGAATGGGGTATTCAAATTACAACGTAAATTCAGACGGAAAAATGAGTTTATGAGAAAATAAAAAGAGAATGAAACCAACTATACATTTCTTAATTTAATAATACGAATTATGATCAGATTAAATGTTTTTATCCAAGTAAACGAGAGTAACCGCAATGCTGTCTTAGAAACAGCAAAGGAATTGGTAGCGCAATCTTTAAAACGACAAGGGTTGCATCGCTTATGATATCTTTGAGAGCGCGACACGGAAAGATGTCCTTATGATTTGCGAAACATGGAAAGATGCTGAGTCACTGGATGCACACGAAAAAAGCTGCACATTTTATAACCTTGGTTCCTAAATTGCAAGAATTGGGCAAGATGAAATTAGAAAAATTTGAATTCTAAATCCGGTTATCCATCTTGATCCGACAAAAACAAATCAGGCTGTTTATACAAACCCTGATTTGTTTTTATCCGCCAAGAAAGGTTATGCAAGAAACACTTTTCCACCAATGTAATCACTGCCTGAAAAAACAGAAGAGTATCACATTATCCAGCATAACAAATTGAAACCTTTTATCGCTTTATATTCTCTAACACACCCCAAACAGCCCCTTTTTCATTGTTTTCACCCACCCATGCACATGCAATATTATTCGGTAAAACTATAAATGTAACAATTTAAAACCTTCGTTTTACAACGAAATATCACAAATATTGTTTGTTTTATATCATATTTCGCTTCAATAAGATTTAATATGTATATTATTTGCATATTAAAGACAATTATTCTACTTTTGCACCCGTTTTTAAAAACAACAAAAAAGTTTCAAATTGAAAGCATAAGTATGAAAATAATCTGGTCCATCCGTTCTTTCAACTTTACCAACATACCGTAAATGCGTTTGTCCAAAAGCGTGTTATAAGTAATATTGTAAAAATCAGAAAAAACAGTTGAATCTCATGTTTACTTTTCATTTTCTATAATGGCTGTCGGAGTCCTTATAGGCTATCCCTTACGCCACAAATCCCAAGTACGCAAGATCACTCCTCTCATCCATATCGTGGTCTGTCTGCTACTTTTTCTTACTGGTCTCTCTATTGGTCTTAACAGACTGATTATTGACAATCTTGGTTACTTCTGCGGCCAGGCAGCCGTCATCTCCTCATTAAGCATATTGGGCAGCATGATGGCCTCCCTTTGCAGTATACCACATCTTTTTCAAAGGAAAGGGGGCAAGCGGTGAAAAGTAGTCTTGTAACTCTAGCCTTTTTCTTGTTTGGCTGCGTAGCCGGAGTCAGCTATGCGGTGGACTTCGACGTACACCAAACCTCTGTATATGTACTATATGTACTGATGCTGTTACTCGGCATTAATCTTGGAAGCAACCGCAACCTCAGGCAGTTTGTCTTATCCCTCAATTTCAGAACACTGCTTGTACCCCTTGCCACCGTAAGCGGCACTCTGCTGTTTTCCGCCATCGGAGGCTTTCTCTTGAGCCGCTGGAGTATTTTCGACTGCATGGCTGTCGGAAGCGGATTCTCCTATTATTCCGTTTCCTCCATCCTTATCACGCAGATCAAATCCCCCTCCATCGGTGTGCAGCTTGCTACCGAATTGGGGACCATCGCACTACTATCCAATATTTTCCGGGAAATGACCGCCTTGATAGGAGCTCCCCTTTTCCGCAAATATTTCGGTTATCTGGCGCTATCTCGGCGGCGGCATCGGTTCTTCCGACATTTTCCCTGGCAGCCATCGCACGCTGCTCCGGACCGGAAGCCGTACCCGTGGCCATCGTCCACGGCATACTGATAAACATAAGCATGCCTTTTCTTTCGTTTTCTTTTCTTCTGCAAAACTGTGAAACTGAAAGGAAGTGACATACTATACGTAACTTTACATTCTCTCTATAAAGAACCGGCCCTGTCACGAATTCGCAGCAGGGTTGGTTCTAACACATCCGCCCAACTAAAGCATTTCTTCCTAACAATTAAGCCTTTTCTTTCTATCAACTACTACAGACTTTCACAACAGACTGTACAGTCCATTACATCAGACCGTACAGTCCACTATAATGGACTATACGATTCACTGTAGGAGACTGTAGTACATTACCGCATAAAAAAGACTTAATCATAAGGGAAAAAGACCTTAGCATTATAGGAAAAAAGGATTAATACCGGATATACGGAAAACGCAGAAAGAGAATCTTCTCATTCAAACCGAATAGATTTTGCCGGATGAATACGCGTCACCAGAAATGACGGCCCGACAAGCATCAGCACCGACACCAGCAAAGTACAGACATTCAGCAACAAATAAATCCCAAAATTGTTGAAATTCAACAAGGAAACAGATCTACATAATAAGTGGCAGGGTCCGAGTTTGTAAAAGAATGAAATTGAGATTGAATAAAGCATAATGCCACCCCGATGATATTTCCCCATAGCATCCCCCTGCCTATCAAGAATACAGAAAAACTGAGGAATATCTTACGGATAGCAAAATTATCAGCTCCCAATGCTTTCAGCACCCCGATCATATTGGTACGCTCCAGAATGATAATCAGCAAACCGGATATCATGGTGAATCCGGCCACCCCCGTCATGAGAAACAAGATAACCCACACATTCATATCCAGCAAATCCAGCCATGCAAATATCTGAGGATTGACTTCCTCCACCGTCTGAGTATAGTAAGTACCTCCGTATGCATCCACCTGCGTATCCACCCGTGCACGGATTTCCTCCTTCACCGGCTCCAACCGGCTATACTCATTCACTTCCAGTTCCATACCACTCACCTGCCCTTTCTGCCAGCATTCAAACGGTTCACCCGTATATAAGTCGGTTATCAGAAACAAATCATCGTATGCGGAAAAATTGGTCTGATAGATGCCGGCGACAGTAAGACGGCGGGCGCGCACATTATCCTCTATATAATAGGTATAGATTTTATCACCCAGTTTCAGATGAAGCTTGTCGGCAATAGTGCGGGACACCAATACCTTATTGGTAGAGGCAGTATCCGAGAAAACAGGAATTTTCCCCTTCCTGCAAATGATTCTTTAAAAACCTCCAGTCGTATTCATGAGAAACACCTTTCAGCACCATTCCCTGAAAGCTGTCGTCTGTCATAATCATTCCCGGCTTGGTGGAATAGCGCTGCACGTGCTTCACTCCTTCCAGTGTTTTCAACAGATGGAGCAAACTGTCGTTGGCAACGATGGGAACCGTCTGATAAGATTGCTGGGAGTCGAAGTTCGTTATTACGATATCGGACCCCAAGCCTACCACCTTGTCGCGTACCTCATGTTTGAAACCGATCACCACCGCTACCGACACAATCATGACGGCCAGCCCGATGGCTATGCCCAGCATAGCAATGCGGACGGCAGGCTTGGACACCTCTTTTCCACCCTCATTGCTGCGATAGATGCGTCTGGCAATAAAGAGCTTCCAGTCCATATCAGTCTTCTACTCTTCCGGGATATGCTTCCAATGCCTTACGCAGTACGAACAACGCACGGACCAAATCCTCTTTCTTCAACACGTAGGCAATACGCACCTCATTACGGCCTGCACCGGGAGTGGTATAGAATCCGGCAGCCGGAGCCATCATGACCGTCTCGCCTTCATAGTTGAATTCCGACAGACACCATGCACAGAACTTCTCGCTGTCGTCCACCGGTAATTTGGCAACCGTATAGAATGCACCCATCGGTATGGGCGAATAAACACCCGGAATACGGTTCAGCCCGTCAATCAGGCACTTACGGCGCTCCACGTATTCGTAATACGTCTCGCGTGTGTACTCTTCGGGGGCGATCCAATGAAGCTTCGGCAGCAATCTGACCGATCAAAGGGAGGACTCAGACGTGCCTGGCAGAATTTCATGACGGCATTTCTCACTTCCTTATTCTTGGTAATCAACGCACCGATACGGATGCCGCATTCGGAATAACGCTTGGACACCGAGTCAATCAGCACCACATTTTCTTCAATGCCTTCCAAGTGACAGGCAGAAATATAAGGAGAACCGGTATAAATAAACTCGCGGTACACTTCATCCGAGAACAGGTAAAGATACATACTTCTTCACCATGTCACGAATCTGGTTCATCTCGCGGCGGGTATACAAATAGCCGGTCGGATTATTCGGGTTACAGATCAGAATAGCTTTTGTGCGTTCGTTTATCAACTCCTCGAACTTCTCCACTTCGGCAGGGAGAACCCTTCCTCAATGGTAGTCGTCACCGTGCGGATCACGGCACCCGCCGAAATGGCAAACGCCATATAATTGGCATAGGCAGGTTCCGGCACAATGATCTCATCTCCCGGATTCAAACAACTTAGAAAAGCAAACAGCACCGCTTCCGAACCTCCGGTAGTGATGATGATATCATCGGCAGACAAGTTGATGTCATATTTCTTATAATAACCCACCAGTTTCTCGCGATAGCTGCGGTATCCCTGGCTGGGACTATATTCCAAAACGGTACGGTCAATATTACGAATCGCATCAAGGGCCGCTCGCGGAGTAGGCAGGTCGGGCTGACCGATATTCAGGTGATACACATGAATTCCTCTCTGTTTTGCAGCATCGGCCAGCGGTGCCAATTTGCGAATTGGCGATGCGGGCATCTCGTTTCCTCTGATGGATATTATTGGCATAATGTTATAAAAATTATTTAATCGAAGTGCAAAGATAGACTTTCGCAACCAACCGAGCAAACAATTAATTAAGTAAATTTAAATCTTTGTTATCTTAATGCGCATTTTTAGGGTTATTAAAAAAAAAACATGTAAGTTTGTTCCAGTAAAACAAAGCAAAATATCAAATGAATCTATACCTGATAACCTTCCAGTCCTCCTTGAACAGAATTGAATCTGTATATGATTGCCATAAAGATTTATTTGTGGAAATCGAGAAGTTTTTCACGCTTCATCTGGTACCTTATACAGAGGCTGCAAGTATTCCGGCAGATGCCTACCGGATGGCTTTCATCGCTTCGGGCGGGGTAGAAAAAATGGTCACCCAACACTTCGAACTACTTCCCTATCCTATCCATCTGCTGACCGACGGACAACAGAACTCACTGGCTGCTTCCCTGGAAATAGCTACATGGATACGAAGCAAAGGAATGAAAGTACATATTATTCATGGCACTATCCCCAATATGGTGAAACAACTGATAGATCATCACAAGGCTTTCGCCGCCCAGCGCGAGGTAAGAGGAAAACGAATCGGAGTTGTGGGATATTCTTCTCCGTGGCTGGTGGCCAGCAATGTAGATTACCTGCTTGCCAAACGCCGCTGGGGAATAGAGTTCATTGATATCCCCATGGAGGAAGTGTATTGTCTGTTTTATCAGATAAAGGATGATGATATAGGATATGAGGCGTCCGTATTTGCCAACCGTGCCATTGCCTGCCGGGAAGGGACTCCGGAAGATTTGCTGAAAGCCATGCGTCTTTATCAGGCCGTGAAAATAATCTGCGAAAAAGAAAAAGCTGGATGCGGTAACCCTCTCCTGCTTCTCGTTGATTGAGAAATTAGGAACTACCGGATGTCTGGCACTTGCCCTGCTGAATGATGAAGGATCCCGGCCGGATGTGAAGGAGACTTGCAATCCATCTTTACTCTGCTCATCGCCAAGACACTGACCGGCCAGGCAGGATTCATGGCGAATCCGGCATTCATCAACGATGACCTGAACGAAATAGTGATGGCTCACTGTACGATTGCCACCAAATGGTGGATCAGTTTATCATCCGGAATCATTTTGAAACGGAGACCGGGATAGCCATACAGGGTATTCTGCATCCGGGAGGCATCACGATGATAAAATGCGCGGGAGAGTGTCTGGACGAGTATTTCGTTTCCACAGGCCAACTGATAGAAAATACCAACTACATCAATGCCTGCCGCACCCAGGCAAGAATCAAACTGGACAAACCCGTAGACTATTTTATGCGTAATCCTTTGGGTAACCATCACATCATATTAATGGGCGATCATGAAAAAGTGATTCACGAATTCATGCAATTGAACAGCTGCAAACTAGTGGAATAAGGAAAGCATGAAGAAATTAAGTAAAATGGGAGACGAAGATTAAATAAATTGTATCTTTGTATCCAATTTAATATTCAATAAAACAATAAACTTTTATGATGCATACTTGGTTTGAATGTAAGATACGTTACGAAAAAGTCATGGAAAACGGCATGAACAAGAAAGTAACGGAACCCTATTTGGTTGACGCGCTGAGCTTTACTGAAGCAGAAGCCCGTATTATTGAAGAAATCACTCCGTATATCAGCGGCGAGTTCACTGTTTCGGACATCAAACGCGCCAACTACAGCGAACTGTTCCCCTCTGAAGAAGATGCAGCCGACCGCTGGTTTAAGTGCAAGCTGTTCTTCATTACGCTGGACGAAAAAAAGCGGAGCAGAGAAAAAAAGACCTCCACTACCGTACTGGTACAAGCTTCCGACCTTCGCGACGCTGTAAAGAAACTGGACGAAGGAATGAAAGGTACAATGGCAGACTACGTGATTGCGTCCGTAGCCGAAACCGCCATCATGGATGTTTACCCATACGAAGCCGAACCGGATGTGAAACCTGAATTTCCGGATGCCGGAAAAACCGAATAAAGCCTGATAAAAAATAGAAGTATAACAGATAATGAGCATTCAAGCAAATTTAAAAGAAGTTCTTTCCGAACTGCCTGCGGGTGTCCGCCTGGTAGCCGTATCCAAATTCCATCCCAACGAGGCGTTGGAAGAAGCGTATGCTGCCGGCCAGCGTATTTTCGGTGAGAGCCACGTGCAGGAAATGACTCAGAAATATGAAACCCTGCCCAAAGACATTGAATGGCATTTCATCGGCCACCTGCAAACAAACAAAGTCAAATACATGGCCCCTTATGTAGCTATGATACATGCCATAGACTCGTATAAATTGTTGGTTGAAGTCAATAAACAAGCTTCCAAAGTCCATCGCGTCATCCCTTGTTTATTGCAGATACATATCGCCCAAGAGGAAACGAAGTTCGGTTTCTCTTTTGACGAATGCAGGGAAATGCTGGATACAGGCGGATGGAAGGATTTGAAAAATGTCCGCTTATCAGGAGTGATGGGTATGGCGACCAATGTGGATGACGACGAACAAAATCAAAAAGAGAATTTTGTTCCTTAAATACATTCTTCAAAGAAATCAAGCAGAGCTATTTTTCTGATTCAGAATACTTCAAAGAAATTTCCATGGGTATGTCACACGATTATCCGCTGGCAGTGGAAGCCGGAAGTACACTAGTCAGGGTAGGAAGCAAAATCTTTGGAGAACGAAACTATTAAAACTACTATTTATATGACTCAATTAAAAAACCACTTTTGCCGGGTTGTCACTGCGCAATCCTATTATTATCAGCAGTTCCAGCCTTACAAACAGCGCTGAAAAGAACAAGAAACTGGAGCTGGCAGGCGCCGGAGCCATTGTTTTGAAATCAGTTTTCGAAGAGCAGATCATGATGGAAGCACATCACATGGCTACTTATGGCTCTCCCGAAGGAGATGACTACTTGAGCACATATGTACGCTCTCATGCATTGAACGAATATATTTCATTGATTGAACAGACTAAAAAGCTTTGCACCATTCCTGTCATTGCCAGCATCAACTGCTTCAGCAACTCAGAATGGACAGACTTTGCCCGTACCGTGGAAGCAGCAGGAGCCGACGCACTGGAAATCAACATCCTTTCCTTGCAGACCGAAAAAGAATATCAATACGGTTCTTTCGAACAGCGTCATATCGATATCGTAAGCAGTATCAAGAAACAGATTTCCATCCCCGTCATTGTGAAACTGGGCAGCAATCTGACCAACCCCATCGCACTGATCAACCAGCTTTATGCCAACGGAGCCAATGCTGTGGTATTGTTCAACCGATTCTACCAGCCGGACATCAATATCGACACCATGACATATTCTGCAGGCGATGTATTCAGTACTCCTGCCGACTTGTCCAACGGACTGCGCTGGACTGCTATCGCTTCGGCACAAGTTCCTCAGACAGACTATGCCATCTCAGGCGGTGTACACGATGGAAAAGCGATAGTCAAAGCAATCCCTGGCAGGCGCTTCGGCTGTAGAATTATGCAGTGTCATCTACCAAAGAGGCAATCAGGTCATTGCAGATATGACAAATGAAATAACTCAAATGGATGAACCGGCAGGGCTACAAGAATATCAGCGAATTCAAGAGTTCGATGAACGCGCTGTCTACTGGAGCCAGCAATCCGTTTGAACGTACACAGTTCATGAAGTATTTCAGCAGTAAAGAATGAAAAATAGTGGTTAGTGATTAATTGGTTGGTTAGTGGTTCATATCCATGCGGTATCACAGCACAGCCCATTAACTACTAATCACTAACCACTATTTTTTCCCTCTGTTTAATTTGTATGCTCCAAAGAAAGTCTTATATTTGCACATTTGATTAAAGTTTGTGCAAAATATAAACAAAAGAGTATATACAATGGAGCAGAGTTTTATTGCCTTCCTGGAAGACAGTATAAAGAAAAACTGGGACTTGGATGCCCTTACAGATTATAAAGGTGCCACATTACAATATAAAGATGTAGCCCGCAAAATAGAAAAGCTACACATCATCTTCGAATTAAGCGGCATCAAGCAAGGAGACAAGATAGCTGTCTGTGGCCGCAACAGTTCTCATTGGGGAGTTACTTTCCTGGCTGCCGTTACATACGGGGCAGTGATTGTTCCCATTCTTCACGAATTCAAATCGGACAACATTCATAATATAGTCAATCACTCGGAAGCACGCCTGCTGATGGTGGGCGATATGGTATGGGAGAATCTGAATGAAAATGCCATGCCGTTGTTAGAAGGGGTTATCCTGATGAATGACTATACCCTGCTAGTTTCCCGCAGTTCCAAATTGGACTATGCACGCGATCATCTGAACGAACTGTTCGGAAAGAAATATCCGCGCAATTTCCGCCGGGAACATGTCAGCTACCGCCGGGATACACCGGAAGAACTGGCTGTGATCAACTATACTTCCGGCACGACCAGTTATTCCAAAGGAGTGATGATTCCTTACCGCGCATTGTGGTCGAATACCCAGTTCGCTTTTGATGTCTTGAAAATGAATCCGGGTGACAAGCTGGTTTCCATGCTCCCTATGGCACACATGTACGGACTGGCTTTCGAGTTCCTTTATGAATTCTGTGTGGGATGCCATATTTATTTCCTGACCCGTACCCCCCAGTCCGAAAATCATCTTCCAAGCCTTTTCCGAAGTGAAACCCAATCTGGTAGTAGCCGTTCCATTGATTATCGAAAAAATCATCAAGAAGAATGTACTGCCCAAACTGGAAACCCCGGCTATGAAGATTTTACTGAAAGTTCCTATCATCAATGATAAAATCAAAGCCACAGTCCGCGAACAGATGATAAATGCCTTCGGAGGTAATTTCTACGAAATTATTGTAGGAGGTGCCGCCTTCAATCAAGAAATAGAGCAGTTCCTGAAAAGTATAGATTTCCCCTATACCGTGGGATATGGCATGACTGAGTGTGCTCCGATTATCTGTTATGAAGATTGGAAATATTTCAAGCCGGGTTCCTGCGGAAAGGCGGCTCCTCGTATGGAAGTCAAAATATTGAGCCCCGACCCTGAGAATATAGTAGGTGAGATAGTATGCAAAGGACCTAATGTAATGTTAGGCTATTACAAGAATCCCGAAGCTACCGCCGAGGTAATAGACAAGGACGGCTGGTTGCATACCGGTGACCTGGGTGTTATGGATGCGGAAGGCAATGTTACCATCAAGGGACGCAGCAAAAACATGCTGTTAGGTCCATCGGGACAGAATATTTATCCGGAAGAGATTGAAGATAAATTGAATAACATGCCGTTCGTTTCAGAAAGTATTATCATACAGCAGGCAGACAGCAAACTGGCGGCTTTGGTTTATCCCGATTTCGACGATGCCTTTGCTCATGGGCTGGATAATGACGCGATAGCACAGGCTATGGAAGAGAACCGTATCAACTTGAATACAGAACTTCCTGCATATTCACAAATAGCCCGTGTAAAAATCTATCCGGAAGAATTCGAGAAAACTCCTAAAAAGAGTATCAAAACGTTTCTTATATCAGGAAGTAAAATAACACCTGGCAGAAAAAAAGAACCTGCCTGCAACATATATAATGTATAAGTCTGAAGATTATAGATGTTGCAGGCTATACATTATAGATGTTACAGGTTATACATCCGCATATATGGACACCTGGATCATGATACGTGAAAGGAGACAATACAAAACATAATTTTACTCTTTCACCCCGATCAATTCTCCCCATAATTCCCCCCTTATATCTACATTTTTTATTACATTTGCACCCAAGAAACTAAAAATGTATGAAAATGAATATGCGTATAGCAGCAATACTCCTTTTAGGATATTGTGCAGGTATGTCAACTCCTGCTTTTGCCCAGAAAAAGGACAAGCTAAAAAAAGGCCCCAACATCTCCTTGAACATTTCCGCAAAGAAAGACAGTGTCAAAACCACTTATCTGAATATCGGTCTGCTTACAAATATCTATCAACTGAAAGGAATCGGCATCAACGCTGTGTCCAGTGTTGTACAAAACGATATGACGGGTTTCCAAATCTCCGGTCTGGCCAGCATTACCGGATGCCACGCCTCCGGTTTCCAACTGGGAGGTATTGCCAATGTAGCCGGAGGCAATGCCAATGGCATTATGCTCAGCGGACTGATGAATGTTGCCGGAGGGAAAGCAACGGTATCCAAATTTCCGGATTAGGCAACATTGCCGGAAACATATCAAGAGGAGTTACCATCGGCGGTCTGATGAATCTGGCCGCAACAAAGCCCAAAGGAAG
>ENA-OQCD01000212-OQCD01000212.1-human-gut-metagenome-genome-assembly--contig:-NODE-212-length-15737-cov-2.414542_pt1 | contig 15737 bp, 25 predicted proteins | sample MGYA00242755_ERZ504571 | MGnify/ENA primary metagenome ERZ504571 (study PRJEB26092, sample SAMD00036274) | human gut metagenome | host: Homo sapiens | study: EMG produced TPA metagenomics assembly of...
TTCTTTCTTTCCTTTTTGTGCTCTCCTCTTTTGCAGCAGACCACCATATTAAAAAAACGCCATCCCACCTCCCAGTGATCCCAGAAAGAACAGCCAGCAGTATTGCAAATGGCTTAATTAATTTTTTTCTTCATCACGATTTCCCCGCAGTCCACATTTTAGAATAAGAATCCTGGCATTTTTTCTTGTTCCCCTTTCCCATTCTGTTACAATTCTGTAGGGAATTTCAAAGTACTCACAAAATTCTTTTCTGTTCATTCCTGTGCTTTCGCGTAATTCTTTTATTTCCATATTTATTCTGCCTCTACATACACACATGGTGTATATATCATAGCATATTTTTCTATAAATACAATATTTTAATCTGGCAGACTACTTTCCAAACAGAGTCGTCCCCATCCCACCTCCACATTCGGATATTCCTCATACCCGCCCACACGCTGTGCACCTTTCCGCAGGTATGCCTTTACCTTTTCTCCGTAAAGAAACGGATCATTTCCTTTCACGATTCCCCACTCCATAAGCAGAGCTGCGCTTCCGCTGACAAAGGGTGCCGCAAAGGAGGTACCAGTGACAGTGGCGTAGCCTCCGCCGGAACCGGGGCGGAGATGGATACACCGGGAGCTGCGAGGTCAGGCTTCCGGATCGGCAGGAACTGACTTCCCTTCCGGAAAAATCTGCGTAGGCATTCTGTCTGGAATCATAAGCTCCAACAGAAATAAACTTTTCCGGCAGTGGAAGGAATCGTCAAAGATTCCCACAGCCCGCGGAGAATAAACCCGGTTCCGCGATTCAGTACATTTCCACCCGGCAGCCAGAGGAAATACTGTCCGGAGCGCACACGTTTTCCACTCAAAAGAACTTTCCAGACACCGCTGTCCACATAATTACCCTCAGGAATGAAATCTATGTAGATTTCCTGTGACAGCTGATAGGGACCGGTTTTCCATAATAGATCAGAAGCTCTGTATTTTCCAGCAGATGCCGCTGTGGGCCCAGCCTTTCATATAATGGACCTATCCGTTCTCCGGACGGACTTTCCAGATAATTTCCATCTCATCTTCATAATCCTTCCATAACTGTACATTTTAATGTGGGTTCAAAAACTCCCACCGCCAACTGGATTTCTTCTGTTTTCCCCTGCTGCAGGATTCCTCCTGCATGCCAGGCTGGCTGCCGTTATTTCCGGTTCCTGTAACGATCACAGTCCGCCCCATGGCCGCAACTGTATCAATATAGTTTTCCAGAAGGGAATCCCCTCTGTGTGAACCATAATTATTCCCAAAGCTGATGTTTATGACCATCGGTTTTCTCATCTTCACTGCCTGCCGTATCAGGTAATCAATACCCTCCATCAGCTCCGTTGTCCGCGGAAATGAATTTTCCCGTGGATTTCCCATTTTTACCACCAGAAGATCACTTCTATACGCACGCCTCGATTCACTCCATCCGATGCTCTCCCGTTTCCTGCTGCTATTCCAAGAACTGCTGTTCCATGTCCGCTGAAATCTCCAGACGGAACAAGGCGCCTGCCTTCGGTTTCCCCGAGTGCAAGCGCCTCATCATTTCTTCCTTCGTATATTCAGTTCCTGATACATAGTTTTCCGGTGGATTTCCAGCTACACTCTGATCCCACAGTCGCAGGATCCGGGTACTGCCATCCTCGTTTCTGAAATCCGGATGGAAATAGTCCACTCCGGAATCCACAATGCCCACCAAAAATCCCTTCGCCGGTTAAGCCATCGACTCCATTCTGCACCGGCAAAATGCAGCTTGCTTCCCGCTCTTCAAAGGTCTCAAAGTAGAGTCTCTTGGGCTTTTCTATAAACTCGATCTGCTCTCTGCCTGAGTATGCAGCAATTTCCGATTCCGGCAATGTCACTACTGCATAGCTGCCAAGCAGCGGGACCACCTGAATCCTCTCACCACCAAGTCCGCTTTCCGGGCCACTGTACTTCACGATCACATCCCACAGCCTGGTGGTGGGATCATACCCCACATTCAGATTTTCCGATTTCTCCCGCTCATGTGGCAGGGCATTCATGGCAAGATTAAGAAGATTCTCTAATTTCTGGTCTGGCATAAGGCTTTCATTTCCATTGATACATTTTTATTTATTATATGCATAGCTTTCAATTAAAGAACCAGCTTCTGCTTCCTTCTGATTCAGTGCATTCACCAACTGCCCTCAATAAAAGCGGTTTCGCCTGCGGTGCAGCCCCAAGCAGCTCTGCCAGTGTCATTCCATTGGCAAACTGGATCATCGGTCCCTCCAGCATTCCTGGTGCCATCTGGTTGAACAGTTCTACTGCCAGCGGTTCTGCCACGATCTCACCAAGGGTGCTGTCCATATTGAATCTCTCTACCGCAAGGCATGTCTCTGTTTCATACTCATAATCATAAATTCCGGAACCAACTTCCTGTACTTCCTCTTTCTCCGGAAGTACGATCACAGCTGTAGTGTTTGCCGGTACTTCTACATGCACATGGATCTTTCCATTTTTGCAGGATGTCTTTGCCACGATCTTTCCGTAAACGGATTCAAATTCCGTCCCCCACTCTTCAATGCCTTTCACAAACATGGGTTTTACCTGGAATTTCTTATATCCCGGCTCTAACTGGGATAAACCGGCAACCTTGCGATACATCCAGTCTCCGATGGAACCATATGCGTAATGGTTCAGGGAGTTCATACCGGATTCATCAAAGGTTCCGTCCGGTTTGATGGAATTCCAGCGCTCCCAGATAGTCGTTGCTCCCATATTTACTGCGTAGAGCCATGATGGATAATCTTCCTTCATGAAGAGAGTTGCCGCCATCTCGTGCTCTCCGTTTTCAGAAAGTGTATGGCAGATATATGGTGTTCCCACAAAGCCTGTAGCCAGATGATTTTTGTGGTTTGCAATATTCGTAAGCAGTGTATTTAAAATACGTTTTCTGTCTTTTCTCTTGCAAGATCAAAATACAGGGAAAGGATCGCTCCTGTCTGTGTCTCACTTACAATACGGCCTGTCTCTGTATAATATTCTCTCTGGAATGCATCCAAGGTTTTTTCGTACAGATCCGCATATTCTTTTGCTTCTTCTGACTTACCAAGCACCTCTGCTGTTTTCTTTACAAGATCTGTCACATACAGATAGTATGCGTTTGCGATCATATACTTATCTGTTGCTCCGGTTCTGTCTGCACTCTCTTCTTTATCCAGAGCAAGCCAGTCTCCATACTGGAAACCACTCTGCCAGAGACCGCTCTCTTCACAGTTGTTTTTGATATAGTCTACCCATTCATGCATACATTTCCAGTTCTCTTCCAGGATACCTTTATCGCCATAGATCTGATAGACAACCCACGGAACGATAACTGCTACATCACTCCATGCAGAAGCACTGTACTGTCCCAGGATATCCGGCACAACATGGGGCACTCCTTTTTCCAGTGAAGATTCTGCTGCCACATCACGCATCCATTTTGTGTAGAATAATGCTGTATTTCTGTTAAATGCTGCTGTCCATGAAAATACCTGCGCGTCTCCGGTCCATCCAAGACGCTCATCTCTCTGCGGGCAATCCGTGGGGATATCCAGGAAGTTATCTCTCTGGCTCCATGTAATATTGCTCTGTAACTGATTTACCTTCTGATCAGAGCAGGTAAAATCTCCTGTTTTTTCCATATCAGAATGTGTCACACAGGCAACAAACTGATCTGCCGTAAATTCTTCCAGTCCTTCCACGCAGATATAGCGGAATCCGTGGAATGTGAAATGCGGACGGAAGATCTGCTCTTCTCCGTTGCAGATAAATGTATCAATGGATTTTGCCTGGCGAAGTGTCTCCGGGTAAAAGTTTCCGTCTTTATCCAGAACCTCTGCATGACGGATCACGATCTTCTGTCCCTTTTCCCCTTTCACATGCAGCTCGACAACACCTGTGATGATCTGTCCGAAATCAACCAGTCTTTCACCCTTTGGTGTCACAATCAGCTCTTTGCCGGCAATTTTCTCTGTGATACGGACAGGCTCATTTTCCTGTGCAGTCAGAACTGCTTTGTCAAACTCTTTGACAACAACGTTTCCTTCTGTGATCTCCGGTGCATCTGTGTCGATGGTCTCTCCCATATAGATTTCGCTGTAACGGATCTCTCCTGTCTTTACAGACCATGTTTCATCGGTAGCGATCACATCCTTACTTCCATCTTCATATTCCACATGAAGCTCTGCAAAATGTTCCCACCTGTGTGCCATACTGATTTGGCATACAATAGAAGCCAAGGATTCCTTTATACCAGCCATTTCCAACTGTGATCTCAATTTTGTTTTCTGTATCAAGCAGTTCTGTCACATCATAGATCTGATACTGAAGACGGTTGTGATAGCTTGTCCAGCCCGGTGCCATACGGTAGTCTCCTACAGTCTGTCCGTTCAGGGTCGCCTCGTATACTCCGTGTGCAGTTGCATACAGACGGGCTTTCTTTACCTTTTTATCCAGTGCAAATGTCTTTCCAAATATCGGGCAGGCAGTCTCCTCTTCAGGGAAATCACTTGTGATCATCTGCGCTTTAAATTCTGTATTGTCCAGCACACCAGTCTCAAAGCTTCCTGTAATCTCTGATATATTTCCGTGATTATCTGCTGCATTTACCTTTACTTTGTAGAGCTTTTCATCTGCCAGTGTTGTACCTTCATAAGGAATCAGAACCGACTGATCAGACGCTCTTTTTCCACTGTTCCAGACAATTTTTCCATCCTCATCTGTCACATTAATTTCATATGCAGTTTGTAAGGTATCCTTTTCCTGTGATTCCATTTTCCATGAAAATCTGGGTGCTTTAGCAGTTAATCCAATAGGGTTTATCCGATATTCGGTTCTTAAATCATATAATCTCATTTCATTTCCTCCAATTAATAAATCCACAAAAGGACAGAACCTTATTATAAGCCCCGTCCTTTAGTCTCAGTATTTAGTTTGCCTTTTCTCTTTTCTGCAGCTCTGCCATGATCTCAGGATATCTCTTCTCAAGGTCATTCTTCATAAGACAGATAAACATGATCACAAAGATCGCAAGCGGGATATAGATGGAAAATGCAAAGATTGCAATATCAACGGAGCCTGGCTGAGTTGCCAGAGATGCTTTATATCCTGCAGCTGCCAGCAGCCATCCGATCAGAGATGCTCCGATACCGGATCCGATCTTCATTCCGAAAGAGTTGGCACTGTTTGTCATACCTACGATGCGTTTTCCGAATTTGTAATCATTATATTCCACACAGTTATTTACCATTGCTCCAAACAGACACATCATAGGGATGTTGGCAAATGTAGTTACAACTCCACCTGCAATACAGGTTGCAATGCTGTACGGTGTAAAAACTCTTACCAGGCAGGCTGCTGCTCCAAGCACACAGGAAATCTTACATGTTTTTGTCATTCCAAACTTGGAAGTCAGAGGACCTGTCAAAATAAATCCAAGGAATGTAGGAACCAGTCCCACTGCTCCCAGAAGTGCTACGATATTGTCATTTCCAAGAATGTATTTTGCATAGTATGTTCCACCGGATGTAGTTAAGCTGTAAGAAATATTTATCATAAACTGAAGTGCAAGCATGATAACCCAGTACTTATTTTTGAAAAGCATTTTGATAGCTTCCACAAACGGTACATCATCGTCTTCACTTTTTTCTACGATCTGCACGTTTTCTCTTGTTACTTTATAAAGAATCATCAATGAAAGCAGGGAGATGAGACCAAAGATCACTGCTACCTTGATCCATGCACTCTGTGTTCCGCCAAGCATATTTGTGATAGGGATAAGAAGGATGGCAATTACCATTCCTGCAATGTATCCGAATGCTGTACGGAAGATTCCCATTTTACCACGCTCTTCAAAGCTTTCAGTACGGATAGCCATCAGGGCACCATAAGGGATCGCTACTGCTGTATATACGATCGCTGTGATCAGTACGTTCGTGATCAGTACATAGGCAGCCTGAAAACCACTTCCTATATTTTTAGGTACAGTAAACAGTAAAATAATAGCTACAAGTGCAGGAATTGCCATTCTCGAAAACCACGGACGACATTTTCCCTTTGGTGATCTGCCTGCATCCATGATCTTTCCCATTGCAAGATCTGAAAATGCATCAAAGATCTTTGCGATCAGAAGCATGGTGGCAACCATTCCTGCTGCAAGGCCTACCTTTTCGGTATAAAAGTAAGTCAGCTGTCCCACAAGGCTGCTCATGATATTCAGCGGCAGCTGTCCGATACCATCTCCAAGATAATCCGTTAATCTCATTGACTTCTGGATTCCCATGGAATCCAGACCAAGTTCCTTCTTTGTCCTTCCCATTCTTTCTCTCCTTAAGCGTTTAAAGCATCAACCATCTGTTCCAGCATTTCTCTTTTGATTCCGGGAACGAAGCTTAACAACTGACGAAGGGGCATTCCTTCCATCATCGCAGCCATCATTTCCTGATTTACGGCTCCGGATGTATCGTTCTCCTGTGCTTCTGCCATATCTTTTGCTGCATCATTCTGTGCCATTCCCTGCATGAAAGGTCCCATCACAGCCTGTGCTTTCGGATCACGCATCAGCTCTCCAAGACAGGTATTTAATGAATAGGTCTTTGGAAGTTCTTTCGTAGTATGTACTGTGATCTCTTCACCTTTGCACATCTGATCTGCATTTTCACCGATCATCACTTTATAAGTTCCTTCCTCTGCATACCAGTCATGGATCAATGTATTCCAGTAAGCGAATGCTCTCTCATCCAGTGTAAATGTAACTGTCTTCTCTTCTCCTGCTTCCAGGAAAATCTTTTCGAATCCTTTCAGTTCTCTGACCGGACGGACAACTTCTGTCTCCGGTGCTTCTACATAAAGCTGAACTACTGTTTTACCTGCACGGTTTCCGGTATTCTTTACCTTGACGCTTACTTCTAAAGTATCTTTATCAGACATTTCTTTTTTATCAAGCTGAAAATCACTGTATTCAAAGGTTGTGTAGGATAATCCGTAACCAAACGGGAATGCTGTTTTCATTTTTCTGGAGGTGTAATAGCGATAGCCTACAAACACACCTTCCTGATAATCAGCATTGTCAAAGCCTTTTCCGTAAGTCAGATAGCAAGGGGTATCTTCCAGACGAAGAGGGAAGGTTTCAGCCAGCGTCCGCATGGATTTTTTTGCCTGCGAGGATCTCTGCCGTTGCTCTTCCAACTGCCTCTCCTCCAAGATATGCCTCAAGGATACCCTCTACCTGATCCTTCCATGGCATAAGTACAGCAGAACCGTTGTGAAGGACAACTACCACATGCTTCTGCACTTCAAGGATCTTCTGTACAAGTTCATTCTGGCAGTTCGGAAGCTCCATATGCTTTCTGTCATAGCCTTCTGATTCGAAGTTGTCCGGAAGCCCCAGGAACAGAACTGCAACGTCAGCATCCGCCGCTGTTCTGACTGCTTCATCCTGAAGATCTTTTACAACCTCATCTTTTTCATCCTGATAGCCTTCTGCAAAGGTTACATTTGCAAGCTCCGGAATTGCTTTTGCAGCTTCCAGTGCGGATTCCACCTTCCAGCTGTTGATATGAGAGCTTCCGCCGCCCTGATATCTCGGTTCTCTGGCATATTTTCCGATAAAAGCGATCTTTTTTTCTGCATTCAGAGGAAGGATATGGTTATCATTTTTCAGGAGTACCATACATTCCGCTGCGATATCGGCTGCTGCCTTGTGATCCTTTTCATATTCGAATACAGCGTTTTCATCACGGTTCTCTGTATAACGGAAAATCACATCCAGGATTCTCTCGCATGCCAGATCCACAGTCTTTTCATCAAGCTTACCTTCCTGAACAGCCTTTACGATCAGTCTGTCATTTTCGTATCCCCCGGAGGCATCTCCAGATCCAGTCCTGCTGACAGTGAAGAAACCCTGTCGTTGACCGCACCCCAGTCGGAAACCACATATCCGTCAAATCCCCATTCCTCTCTGAGGATATCTGTCAGGTATTCCTTGCTGTCTCCGACAAATTTTCCATTGATGCGGTTATAGGAGCTCATGACAGTCCATGGCTTTGATTTTTTCATAGCCCCCTCAAAGGATGCCAGATAGATTTCTCTTAATGTCCGCTCATCCATATCAGAGGAATTTGTCATCCGTCGTTTTTCCTGATTGTTTGCCACAAAGTGTTTTGCGCTTGTTCCCACATGCTTACTCTGCACACCTTCGATCATTGCTGCTGCCATTTCTGCAGACACAAATGGATCCTCTGAATAATACTCGAAATTTCTTCCGCATAATGGGGAACGTTTGATGTTCATTGCCGGTCCCAGGATCGTGCTGACATTCATTGCCTGGCATCCTGGCCAAGGATTTCTCCCTGTCTGCGGATCAGATCTCGGTCAAAGCTGGATGCAGTTGCACAGCCGGCCGGGAAGCAGACTGCCTTCTCGCTCTCATTGATTCCAAGATGATCGGCTTCTTCTGCCTGTTTTCTGATTCCGTGAGGTCCGTCTGTTACCATCACCTGGGGAATTCCAAGGCGTTCGATCCCCTTAAGATGCCAGAAGTCGGCTCCGGAACACATTCCTGCTTTTTCTTCCAATGTCATCCGGGAGATCAGCTCCTGGATTTTCTCTTTCTTCATGCTATTACCTCCGTTTATTACGATGCTATATGTATGATTTCGTTCTGTCCGGTCTTATCTTTATCGTGATTTTATAATAGCCTGAAGCAGCATATATTTTATTTCATATTTTAAACTATTTTTTTTATATTTTTTATACTTTTTTATTGAGCGTTTTTTTTTTTTATTGACTTATATGGAAAAAATTTAAATTACGATGGAACATATAAAAATGCATGATATGGGGGGGTTGTTATGAAAGATTCATATAATCTGATAGATTTTATTAAAATGTATTATCTGGATTCCAACATTCCGATGTATCTTTTTGAAGGTGGAAACTGTATCTTCTGTATGCCGAAACAGACGGACCTGACCTATCCCCCGGAGAAATATACAGAGGAGCTTCTGGATTCAGGAAAAAGAATTTCATACTGCACCACGAAATATGGCATTTTTTCTGTTCATTGAAGATAGATCATCTGAAAAACGGAGCCTTATTTTCGGACCGGTAACTAATATTCCATACACAGAATCTGACCTGCAGCAATTATACAGGGATTACACAGTTCCAAACAGTGAGCGCAGGGACTTTAACAGCTTTCTCCGCCAGATTCCCTGTCTTTCCATGAATTCCTTATTAAAAAAAATGTCTGTTCCTTAATTATTGTATCCATGAAGAATTACTGACTCTTGAGCATCTGACAGCTTCAGAGTCGGACACTTCTATGCAGATATCGCTGACAGATGCTTCCTTACTGGAGGAAACCTACCAGACCAAGGAGAACGAACAGCATAATCAGACTTATGCAATTGAAGAACAGATCTTGCGACTTGTACGGACCGGTAACTACCGGGGATTTAAAAATATTGAATTCAGTGACAGCAATTATCATCTCGGTATTACCGGCTCTACTGCGCTTCGTCAGCTTAGGAATGACATAATCATTACCACTACCATCTGCACCAGGGCTGCAATAGAGGGTGGCCTGGATTATGACAGCGCTTATAAGCTTTCCGATTATTTTATCCAGTCCTCAGAGAGGCTGAACAGCATTGAGAGACTGTATGACCTTCTGTCAAAAATCGGATATTCTTTTGCGGAAAAAGTAGCAAATTCAAAAGCACCCGTCTCCACAGACGAATGCATTCAGAAAGCGATCCGTTACATTCAGCAAAACACAAACCAGCATCTTACGGTAGGTGATGTTGCAGCCTATGTCGGATTCAGCAGATCCTATTTCTCTGCTTATTTTAAAAAGACCCTTGGTTTTCTGTCAGCGCATTTATTTTGCGCTGTAAGCTGGAAGAAGGTAAAGAATTGCTGCAATATACCAACAAATCCATCAGTACGATCAGCACCTTTTTATGTTTCTCCAGCCAAAGCCACTTTCAGACTGCTTTTAAGAAGCAATTCGGAATGACTCCCAATGAATGCAGGCACATGAGGTCATAAATCGTCTCTAGATATCTCAAGGTTCCATGGATGCAAAAAGGCATGAGCCTTTTATATGACTCATGCCTCTTCAGCTAAACAGATATCCGTGATCTCATCCGATAATATTATGCTGTTGCTTTTTTTATCATCTGTCTTCTCAAGCAACTTCTTCACACCCTGAATCGCTACCAGTACACCAAGGATCAGCAGTAATACTGCAAATACAAGCTGTAAGGTGTTTCCAAGATCCAGCCCTGTTGTTACCAGTGCCTTTGAAAGCTTTGTGATGGTCATGCCAAGTGCTGTGAAGGTAACTGCCATCATGAATACCATCGGGATCCAGAGCATGCAGCCCTGACGTTTTGTTTTCTTTAAGAATACCGCGCAGGCTACAAGAGCGAGTACAGATAACAGCTGGTTTGCGGAACCGAACAGCGGCCAGATCTCCGCATAGCCTACTTTTGTAAGCATGTAGGCAAGTACCAGTGTGATAACTGTTGCAAAATATTTATTTGTTACCACCTTCAGGAACGGGCTCATGTTTTCCTCATCTGTATCAGAATCAAGGAAAAATTCCTGGAATGACAGACGTCCGACTCTGGCTACAGAGTCAAGAGAGGTCAGTGCAAATGCAGATACTGCAAGGTTGATCAGGGTAAATACCAGTGAATGTGGAAGGCCAACTACAGAAAGGAAGTTTGCGATAGCACCTGCAAAAATCTGCGGCTGTGTTGTAAGCCCCTGTGCTGCTGCCTCACCGTCTGCAAAGGATGCAACTGCGATCAGTGCGATGATGGCAAGCATACTTTCCATCAGCATTGCTCCAAAGGAAACAGGAAGCATATTTTTCTCATTTTTGATCTGCTTGGATGCAGTACCGGAGGATACCAGTGAATGGAAACCGGAAACAGCACCACAGGCGATGGTTACAAACAGGATCGGGAACATATACTGTCCGTCTACGTTAAAGCTTGTAAATGCCTTCAGGTTACAGGAAGGATTGGCTACAAATACACCGATAACCGCACCAACGATCATAAAAGATCAGAAGATAACTGTTCAGATAATCACGTGGCTGAAGCAGTGCCCATACAGGAGCGACACTGGCGATCAGGATGTATACAAAAATGATGATATGCCAGGTTCCAAGGCTTACATAACATCGGGAAATTAAGTCTCAGTACAATTGCTGCTAACCAGAAGTAAAATTGCAACTGCAGTGTTGATCCATTTATTGAACTTTGTATATTTAAGGAAAAATCCAAGTGCAACAGCCTCAAATATAAAATAACATGGAAGTGGTTGCAACAGCTCCGTTTGCCGCTACCCTTTGTAACAGCTCCTGCATCATTTGCGACAAATCCGTTAAAGGTTCCTGCTACAACATCTGCAAATGCTGCAACGCCAGGATACAGAACAGCCAGCAGAATAAAAAGGAATAATTTTTTTCCAGCTTTCCGATATACGCTTCGATGATATATCCGATGGTACGTCCTTTATTCTTTACAGATGCGTACATGGATGCAAAATCCTGCACAGCTCCGAAAAATACACCACCGATGAGGATCCAGAGCAGAACCGGCAGCCAGCCGAAAATTGCGGCCTGGATAGGTCCGTTGATCGGGCCTGCACCTGCTATGGATGCAAACTGATGGCCAAATACTACATTTGTATCAGCCGGTACATAATCAACTCCGTCCTCCAGCTCATAAGCAGGAGTTTTTTGCTTTCGGATCAATACCCCATTTGTTCTGGAGATAACGGCCATACAGAAGATATGCGCCTCCGAGAACTACAATGGCTATGATCATCATTGTTATTCCGTTCATAATATCAACTCTCTTTCCTTTGTGTTTTTTATACATGATACAATGACCGTAAAACAGTTATTGCATCAAAAAACGCCCTTGCTATCCTTTCGGATAACAAAGGCGGAATGTTCCGTGGTACCACTTTGTATTATCGTATTTATTGCTAAATGCGACCACTTATTACTGTCATATCAAACAGCCTCTTCTGTAACGTGAAGACTACGTCCCGGCTTACTTAACCTTTCTATTCAGCGGGATGCTCCCAGGTGATATCACAAAATACCTTCTGCCGCTTCTCATCAGCCTGCGGCTCTCTGTAATCCGGCATGCTTTTTGTGGTCTGTCCTGTTCCATGCATTTCTCTTTTTATTTATCTAATTGTTTTACTCCTTTTTTTATAAAATTTCAACAAATAATTTATACATATTTTATAAATTTGCATACGTTTTTTTTGTGCAGATTTCAATTTCAAAAATAAAAGGCATCTATTTCTCGCAGAATTTTTCTCTTTACTTTTCCTGAAAAAAATCTGCTATAATAATCCTCGCGCAAATTGAATATGGATTTTTCTGACACTAAATATCGCTTTTGGCTGATGTCTGATGGCCGGGGCATATTTGGTGTCTTTTTGTGCTGAAATCCTATTTCATACTTTCATTCAATAAACAAGGAGGGCTCATCATGCCAAAAACAAAACACCCCAGCATCTGGGAGTTTGCAGCATTGACAATAGCTCCCACCTGAAGTCTGGTAATGTCTCCCTGCCAGATAGAGATTTTTTCTGCAAAAACATCTCTGCTGTTGCAGCTGTCTTTTACTGTGGGAATCTGGTCCAGAGTCACGATTCCTTTTTCCCGGGCATCTTCCTGAAGAAATGCATCCTGTACTTCCTGCACCTCAGCATCCAGATGACGGGGGCATGCGGATATTCATTAAAAGACCGGAGGATCCTTCGTTTCTCCGGCTCGGAATCCGGTACTGCAAGATCACTGTATTCTCCAGAATCCTCTTTAAATTTTTCTACAAGATAATCGAGACGTTGTTTCTGCTCCATAAGATTCTCCCCTCCTATTACATATTCTTCCTGATATCATCCAAGCTCTCACAAAGATCCCGGTTGATCCCGATTCCCCTTTTACCAAAGCTCTCCGGTATCACTGCCTCATCCAGGTTCAGCCGCACCAGATTTACATTCTTATTCTCCCGCACCATTTTTTCAAATGGAAAACGGATAATGGATGGGGTGTTAAAACCAACTCCAAGCTCCTTGCTTTAGGTCAAGGATTTTTTTGGCCCGATCACGAAAAAAGCAATAAAAAATGCGGCATATATGTAAAACAGATCCATACTCCACTTTATGATCCGTTTTCCGTCACATACGCCGCATTACCCATTATTCAGAAAATGTATATCTTACCATGTATCCTTTTCCATCACCGGTCACGATCACAACCCCGCCGTCGGGATTCTCAATCTTATCAATGATTGGAAATCTTCCTTTTTCTTTGACATAAGCTTCCGGGCTCTCAATCTTTGCTTCAACGATCTCTTGCTGAGAATGGCGATCACCACCACAGGGATTAATAGTTTCAATAATGATCTCGTATTCCTTCATACCCTTCACCTCTTTCATAATGCAGTTTTTCGGTTCCTATACTTATATTTTATCGCAAAAATCCCGGCTCTGCAAAATGTATTTTGCACAAAATATCAGAAGATTTATTGGTGTCTTTCACTATATTCAGGCTTCTTCCGCATCCATCTCTTTTTGAATCTCATCTTCGCTTTCTGCCATAGCCTGAAGTGTCATAGTAAGAAGTTTCGCAAGATCCCAGCCCAGCTGATCTGCGCCTCGCTGGATCACTTCTCTGGAACAGCCTGCCGCGAAACCTTTGCTTTATATTTCTTTTTCAGGGATTTCAGCTCCATATCCTTGGTACTCTTGGACGGACGCATCAGCGCCGCTGCCCAGATCAAACCGGTGAGCTCATCCGCTGCAAAAAGACTTTTTCCATCTCATGCTCCGGCGCAGTCTCAATGGTAGCTCCACAGCCAACAGTAATTCCATATCCATGAGAAACCACCGCATGAATGATATCTTCTCCCACACCTGCCTCACGGAGAAGTTCCGGTGCTTTCAGGCAGTGTTCTTCCGGGTAAAGTTCAAAATCAATATCATGGAGCAGACCTACAATGCCCCAGTATTCTGCGTCATCGCCATAGCCCAGCTCTTTTGCATACCATTTCATCACTGCCTCCACAGTCAGTGCATGCTGGATGTGAAAAGGATCTTTATTGTATTTTTTTAATAATGCAAATGCTTCGTCTCTTGCTATATGTTCCATTTTTCTGTCCTCAATTCTGTTCTACTATCTATCACATCTGTCTTGCTGTACCAGAAAACCATATGTTCTGCCATTCTTCATTGTATTCTGACACAGCCCGATGCATACATTATTCTACAAAGTAGATCCTGCTCTCGTCAAAACGATCCTGCTGCTTCCTGCTCTCTGCCGGATATCCCAGGGCAAAGAGGGAAAAAACTTCCACATTCTCCGGAAGTTTCAGAATATCATGGACCAGATCCATGCGATCCTGCATCGGCGCGATTCCGATCCAAACGCCGCCAAGTCCCAGCGCATCCGTTTCCAGCCAGATATTTTCCTGGGCGATAGACATGTCGATCTGCGCCATGTCCGCACAACCAGTCCCTCTTCCGATATACCGGAACGATCACAACCGGCGCACCTGCCGCACATCCGGAATAAGGAGTCGCTTGGAAAGTTCCCTGATCTTCTCCTTATCTGTCACAACATAAAACTCCCACGGCTGCTGATTACATGCACTTGGCGCCTGCATACCGGCTTTCAGGATCTGAAGGATTTTCTCTTTCTCCACGGGTTTATCTTCATATTTACGGATACTTACTCTGTGAAAAATATTCTCCATGATATTTCCTCCTCGTCTTTATGATCTACATTACTTTTCTGGTTTTTATTTTGTCAGTGGGACTTCCACATTCTGTCTCTTTAATCATATCCTTCTCTGACAAAATCCTCTTTGCTCATTTTAGCACAGTTTTTTGCAGACGGACAGACCACATTCCTGAAAACGTTTACACGGTATCCTATACCCATTTTTTCTTTCTCAGATATAACATACATCCCAGGCACAGCACCAGCTGCAGGATCGAAGAAAACGGTGTTGCCAGCCCGATATCAAACAGCGTCGCACCGGCTCTGCGGCTCATAAACCATGACACCGGAACTCTCACACAGAAAGCACCTATGATTCCCTGGATCATTACAAACTTCGTCATACCGATTCCATTATAAAAATCCGATATAGCAGAAAAAAGATTGCCGTAAACAGACAGTCAATGGCATAAGCTTTCAGGTAATCTGCCGCTGCCTCGATGACCATTGCATCGGAGGAAAAAATTCCCGCCAGCACATTTCCATGGAAAAATGACAGGAAAAACATTCCAACACCAATGGCAAAAGAAACCGCCCCACCATTTTCCGGAGAGTCCGGCCGTGGACCCCGATATCCGTTTTATGCATTTCAAAAGGCAGCTCTTTTTTGCGGATAACGCCAAAGGAAACGATCACACTGATGATCTGTGCAAATACAGTTGCAAAAGCAGCTCCTGACGTTCCCATCTTAAATCCCGCACAGAGGATCAGATCCTCTGCAATATTGAATACACATGCAACGGCAACCGTAAACAGCGGCGTTCTGGAATCTCCGATCCCCCTAAAAATACAGCCGATCAGATTGTACGCCACGATCACCAGCATACCGCCGCCACAGATCCGCACATAAGCAACTGTTTTGTCAAAAGCTTCCTCCGGCGCATTCATAA
>ENA-OQCD01000214-OQCD01000214.1-human-gut-metagenome-genome-assembly--contig:-NODE-214-length-15597-cov-2.332321_pt1 | contig 15597 bp, 16 predicted proteins | sample MGYA00242755_ERZ504571 | MGnify/ENA primary metagenome ERZ504571 (study PRJEB26092, sample SAMD00036274) | human gut metagenome | host: Homo sapiens | study: EMG produced TPA metagenomics assembly of...
TGACGGCGTGGAGAACGTGATGGTGGCGCAGTACTACCATTCCGTGGCGACGAGAAGCAGGCCATGGAAGCGCTGGAACGAGTGGGATTGAGGAGCGTGCGCATCACCTGCCCGGCCAGCTGTCCGGCGGTGAGCAGCAGCGCGTGTGCATCGCCCGAGCGCTCATCAACTGCCCGAAGCTGATTCTCGCCGACGAGCCGACCGGCAATCTCGATGAGAAGAACGAGAAGATCGTGCTCGACCTGTTTCGCCAGCTGCACGAGCAGGACACTACGATCATCGTCGTGACGCATGACGCGCTCGTCGCCTCCTGCGCACAACGCGAGATCATGCTCAACCATGGTGTGCTCGTCGGTGAACAGTGGAATGACGAGGAGGCGAAACGCGCGTACGAGGCGGCCGGCGGCAAGCCCGCATTCACCGGTTCCGCCGCGGAAGGCGCGCAGAACGGGGGTATTGCGATTTCGTTCGCCGACCCCACGAAAGCCGCGAAAACCGGCGATACGGACGCGGCCAACGTTGCCGTTGCGGCTGGCGTTGCCGACGATACGGACGTAGAGCCCGACGCACGAAAGGGGAGCAGGCATGAGCACCGCACAATCGAACGCAGTCAAAGTCATCGCACTATCCGCGGCGAGCATCGCGCTGCTGTCGGCATGCGGTGAGCCGAAAGCCACGCCGATGGACGACGAATACGCCGGCAATTCCGGCGAAAGCGTGCAATCGCAGGAAGAGAAGTCGAAAACCGACGGCAAGGCGGCTGACAATACGGCCGGCGGCGACGCCACCACCAAAAACCATGCCGATGACGCGAATTCCACGACGTCCAGCAAGCAGGACACCGGCAACTACGCGGATGGCGACTATTCGATCAACGGCCAGTACGGGCCGGTCGGCGAGGATACCATCGACGTGCATCTGACCGTTAAGGACCAGAACGTGACGGCCGTGGAAATCGTTGGGCATCCGTTCACGTCCATCTCCAAAAGCATCAGAACGACTTCGCCAAAGCCGTACCGGACGCGGTGGTCGGCAAGCCGTTGAAGGATCTCAAAGTAGACAAGCTCGCCGGCGCCAGCTGGACCTCCGAAGCCTTCAACAAGGCGTTGGAAGTGGCGCGTCAGGAAGCGTCAATCCAATAGCCCATCCTTCTGAAACCGACACGGCACGTCCGTCTTGCGTCGGTGCGGACGGTTTTCCTGTGGTTATCGTGCGGATTCGGCGCATACGTTCGGCCAGAGCAACGTGGCCATGTTCTCGGCCCAGGAATCAGGCTTGCGTTCCCTTGCCGGATTGCCGTTCCCCTCCGGCTTCCTGCCCCGCCAACGCTTTGCAAGCCAGCATGGAACCCAGCACCGTGCTGAACAGGAACGTGTAGTCCAAACGGTTTTGAAACACTCCGTCGGCGATGCCACGTTCCATGAACCCCACGAACCGTTCTTCGGCCGGCGCCAGCACTTGTGCTGCGATCGCCTTCAGCGTGGCGTTGTCGGAAGACAGCACCACGCCCACGGCCTTCAATCCGAGTTCGCTGTCGAAGCAGTCCTGGATGCGTCGCAGCATGGTGGCCAGTCCGCTCCGCGACGGCTTCAAATCGTTGAAATTCGGTAGTCCGGCAACTTCCGGTTGGATGCGTTGCAATAAATCGTCGGCGTTTCGGTAGCGTCGGTAGATTGTGGTCTTTGCTACCCCCGAACGTCGTGCGACCTCTTCGATGGTCACCGCTCCGATACCATCGGAAATCACTATCCCCAATGTGGCTTTTATGATTTTGCGGTCGGTTTGCTCCCGTAATCGCTCACGTCGGCCACGTACTGTGCCGACGTCTTCCTGCGTGGTTTTTTGCACCGTCTTCCGCGTGCCCTCTTGCGTGGTTCCGCCCATCATGCCGCGATCACTTTCGTGCTTTCCAGCTTGCTTACGTACCAATGGTTGAACTTGACCAGTGGAATGCGCAGTAGCAGGCCTATCAGCAGCAGCGGTGGAATGAACAGCAGTAGCGCGCCAATCGCAAACCAGTAATCGTTACTGTAGATTCCGCCGATCGCCGCGCGCATTGCTGTGATTGAATGCGTCGCAGGCAGGAACGGGCTGATGCCGCTGATGATTTTCGGCAGCACGGCCAGCGGATATGCGCCGTTCGCTCCGGAGATCTGCATGACGAGAAACAGCACGCCGATGGCTTTGCCGACGTTGCCGAAGCTGGCCACGAGCGTGTAGATGAAGAACGAGAACACTAGGCTGCTCACCCAGCCGGACAGCATGAACAGCAGCGGATGCACCGCCTGGACATGGAGGAACAGCAGACTGCCTCCCAAGGAGAACGTGCTCTGCAATAGTCCGATCACGCCGAACACACCGTAATGTCCGAGAAACAGCTGATGCGGTTTCGGGTCGCCGAGTTCCTTGCGCACCTTACGCGAGACGGTGGTCTTGAGCGTCACTGCCATGAGCAGCGAACCGACCCACAGCGGCAGGATCGTGTAGAACGGTGCCATCTGCGAACCGAAGTTCTTGACTGGGAACACCGCGTTGCGTTTCACTTTTACAGGGGCTGCAAGCGCGGCGGCCAACGAGTCGGTATTATCGCTGAGCACATCTTTGACGGCGCTCATATCGCCGCTGTTCAGCGCATCGGTCAATGTTCCGGTGAATGCGCCCAGTTTTTTGCCCGCGCCGGCCAGACTATCGGCGGTGGAATCCAACACGCTGCTGATGGCGGTCAGATTCTTATCCGCGGTCTTGGCGGTGCCGTTCAGATTGCCCAGCGCGCCTTTCAGATCGGCCGCTGTGGCATTGAGCGCGGTGGTGGTGCTGGTAATGGACGTGGCGATATCGTCAAGTTGCGGTTTCAGTTGGCTCTCATAGTCGGTTTTGATGCCACTGAGGGACGTTGCCGCCTGCTGCGCCAGTTTCTTGATCTCCGCACGTTCGGCCGTGGTATCGCTTACTTTGGCGTCGATGTTGTCGGCGCTGTCATTCAGCGCCGATGCTAGGTCGTTGAGCTGTGTGATGGTGGTGCCGACGTTGGTTTTGAGATGGTCGATGGCGTTCCTCACCGCTTCCGGCAGCTTTTCGTTTGCGCTGAGCGCGTCGAGCGAATCATAGATCTGCTGGTAGCTTTGCGCCTGCTTGCTGATGTTCGTGGCCTGGTTGCGTAATGCGTTGGCGGTGTTGCCGGCCTGCGTGCCCGCATTGCCGAATAGGCTGTCCACATCTGCTTCCATGGCTGTGAAGCTGTTGGCGGAATCAGTCAGAGCCGTGCCCAGCGCGGTGGTGCCGGTCTTCACGCGCCCGTCAGATCCTCCACGCCGCTGCCGGCTTGCTTGAGTGTTGTTCCTGCGCTTTTCGCATTGCCGCTGACATTGGCGATCAGACCGTCGGAGGACTCAAGCAGATGCCGTGCGCTTTGGGTCAGCGTGTGACGTGCGGAGCGTTCCGGAAGCGTCGGTGAGCGTTTCCGCGAAGTCGCTGATATTGCCGTTGAACTGCGTGAGTTGTTCCTGCGCGGCTGGCTTGTCGAGTTGGTTGGCGAGCTGCGATGCCACACTCAGCGCGGTGCTGGGTCAGTGTTTCGGAGAACGTCTCGTTGACCTGCGCGCTGACCGTATCGGCGCTTGGCCTGTGATCTTCGGAGCCAAGGCGTCTTCTTTTCATTGTTGTAGTAGGCGATTTCGGCGTGGTCGCCATCGGATGCGAAGAACGTCATCATACGGGTGCTGAAGTTCTTCGGAATCACCACAGCTGCGTAATATTCGCCGGATTTGGTGCCGTTGATGGCTTCTTTTTTGTGGTGGAGACGCAGTCGAGCTGATCGTTGGAACGCAGCGTGTTAACCACTTGGTCGCCGATGTTGATCTTCACTGGAATGAGGTCGGACCGGTATCCGTCGTCCTCATTGGCTACGGCGAATTTCAGATTGCCGGTATTGGCGAACGGGTCCCAGCTGGCGGCCACGTTGAACCATGTGAAGATGCCGGGGATCACAACGAGTCCGATGACGATGATGATGGAGACGACGTTGCTGGTGATTCGCCGGATGTCGCCGACGAACAGTTTCCAGATGGTTTTCATGCGTTGCTCCTTTCCTCGTTGTTTTCGTTGTTTTCGGTTGTCTCGGCGGTCTCGGTAGTCTCGGTGGTGTCCGTGGCGGCATCGTTCGCGGCGGCGCTTGGACCGGTCGTCTGCATTTTCTGCACCAGTATGGCGATTCCGTCATCTTCATTGTGGTTGACGCCCGTCACGTTTTCCGTCGTTTCTTTGATGACGCTGGTATTGCGATTATCGGATGTCGTGCGTTTGCCGCTGGTGCGTCTCCGCGTTTTGCGCAGCAGTCTGTTCCGCCGTTCCTGTTGCGCCCGCTTTTTGCGACGGATGCGTGCCGCTTGGCGCTCCACCAGCATGGATCGGATCGATTCATCGCTCAAATGGCCGAGCTCCACTTGACGGTTCAGATTATCGCGCATGTATTCGATGACCATGAGGAAGCCCATGATGAGCAGAATCCAGACGACCCACGTGGCCAGTACTACCACTTTCTCTCCGTTGGTGAACGAGAACACCGCCGCCAGAGTTACCGGAACTACGAATCCGATCACCAGAGCTCCGCGCTTGAGTTTCGGGTACAGTTCCGCGAACCGACTTGCGCGTTCCTCGATCACCTCGCGGTAGCCGCCTTTGTCGGCCAGCACCTGAATGGCTTGGGACATGTTGTATCCGCGTTCCGGAAGCTCCACTTCCTCGCCGATAATCATGTCGCTTTCCTTGATTTCGCGGGCGAAGAGTCGGTTGAGGTTGACCAACAGAGGACGGACCACCAGCCGATGACGAACGCCATGCCGGCAAACAGCAGCAGCGTGCCAATCGCCTTGGTCCAATGGCCGTCGTAGAAGCCGGCGATGGTCTCGCGGAATGCGTCTATCGAATAGCTGAATGGCACGAACGGATAGACCATGCGGAAGAACTTCGGCATCATCTCGATCGGATACAGGCCGGAAGCGCCTGGAATCTGCACGATCACCAACGCCACGCACAGGCCCTTGCCGATATGCATGAACGTGGTGGACAGCGCGTACGTGATGCTCAGATATACCAGCGATGTGATCATGCCGGTCAGTATGAACAGTGGCGCGCAAGCCGTCTGCACGCCGAGTATCAGATCGCCAACGGTGCAGATCGCGCCTTGAATGACGCCCATCGTGCCGAGCAACAGGTATCGGGCCAGATACTTTTCGGTTGCGGTCGGATCGAGACCCTCAAGCCCCTCTCGTCCACCTCCACTTTGTAGATCACCACAAAGGCGAACGCGCCCACCCACAGTGCCAGATTGGTCATCAGCGGAGCCATGCCGGAGCCGTAGGAGTTGACGGGATACACGTTCTTCGTGTCGATTACGGTCGGGGACTCCATGAACGAGGCGATCTTATCCGCGTCAAGCGAACCGCTGCCGGTCAACGATGCGAGCAGATCCGCAGTGCCCAGCGCCTTCAGGTCGGTGCTGACGGTGGTGAGCTTCGTCTCCATCTTCGCCAGCTGCTGGTCGGTTTGCTCAAGGCCGATGCGGGCGTCTGACGCCACTTGGTCGAGTTGGTCGAGCACGATGTTGGTTTGCCTGACCACGCTGTCCTGGCTGGTCACGGTGCCGGCAAGTGTTCCGGCGTCCCAGCCAGCGAGCCCAGCGCGGAATTCAGTCGCGGCAGTGCGCCTGAATTGATGGCGTTGCGCGCCGTGCCTGCGCTTTTGAGCGAGTTCTGCGTGCCTATGTTGAAATCGGTGGACAGTTTGGATACGCTGCCGGCTGTGGCCTGTGTGTTCTCGCTCAGGGTTTTGAGGTCGGCGAGTGTTCCGGCTGCCGTGTTGTTGGTATTCTCCAGTTTGCTGATGATTTGCTGGTATTGCGCGTTGTCGCTGGCGGATTTGAGCTTCTCGAGCAGTTTCGCATTGCTGTCGGTGATGTTTTGCATGCCGGTCACCGCCTGCTGTGCCGATCCACTTGCCGCGGATACCGCCGACGAGATCTGGTTGATGCTGGCTGTGGATTGCGCCGTCGCTTGGGAAACAAGTCCGGATCCGGTTTCCAGCGCGCTGTTGGCGTTGGACGAAAGCGTGTTGAGCTGGGTTTGCGCTGTGCCGATGGCGGTGGATGCGCCTGCTAGTCCTCTGCCTGCGCTCGCCGCGGCCAGCTGCACGTCGTTCAGGGCATTGCGTGCTGCTTTTGTCTGCTGTGGCACATTGGCTAACTGGGTGTCGAGATCCGCGATTGCGGAGCGGATCGTGCCTACGTTCCGCTTGGTGTTGTCGAGTTCGCCGATGGTTTCGTTGGCGATGGTGTTGGTGTTGCCGCTGATGGTGCTGTTGGCTGAGTTGACGGCTTTGACGAGCACGTCGCTGACGGTGGAGACGAAGGTGTTGTTGACGGTGCGGTCGACCACGGTCGCGCCTTGGTCGGTGATTTTCGGCGAAATCGGACTCGCCTTCTCGTTCACGTAATATTCGAGCGTGGGGCGGATGCTTGCTGTTGGTGACGACGTTGGCCAGATCTTCGCTGAAGTCGGAAGGGATGACGATTGCGGCGTAGCAGTCGCCCGACTCCACCGCTTCCATCGCGTTGGCTTTGCCCATGAACTCCCAGCCGAGCTGGTCGTTGCTCTTCAGCGTGCCTTCGATTTGATCGCCGAGATTGACTTTGCCAAGCAGCGCGTTGTCTGTGCCTTCGTCCATGTTGGCCACGGCCACTTTGATGCTGTCCGTGTTGCCATAGGGATTCCAGAACCCGTAGATGTTGAACCATGCGTATAGCGGGGGAATGAGAATCAGGCCGATCATAATCACCCACGCGGCGGGTACGGTGACCAATCGTTTGAAGTCACGGCGCAGGATCTGCAGTACGTTGTGCATTGTCTCTCCGGTTTGGCGAATCAATTCCCTTATATGGCGATACGTGTTCCGTAGCGCTACGCGGTTCGTATCGTATACCGTGCTCTTGGACAATCGTCATCGCGTTTCATGGATGGCGGAAATCGGGTCGAGTACTGCGGCAAAGCCTCGGCAAAACCATCGCCGGCTGACGTAGCCCCTTCCGCTCACGTCCGTGACAAATCGCCATTTCTGTATGTCCGTGAGCGAAAGGTGGTAATAAATCGCTATTTTCCGTCCGTATTTATACCCCCCATTCGCTCACGATGCGCTATACATCGCCATTTCTTGCGGACGTGAGCGAAAGGTGGTGTGCGAATGGCGATTGCAGCCAGCTGACGTCCCCCTCTTTTGCTCGCGTCCGCCAATAATCGCACCTGAACCGCTTTTCTTGCGGCGGATATTGCCTACGTTTGGTAGCGTGGGCTGAAGGAAGGAGCGGCATATGAGCGAAACCGCACAATCTGAATCACGATCCGAGGATTCCGCCGCGGGCAAGACGGATGGAGAAATCAAGGCGATTGCCGCCGAAACCGAAATCGCGGCTATCGAAGAAGGCGGAAAGCAGGGCACCGGCGAAGTCGGCAATCCCGCTGACCGTCGTCTGCCGTTAATCGTTCGCATTTACGGCATCGTCATGCTTATTGAAGGCGTGGTGACGCTGCCGTTCATTGTGTTGGCGTGCCTGTACTCGATTCGCGCGGTGTTTTCCGGCAAAGTGGCGTTCGATGCGCTCAGCCTCACCGCGATTCTGTCGGTGGTTCACGCGGCCGTGCTGCTGGTCGCCACCGCGTGTCTGGCGGTGTTCGGCGTGATGCTCATTATGAACAAGCGTCGGCATATCGCGCAATGGACGTATCTGATGATTCCGCTCACCCTTGCCGAAGGCTTGCTGTCGCTGGCATTGCAGGGACTTGGTGTGAATTTGATCGGCCCGGCTATCCAGCTTATCGTGCTCATAGCCCTGCATGTCACTGCCGATCCGTCGCTGCGTGAGGAACGTCGTCTCCAGTTCGCGTTGCGACGTATGGATGCCCGTAGCGCATACGAAGACGCCGCTTCCCAGGGTATGGCTGGCCGTGATTTGACTGGCAGGGGCTATATTTCGCTGGATTTCTTCAATCTGTTCTGGCTGTTCACCATTGGTTGTGTGTTCGGTTTGGTGATCGAAACCATCTACCATTTCATCCTGTTCGGCGAATACCAGGACCGTGCGGGCTTCCTATGGGGGCCGTTCTCGCCCATCTATGGTTTCGGCGTGGTGATCGTCACCGTGTTGCTCAACCATTTGTGGCAGTCGAATTGGTTGCTGATTTTCTGCTCAAGCGCGGTGATCGGTGGCGCGTTCGAATATTTCACCAGCTGGTTCATGCAGGCCGCGTTCGGTATTCGCGCATGGGATTACACGGGGCAATGGCTTTCGATTGACGGGCGTACATCCGGCAAATACATGTTCTTCTGGGGCGTCCTCGGCTTGGTTTGGGTCAAGTTGATTCTGCCGCGATTGTTGCGATTGATCCAGCGTATTCCGTGGAAGATTCGCTATTCGTTGACGCTGGTCTGTTTCATACTCATTTTCGTCGATGGCGTGATGACGCTGATGGCGCTTGACGCTTGGTATTCCCGCATGGCTGGGGTTGCGCAGAATTCGCCCGTTTCGCAGTTCTTCGCCACGTATTTCAATGACGATTCATGGCCCACCGATTCCAGACCATGAAGATCGACCCGTCCACTGCCGGTCGTATGTAGGCTGGTTTTTGCGTTTTGCGGGTTTTGCTAAGCGGCTGGTCGGGCGATGTTCCGGCTGGCCGCTTTGCTTTGGGTGGCTGATTTTGAACGATTTCGGACGATTGCAGTGGGGTTTTGTTGCGGGTTTTGCCGCGGGGGATTTGATTCTTCCGGATTATTGCCGTTTGGGATTCGTGCCTTCCGGCTGTCTGGATGCTTGACTGCTGTTGCCGCGCCTACGCCGCGATGCTTTGCGCCAGCTGGCGGATGAGGTCGGGGCGATGTCCGCTCCATGAGGAATTCGGTGAGATGACGACCGGAATTTGCTTGAAGCCGGCGTCCTTGATCTGTTCGAATGTGGACGGATTCTGCGTCAAATCGACCGCCACGTACCGCACTCCCAGTTTGGAAAGCTCTTGTTCGGTGGCCTCGCATTGAGGATTGTTCGGATTGGTGAAGACGGTCACGGTCATTACTTTTCCTCCCTATGCAATCGGCTTCCTTTGGTGCGGAAGATCTTGTCGGCCACGTTTTTCGATTTTGCCCGGCTGCTCGGGCCGTTCATCAGTATACACTACCCGTAGTGGCGTTTCGTACGTTCGCTCACTGTATATAGTGGGGAATTTCCCGTAATACCGAATCTATGCGAACAAAATGTTCGATATATTCGAGTCTATCATTATCGTCGATTGCGCCACGCCGGTTGCATGCGTATGGTCCGTCCGCGAATCGCCCGCGGGCTGTTCGCTGTTCATTTCGGAACACATATTGCGATTTTGCTCGTTTTCTTACGATTGTGAGCGAAAGGTGGTGCCGCATAGTGCTGTAGGGGGTATAAATCGCCTTATTTTCCATACTTTTCGGCGCACGTCGCGAAATAATCAACCGAAATTGCGATTCGTGAGCGAAAGGTGGTGCGCGATATGGTGCGTTCCGTATTGAAGTGCTGAGACCTCATCCCGAAACAAATGAAAAAAGTCCTGAGAACCATCGGCTTCCAGGACTTCGAACCTGTGCCCCCCGTGGGATTCGAACCCACAACCCACGACTTAAAAGGACGCTGCTCTAACCGTTGAGCTAGAGGGGCAACAGCAACACAGTATACAGCATATTCGGACCAATCGCCACCACGGGGCGTCGGACGGGCGTTCGAAATGGCCTTCGGAGTGTTGGTGTGCTACAATCGAAACCATGTCATGTACCACAATTCTTGTAGGCAAAAAAGCAAGTTACGACGGTTCGACCATCACGCCCGAGATGACGACTCTGGTTCGGGACGTTACGATCCCAAGAAATTCGTAGTCGTCGCACCGCAGGAGCAGCCGCGGCACTACCGCAGTGTGCTGAGCCACGTTGAAATCGACCTTCCCGACAATCCATGCCGGTACAGCATCGTACCGAACGTGCTTCCAAATCGTGGAATCCTTGCGGAAGCTGGCGTCAACGAACGCAACGTGGCCATGAGCGCCACCGAAACCATCGCCGTCAACGAGCGCGTGCTCGCCGCCGACCCGCTGGTCGCACTGCAGTCGGCCGACGAAGCCAATGGTAAGCCGGAAACCCCAGGCGGCATCGGCGAAGAAGACATCATCACCCTCGTGCTGCCGTACGTCAACACCGCGCGCGAAGGCGTGAAACGTCTGGCCGAACTGCTCGAAACGTACGGAACGTACGAATCGAACGGCATCATCATTTCCGACGTGGACGAAATCTGGTACGTCGAAACCATCGGCGGCCACCACTGGATCGCCCGCCGCGTGCCGGACGACAAATGCGCCATCATCCCCAACCAGCTCGGCATCGACTATTTCGACTTCGACGACGCCTTCAGCGACGCGCGCGAATTCATGTGCAGCGCCGACCTGACGGAATTCATCGAAACGCACCATCTTGGGCGCGCGGCGGGTACGCAGGGCGGCATGAACGGCGGCCACTGCAACCCGCGTATCGTATTCGGCACCGCCACCGCGAAGGACCACATCTACAACACGCCACGCGCCTGGTACATGTACCGCTATCTCGATCCGGCCGACGCGGAAAACCTTACCCCTGAATCGGACGACATTCCATGGTGTCTCGAACCGGAGAATGCCGTGACCGTCGAGGATGTCGACTTCCTGCTCGGTTCGCACTTCGAAGCACCCCGTACGACCCGTACGGCACGCAGGGAACTGAGGAAAGCCGCCATCGCTACCGTCCAATCGGCATCAACCGCACCGGACACATGGTGGCCATGCAGATCCGCCCGTACGCGCCCGTCGAAAGCCGTTCGATCATGTGGATTTCGTACGGTTCCGGCGCATTCACCACGTCCGCCCCGTTCTATGCGAACGTCGACGACACCCCCGCCTACCTGCGCGACACCACGCCGGAAGTCTCCACGGACTGCCTGTATTGGACGAACCGCCTGATTGCAACGCTCGCCGACGCGCACTTCTACGAGACGAGCAATGCGATTGAAGGATTCTCGGAAGCGTCCGCTCCTTCGGCCACCGTCTGGTGGAACGTACGGATGATGCGCTTGCGACTGGTGGGTCGGCGACTGGGGCTGGTGGCGCTGGTTCTGGTGCCGGTTCTGCGGTTGGCGGTTCTGGTTCTATGTCTGGTGCTGCGGTTGATTCCGGTTCCGATGGGCTTGCTAGTCCTACATCTGTTCCGGCCCGTCTTGCGGCGGCTAACGACGAAATGGCGGAATACCTGCGATCGCGCAATACGAAGCTGCTCGGCGACGTGCTGTACACGTCCAGCAATCTCATGCACAACAGTTTCGCCATGTCGGATCGCTGGAACTAAGCCCGCTGGTGCTTTCCGTGTCCGTTTCTCCCGAATCGGACACACAGGCATCAAAATGAAGCGCTCCTGTGTCCGAATCACCAGAAACGGACACAGGAGCGCCTAGCCGATCGCAATAATCGCAATACTCACGCAATATCGCGTAAACCCTCTATCGCGCGAAACCTGCGAAACCCGCGAAACCCGCGCGAAATCAGTTGAACCCGACCACATGTTCCGCCACGAAATATCCCTTTCGAATCACAAACCGGCCGAGCGAACCATGTAGGTTCAGCGCGCGCGACATCGCCTTCTTACGCACGTCCTTGTAAATCGTCGGCGAATACGCCTCGATATCCGCCCACATGGCCTTCTTCTTCTCGTAATTCTCCGGATCGCGCGACAAAAATCATGAAAACGCTCGCGACGGAACTCTGAATCGCCAGAAAATGAATCATATAGCGGTACAGGCCGTCTGGCACCGTACCTCGTTCGGGGGTGGCGCGCACCATGCACTGGTTGACGAGCCGCAGCTGGTCCACGCGTCGGATCATCACGTCCGTCTGCACGCTCTGCCCGTCGCGGCCGATGAAATAGTGGTAGAACGGCGTATCCACGTATTGCAGCGACTTGACCCACGGGAACGGCTGGTACGCGTAGATGAAGTCCACGTAGAACGTGTGTTCCGGCAGCTGCATCTTCGATTCGCGCACCACGGCGGTACGGTAGATCAGCGCGTGCATGAGAATGTATTCGGTCAGGCCGAAATGTCCCAGATCGTCCCAAGTGAGCCGCTTGCCGGGCTCCATGGCGTGACGGAAGTTCACGACGTGCTTGTTGCGCTTGCCCACCTTGTCATACACATAGTTGGTGACGAGCATGTCGAGCGGCTCGTCCTTGCCGACCTCGCCGCGCAGCACGGCCATGACCTGTTCGAGCGATTCCGGGCCGACCCAATCGTCCGCGTCCACGACCTTCACGTACATGCCGCTCGCCGCCGCGATGCCGGTGTTGACCGCGCCGCCGTGGCCCTTGTTCTCCTGATGGATCGCGCGCACGATTCCCGGATTGCGCGCCTCGAACGTCTTCGCCATCTCCAGCGTGCCGTCGGACGAGCCGTCATCCACGATCAGCACTTCGATGTCGTCGTTGCGCTTCAACGCGATCAACGATTCGACGCACCGTTCCAGGTATTCCGTCATGTTGTACGCGGGCACCACGAAGGTGAGCGTCTTCTTCTCCTGCATATTCTTCCTCGGATCGGGCTCGTGTCGGGCCGTGCGGCTGGCCGACCGCTCCGGCCAAAAGCATAACGAAACTAACGTAGCACCATGTGCGGTTCCGGGGCACGGTTTTGCACGCAAACGGCACCCTGAAATACGCAATCTGCACCTGAAATTTCCCCTAGGGTCATTTCGGGTGACGGTATGTCAGTTTTCGTCAATTGTTGATTGTTTTTGCGATTCGTGCGGGTTTTGCGGGTTTTGCGATTCGTTCGTCTCGTCTGATTCGTTTGATTCGTCTGCCGCTTGCGATTTGCCTACTGCTTGCGATCCGTCCGTCACGGTCGTCCCGTCCGTCGCGTCATCTCCCGCAGCAACCGCCTTCTCCTGCGATTTCGCGGCCTTCTTGCCCTGCTTCTCCTGCTTGACGATCGCCTTCGCTTCCCGCGCGGCCTGCTTTTCCGCCTCGCGGGCGGCCTTTTCGCTTTCGTAGCGCAGTTCCGGCTTGGCTTCCATGCGGCTCAGCCCATACCATGCCAGGTTCACGATGTGCGCGGCGAGCTGCTCCTTGCTGAGCTTGCGTTGGTCGGCCCAGTATTGGCAGGTGTACACGGTCATGCCGATGAGCATCTGCGCGTAATACGGCACGCTTTTTGGCCGGCAGATGCTGGCGTTTGAACGCGTCGGTGAGAATGTCCTCGACGCGTACGGCAATGTCTCCAAGCAGCGAATTGAACGAGTTGGACGGGTCGGTTTTCGGCGAATCGCGCGTGAGCACGCGGAAGCTTCGGCGTTTTTCCTCCACGTAGGTGAGCAGCGCAAGCGCGGTGCGTTCCACGATTTGGCGCGGATGCGCCTGCGGGTCGACAGCGCGTTGATGAGAACGTCGGTGAGCGCGCGCATTTCGCGGTCCACCACCACGGCGTACAGGCCTTCCTTGCCTCCGAAATGACTCGTACACAATGGGCTTCGATACTTGGCGGTGGCGGCGATCTCTTCCACGCTCACCGCTTCGAAACCCTTGGCCGCGAACAGCGACCGACCGATTTCGATAAGCTGTTCGCGCCGCTGGTACGACGTCATTCTGGATGTATTGGCCATACTGCCTAGTTTTTCACGTCCCGTGGATAGCCCCTTGACCATCCGGTCCCATTATCGTCCATTCCGCGGAATCGGACACGTGGAGTGTGAAATCCGGTCTCTGAATGTCTGTTTCTGGTGAATCGGACATGTGGAGTACCGATTTGAGGGTCTATGTGTCCGATTCCGCAGAATCGGACATGTGTGTCGTATTGACAATGTTCCATTGCGGCTTTAATATATTTAATAAATAATAAATTTTATTAAAGGGGGTGATGTGGACCATCTGCCAGAATGGTTGGCCAACCTTGCGGAGGAGGATTTGGCCTTCATTAAGAACTTCGTGCTATCGTCAGGATCTCTGAAGCAAATGTCTCAGCTGTATCAAGTCTCCTACCCGACCATGAGGCTCCGGCTTGACAGGCTTATCGAAAAAATACGGTTGAACGACAACGAGACGGAGGATCCATTCATCCTTTTGGTGAAGAGTCTCGCCATCGACGATAGATACGACGTCGACACGGCTCGAATACTCATAGACGAGTACAGAAAGAGAAGGGATGAATCATGAGCTGGACATGGATCGCATTATTGATCGAGATCCTAGGCATAATCGCCGTATTCGTTCTGGTCTTCCTCATCGCGAGGAGCCTGATTCGCTACGCAAATTCCCTAAAGAAAGGAGACGGTTCTTCAAAGCAGGCAGCAGAAGACAAAAAAATCACTCTTCACGATTTGTAAAGATCGTTACCAGGCATATCACCTGCACGCATAGCTACAACGAGGTAAAAAATGCGTAATAATTAGGTACTCACTTCAATGCCTTGCATGGTAGAGCACCTTATTCCTTTGGTGAATCGGACATTCGTGGTGCGTCCGCGGGGCGGAGGCAGCGTGTCCGTTGCGCTTTTTAGGCTGGAGCCATGGATACGAATGTGATTATTGCGATTGTTGTGGCCGTGGTCGTCATCGCGGCCATCATCATTGGCGCATGGTGGTTCGGCAAGGCTTCGAAACGGTCCGTGGAACGGGCCACCGACGAGGCCGTGGCAAAGGGAGTGCAGCTCGCCACCGAAGACACCGAGCACGCCGGCAATGCCGATGCCGACCATACGCAGCATGCCGAAGTGAGCGCGGCCTCGGCTGAGGTTGCCGGAACGGCGGCGGTCAAGGCACAGAAGCCGTCTGTATCTGCAGTAGCGTCCGCGGCCGAGGAACCTCCCGTCGCGAAAACCGTGGTGGAAACCCCCGAAGCCGCCGGCACCCGCATGCAGCGCCTCAAGGCTCGCCTGTCCAAGTCCGGCAACCCGTTCGGCAAAGCCCTGTTCAACATCCTCGCCAAGGATCAGCTCTCCGAAGCCGACTGGGAGGACGTCGAAGACACCCTGCTGCTCGCTGACGTCGGCGCGGAGGCGAGCGAGCAACTGGTGGAGGAGTTGCGCAACGCGCCCGCATCGCCGGCCAGTCCGATCCGGCCGAAGTGCGTGCGGCGCTGAAGGACAAGCTGCTGAAGCTCGTCGGCACCGACGTCGACCGTCGGCTCAACGCCGACAAGGAAGGTGCGAACAAACCGAGCGTCATCATCATGGTCGGTGTGAACGGCACTGGCAAAACCACCACCGCGGGCAAGCTGTCCCGACTGCTCGTCTCCGAAAGCAAGCAGGTCATGCTGGGCGCCGCCGATACGTTCCGCGCGGCCGCCGCCGACCAGCTGGAGACCTGGGGCGCCAAGGTGGGCGTGCCGGTCGTGCGTTCCGACAAGGACGGCGCGACCCGGCGTCCGTCGCGTTCGAAGCCAGCGCCAAAGCCAAGGAAGAGAACGCCGACGTGCTCATCATCGACACCGCCGGCCGCCTGCAGAACAAGTCCAACCTCATGG
>ENA-OQCD01000215-OQCD01000215.1-human-gut-metagenome-genome-assembly--contig:-NODE-215-length-15525-cov-2.241979_pt1 | contig 15525 bp, 17 predicted proteins | sample MGYA00242755_ERZ504571 | MGnify/ENA primary metagenome ERZ504571 (study PRJEB26092, sample SAMD00036274) | human gut metagenome | host: Homo sapiens | study: EMG produced TPA metagenomics assembly of...
GATAAAAACGCCCCCTTATTATAGCCAAACAACTCCTTCTTTCCAACATAGCAGGTATTTTCATCAAAAGAGGGTGTTTCATCAAAAAAGCTTGAAAATAATTTGGATACATGAAAGAATACCTACTTTTGTATCGGATGATAATGGGTCAATCATTCACATAATCAAAAAACAATAAAAAATTATAGTTCTATGAAGGCAATGCATTTAATAATTGCCATGCTCGTCATGATGAGTTTGGCATCCTGCTCTGCAGATGGTAATGACCCCGTTGAAAACTCAGTTTCAACGTATCTCCTGGAAAAAACGTATGGAGCCAGAAGCGTTACATACGAGGAAAACAATTCTGACAAGTTAAAATTAAGTGAGTTACCGGCTATCAGCCTTTCTGAAGCCGACCATATTCTATCTGTCCTACGAAAACATACTGATGCTCAAGAAGAACTTGATATTCAAACTGCCACCAAAGGAGAACAAACATGGCTTAGAATTGTAATGAAGCAAACAATAGATCATAAATATGCTTTCACTATCCAGTTAAATATGAACTGTTACAATGACGGAAGCCTCTACTATGGCGGATATCAGGCGGAATGTTCTTCTTCTTTGATAAAATGGTATCTTAAAGGTTTCAGCCTGGCTACCGATAATGCCACAAAAAAATTATAAATTCGAATCCCAAAGCTATATTTATATGAAAGTAATAGATAATGGAATCAAATATATGCAGATTCCTGTCACTATAAATGGCAACTATAATCCCCGAAACCATGATGCTGCATTTTCCTACAATTTATGATATATAATACAATAATCACTTTATAATATATACCATCATTCCCCCCTTGTTTCTAGCTTGGTATACATACCTTAATAAAATAGCAAGAGACAGGGGGTGTATTTCATTCAAATACAATCGTCTAATAATCAAGACAAGACAAAACTGTGTGAACGGAATACCTACTATCCTTTCTTTTCACCGAACCTGTTGATACTAAAAAACAGAATATATTCCTATGACTTTTAGTTGGTTATGAAAATATAGTTTGCTATATTTGTAGGAATTCCTAAAATAGATTAAGGAATAATATCAAGCAGATTGTACGTGACCAATCTGATTACAGGGGAATAAAAGTGAAACAATTTATTATGATGAAATCTTTAATAATCACCTTATTATGTAGTTTTTTGTCTATCAACTACTAATGCGCAAAGTTATTTCCGCCAGTGTGGTATCCAACTACTTACCAAACAAAACGGATTGAGCAACAATACATTGACTGGAATTTATCAGGATAAAGCCGGCTTTTTATGGTTAGGAACCGATGTTGGACTAAGCCGCTATGACGGAATACATTTTCATAATTACAATCTGATTGATAAAGAGCCACGTGCCTTAACTCATTTATATGAAACATCAAACAATCTGCTATGGTCTCATATCGCCAATTTAAACCAAATAGCCTGTTTTGACAAGATGCGTGGAATCTATATGCCACTTATCTCACCTACTCCTGAGGTATTGCAAGATATACAGGATATATGTGTACTGCAAGACAAATTATATGCCTTGACCTCCAATGCCATAGTAGAGTTAAATATGGAGAAAAATGCAGATGAAATAAGACTGACTGACCCAACTGCTTATAGATATAAAAACAAAAGTCCTAGATTTTATAATAACGAAGATATTTTTATGCGCACTGACAGCGGAGAATCAAATCTTGCTTTATAACGTTCCCGATAAAAGTAGCGAGCATATAAATGGAACCGATCTAGGTATTGTGAAAGCCGACAACATTGAAAAAAATACATATATATAATGATAATGTGTGGATTTGTGACCAAACCGAAGGAATCATCTGTTATAATACAAACACTAAAACATCACGCACACTGAATGATAACAGCCAGTCATCCTTCATTCAAAAAGATATACGCGATATAATCCAAATAGATAAGACCACATTCATTATAGCCACATGGAGTTCACTGTCAGCCATAAGATTTGAAACGGACAACTACCTCCAGTCACCATTCCACATTGTAGATCTGACCCAACATGATTCTTACTATGCCCCCATCCTCAAAAACAGAATTACCGACATTCATTTTGACAAGTCCAACAATGTGCTTTGGGTAGGAACTTTCGGCAGAGGATTGCTGAAACTGAATCTCAAAGGAAACGATATCAACCGTATCCCGTTGAACGATGAAATAAGATATGTGAATAGTATAGCACAAGATGCCGACGGATACATCTGGCTGGTCACCGAAAAAGATGGCATATATAAAAGTACAGAAAATAAGATCTCTCCTAATCTGCACTTTTCCTTATGGGAGAAAAGTCACAAGAATAATCATTATTGCCTGCACAAAGATCGCAATGGAGGATTATGGTTCGGCGATGACAAAGGAAACATCCTTTGGGTAAATCCTACTACCGGTGAAACGGTGATTCACCAACTAAACCCCGAAACAGCAGACTCTGCTGTAACTGCTTCTATCTTGAAACTATATCTAAACTCACAAAACCATTTATGGATTGCCACCGAAAAAAGGAATAATGGTCTATAACCATCAGACACACGAATGCATAGCAGCACAACCTTATACGAAAGAATTCAAAAAAAATAACCGCTATATGTGAAGATGGAGATGGAACCATGTGGCTAGGTACTGAAAAAGGAATACACCGTGCCAGCCGTAAAGGAAAACAAATAAAATTCACCGGTGGTTATGAAAAGGCAAGAAACCTGACACCCGGAAAAGTATTGGCACTTTATCTGAATAACTATAACCAATTGCTTATCTCATACACTGATAAAAATTATCCAAATAGACGGAAAAGAGAAAACCATATCCTCTATCATGATCTTACAAAAAAGACTTGCCTAACGGACACATAAGCTGTATGATAGATGATAAGAACGGAAATACCTGGCTGGGAAGCAATGCTGGTTTTATCACATTGAATAACAAGAACAATGCATCATATACCTACGCATTACCGGAAAGTTATTACGATGTATGTCGGCTGAATGACGGGAAATTGCTATGGGCGAACTCTACAGGATTACTCTATTTTGAACCGCGCACTTTAAAAGAAAGTTCAAGTAACTGCCAATTCCATATCTCCGATATAGATATTAATTACAATAAAGTAGAAATAGGAGAAAAAATAAACGGACAAGTCATTCTGGACAAACCTGCGTACCTGATAGAACATTTATCTTTAGACTACAATAACAACAACCTGATTCTCTATTTAAGTGATCTGAAATACGGAACCTCGCCCAACACAGTGAAATATCGCCTGTTACCCACAGAAGAAAAATGGAATACGAATTATGACGATCATATAAAACTCAGCAATATCCCTCCTGGGAAATATGTACTGGAAATACGCTCGTCTTATCCGTTGGAAGAAAATAAACAAATAACCCGGTTATCTATCAATGTAAATAGATATTGGGCTGCAACCGGATGGGCCATCGCTGCATACATCCTGGCTATTATCATTATTTCTTTGCTTACATGGATGTACTTTAACCGGAAATTACAGAAACGGCAAGTTTACAAGGCCAAAGAAGTGAAACTGAAAGAAAAGCTGGAAGAAGAAACGGAAATAAGAAAAGAAGAAGAGAAAAACCATCAATTGCGTGACCAAATCAGATATATGCTGGCACAGGAATTACGCACCCCGTTATCACTCATCACCGCTCCGTTAAAAGAAATGATTACTAATACAGCCTTCCCGGAATCATTCCTGCAAAAAGCAAAAAATGGCCTATCGGAATTCAATCAGCCTGCAAGACATTTGTAACCAGCTATTGAATATTCATCAGCAAGAAAGTTACAGTCCTAAATTGAATGTGGCCCCTTATCCTGCCAGCGTGATAGCCGACACTGTAGTGCGTGCATCTCACGAACTACTGAACGTCAGTCCCATTAACCTGCATTATGACAAAGACAACAAAATAAATACGGAAATATGGATTGACCGGAAAAAGATAATCTTTATTCTAAGCAATATATTATCCAATGCCTACCGGCATATCTCGTATTCCGGTTCCATCCACTTTACTGTAAACACCAGTACTATCAACGGAAAAGATTTCTGCCTTTTTACTATAGAGGATGACGGGAAAGAAATGATAGAAGAGTCCTCTGTCATCTTCCTTGGATCGGACAATTACAATCCTCCAAGCAACCGGCTACATCCCGAATTAGGCATTGAAATTATGAAAAACGACAATACTAGCCCACCACGGCGATATCCAAATCACTCAAGAAAAAAACAAAGGAACCCGAGTTGTTCTTTATATCCCTCTAGGTAAACAACATTTGAAAAAATGATGAAAAACGTATGTTTCATCGAACCCGAAACAATAATGGAAGATTCAGATAAAGCAATGATTACTGCAGAGGATAAAAGACAACAGGAAATAGCAAACAGTATAACCGCCAAACCTATTGACAACCCCGAAACCAAATACAAACTACTGGTTGTTGAGGACCATGCAGATATCCGCCTCTATCTGAGAGTATTATTTTCTGCCACCTATAATATTATTATGGCGGAAAATGGGGAAGAAGGAGTAAGAATGGCACGTAAAGAAATACCGGATCTTGTAATAACGGATGTCATGATGCCTGTCATGAACGGTTTTGAATGTTGCCGTATCCTGAAAGAAGATCTAAAAACTTGCCATATCCCTATTATTCTGCTGACAGCTTTGACAGATGATGAAAATATAGTGAAAGGAATAGAATTAGGAGCTGATGACTATATTCTGAAGCCGTTCAATCCGGAGATTCTCCGCACTAAAGTAAAACGTTTTAATAAAAAGCCGGACTGAACTGAAACGGATTTATACCAAACTACTAATGCCTTCCATCACCGTCAACGGCTCGCAAGAAGAGAATACGGAAACAATCATCATAGAAGACCCGTTCATCACACAAATTCTGAATATTGTAAATGAGAACCTGCAAAACCCGGAATTCAATGTGAAAAAACTGGCCGAAATGCTGAACATGAGTCAACCTACCCTTTACAGAAAAGTAAAACAACTCACTAATTTCACTATCATAGAATTAGTAAGAGGAGTCCGGTTAAAAACGTTCTGCCGAATTACTGAGAAGCCGCAAATACAATGTTCAGGAGGTAGCCGAAATGGTTGGTTATAATGACATCCCCACCTTCAGAAAGCATTTTGTCGATTTCTATGGCACCACTCCCTCTACATTTAATAGTAAAGAAGATACGGAAGATAAAAAATAATCGTTAACAGCCAAATATTTTTTGAATTAAAAATCGTACCTTTGCAGCCAAATATATAGGTATAGTATGCAAGACATTAGAAACATTGCGATCATCGCCCACGTAGACCACGGAAAAACGACTTTGGTGGACAAGATGATGCTGGCGGGACATTTGTTCCGCAACGACCAGACAAATGGTGAACTGGTATTGGATAATAATGACTTGGAACGCGAAAGAGGGATAACTATCCTTTCAAAGAACGTTTCAATTAACTACAAAGGAACAAAAATCAATATTATTGATACTCCGGGACACGCCGACTTCGGTGGCGAAGTAGAACGTGTACTCAATATGGCTGATGGATGTATCTTATTGGTAGACGCATTCGAGGCCCGATGCCGCAGACACGCTTCGTATTGCAAAAGGCATTACAGATCGGTTTGAAACCTGTAGTTGTAGTGAACAAGGTGGATAAACCCAACTGCCGTCCGGAAGAAGTATACGAAATGGTATTCGACTTGATGTTCAGCCTGAATGCTACAGAAGATCAGTTGGATTTCCCCGTTATCTATGGTTCTGCCAAAAATAATTGGATGAGTACTGATTGGAAAACCCCGACAGAAAACCTGGTTCCGTTGTTGGACGCTATTATTGAGCATATTCCGGCACCGAAACAGTTGGAGGGAACTCCTCAAATGTTAATCACCTCTTTAGACTATTCAGCATATACAGGTCGTATTGCTGTAGGACGTGTACATCGTGGTACGCTGAAAGAAGGTATGAATATTACACTAGCAAAGCGTGATGGTAGTCTGATAAAGTCTAAAAATCAAAAGAGCTACATACTTTTGAAGGCTTAGGACGTAAAAAAGACAAATGCCGTTTCATCGGGAGACATCTGTGCTGTAGTAGGTGTAGAAGGCTTCGAAATTGGTGATACTATCTGCGATTTCGAAAATCCGGAACCATTGCCCCCCATCGCCATTGACGAACCGACCATGAGTATGTTATTCACTATCAACGATTCTCCTTTCTTCGGCAAAGAAGGTAAGTTTGTGACTTCACGCCACATCCAAGACCGCTTGACCAAAGAATTGGATAAGAACCTGGCATTGCGTGTACGCAAAAGCGAATTGGAGGACGGTAAATGGATTGTTTCAGGACGTGGTGTGCTTCATCTTTCTGTCCTGATTGAAACCATGCGCCGCGAAGGATACGAATTACAAGTGGGCCAGCCTCAGGTTATCTTCAAAGAAATAGACGGAGTAAAATGCGAACCTATCGAAGAATTAACGATCAGCGTACCCGAAGAATATTCCAGTAAAATGATCGATATGGTAACCCGCCGTAAAGGTGATTTAGTTTCTATGGAAACACAGGGTGACCGTGTAAACATTGAGTTTGATATGCCTTCGCGCGGTATTATCGGTCTTCGTACCAATGTACTGACAGCATCGGCCGGAGAAGCGATCATGGCTCACCGTTTTAAATGCTACCAACCATACAAGGGCGAGATAGAACGTCGCAGCAACGGTTCTATGATTGCTATGGAAAGCGGAACAGCTTTTGCATACGCTATTGACAAATTACAGGATCGTGGCAAATTTTTCATTTATCCGCAAGACGAAGTATATGCCGGCCAAGTAGTAGGTGAACATGTTCATGAAAACGACTTGGTTATCAATGTAACTAAATCGAAGAAGCTTACCAATATGCGCGCATCAGGTTCTGATGACAAGGCACGCATCATTCCTCCGGTAGTATTTTCGTTGGAAGAAGCATTGGAATACATTAAGGAAGATGAATATGTAGAAGTTACTCCAAAGAGTATGCGTATGCGTAAAGTGATTCTTGACGAAACAGAACGTAAGAGAGCTAACAAAAGCTAATCAATCTACTTTAATATAAAAAATCCCGGAGACCATATTACCTTCGGGATTTTTTATATTTAATCTACAAACTTTACTTTACTAACTTCTCTAGGTTTAGCAGCCGGCATTTCATCGGGATAACCGAAAGCAATCGCATAAAGCAACTCATACCCTTCACTGAATCCCAACTGTTTCATATATTCGGCAGCTGCAGGTGATTTCATGAAACGCACAGGCCCTCCCAAACAGCAGGAACCTATTCCCATTGACCAAGCAGACAAAATCATATTCTCACCCAACAGACCACAATCTATCTGTGACATATCATATGCAGGATCGTTAGCAATAAACACTACTGTAGGAGCATTATTGAACATATTCTGAAATCCCGGACGTCTGCCGCTTTGGGATTTTCTTTTTTGTAAAATTTCAGTCAAACCATTGATAAATTCCGGATTATCTACTACACGAACCTCCCATGACTGTTTATTCATTCCATTAGGTGCATTGATTCCACATTCCACTATAGTCTGCATTTTTTTCACGTTCCACAGCCTTGGGCTTATACTTCCGTATACTACGGCGGCTCATAATAGTTTCTATTACAGGGTCTACCTGACTCACGGAAACACTATCCGTAACAACTTCCTTCTGTTGAGAACCTTGCGATGTACAGCTGCATAATACGAACATACCTGCACCAACTAACATTAATCTAAATAATTTCATTTGCTATCATATTTGGTTTGCAACAAATCTAGGCATTTTCAAGCATAAAAAAAAGTGGTTCCCGATAGGAACCACTTTTTATATGTTAAATCTGTAAAATTCAGATTACAATTTCGGACCGGCAGCAACCAATTTCTTACCTGCTTCGTTACCAGTGAACTTAGCGAAGTTCTTGATGAAACGACCAGCCAAGTCTTTTGCTTTTTCATCCCACTGAGCAGCGTCAGCGTAAGTGTCACGAGGATCAAGGATCTTCGGATCAACACCCGGCAATTCTGTAGGAACAACGAAATCGAAGTAAGGAATAACCTTAGTAGGAGCCTTATCAATAGAGCCATCCAGAATAGCATCGATGATACCACGAGTATCGCGGATAGAGATACGTTTACCAGTACCGTTCCAACCAGTGTTAACCAAATATGCTTTAGCACCAGTCTTTTCCATCTTCTTAACCAATTCTTCAGCATACTTAGTAGGATGCAATGACAAGAAAGCAGCACCGAAGCAAGCAGAGAATGTCGGAGTCGGTTCAGTAATACCACGTTCTGTACCAGCCAATTTAGCTGTAAATCCAGACAAGAAGTAATACTGAGCTTGTTCAGGGTTCAAGATAGATACCGGAGGCAATACACCGAATGCATCAGCTGACAAGAAAATAACTTGTTGAGCGTGAGGACCTTTAGAGATAGGTTTAACGATGTTTTCGATATGATAGATAGGATAAGAAACACGAGTGTTTTCTGTTACGCTCTTATCAGCGAAATCAATCTTACCGTTAGCATCAACTGTTACGTTTTCCAGCAAAGCGTCACGTTTGATAGCAGCGTAGATATCGGGTTCACGTTTCCTTACTCCAAGTTGATAACTTTAGCATAGCAACCACCTTCGTAGTTGAATACACCTTCGTCATCCCATCCGTGTTCGTCGTCACCGATCAACTTACGTTTCGGGTCAGTAGACAAAGTAGTCTTACCTGTACCAGACAAACCGAAGAAGATAGCCGAACTAGTTCCTTCCATATTTGTATTAGCAGAGCAGTGCATGGAAGCGATACCACGAAGCGGGTTCATGTAGTTCATGATAGAGAACATACCTTTCTTCATTTCACCACCGTACCAAGTGTTCAGGATAACTTGTTCTTTAGTCTTCAAGTTGAAAACAGTAGCTGTTTCAGAGTTCAAGCCCAGTTCTTTATAGTTATCAACTTTTGCTTTAGATGCGTTGAAACATACAAAATCAGGTTCTCCGTAAGCTTCCAGTTCTTCAGCAGTCGGGCGGATGAACATGTTAGTTACGAAATGAGCCTGCCAAGCCACTTCCATGATGAAACGTACTTTCATACGAGTTGCAGCATTAGCACCGCAGAATGTATCAACAACGAACAAACGCTTGCCGCTCAATTGTTTTACAGCTTTAGACTTCAAGTCAGCCCAAGCTTCTTCAGTACAAGGTTTGTTATCGTTTTTATATTCGTCAGAAGTCCACCATACTGAATTTTCAGAAGCTTCATTCTTAACGAAGAATTTATCTTTAGGAGAACGACCTGTGTAAACACCAGTCATTACGTTTACAGCACCCAGTTCAGTAACCTGTCCTTTTTCGAAACCTTCCAATCCCGGTTTAGTTTCTTCAGCGAAAAGCACATCATAAGAAGGATTGTGGAGAACTTCCTTCACGTCGGTAATACCGTACTTGCTTAAATCTAAATTTGCCATTTTTTAATGATTTAATTTGGTTATTGTATAATGTTATTTTTACTCTTTATTTTCTGAAAGAAGATGTTTTTCAACACCCCCTTGTCTAAGGCGCTACAAAAATTAGTGCTTTTATTTTAAAAAAAAAGAAGTTATTAGAGAAAAAAATTTCCGTAATAATCAAATATTTATATTTGTGTAACAAAAATGCAATTCGTACTTTACAAATCTAGAAATTATTTGTTTCTTTGCAGGTCAAAGTCAACAATATAACAAAAGCATAGATATGAAAATCATCAATCTCAGTGAAGGCAATTCTCTCCTAAACCAATATGTAGCGGAATTGCGCGATGTACATGTTCAAAAATGATCGTATGCGTTTCCGCAGAAATATTGAAAGAATAGGAGAAATCATGGCATACGAGATGAGTAAAGCACTAACCTATTCCGTAAAGCAAGTACAGACACCCTTGGGAACTGCCACGGCCAGCACACACGATGACAAAATAGTGATTTGCAACGGTATTCCGTGCCGGACTGCCGTTTGCACACCGGTTTTTCTGAACATGTTTCGACCATGCCGACAACGCTTTTCGTTTTCCGCATTCCGTTTTTACAAAGATGATGAACACCGTATTGTAGATGTACACATTGAATACATCGCCGCTCCTTCATTGAATGACAGAACCTTGCTTCTCGTTGATCCCATGCTTGCCACCGGTGAAAGCATGGAACTTGCCTGGAAAGCGTTCCTTACCAAAGGCAAACCAGCTAAATTGCAGATGGCCTGTGTCATTGCCAGCCAACAAGGGGTAGCGCATATGGCAGAACTTTTTTCCCGGCGATGATGTCACATTATGGTGTGCCGCCATAGACCCTGTCTTGGACGAGCACAAATACATTGTTCCGGGATTGGGGGATGCCGGTGATTTAGCATTCGGCGAGAAACTTTAGGGCTCAAACTATAAAGACAGTTTCACGTGTGTTCGCTTGCACACACTAAAATTCTAAATTAAATGGTTAGTAACCGGCAATTATTCACAGCCTATTACTAACCATTAATTTTTAAAACAGTTCTGTAGATCTGGTCCCTACAGGGAAGATGAAAATCTTATTTCACTTCCCAAATATCATTTGTCATCAGTAATTCCTGGAAATTATGATATTTTTTCTTTGCGGCCACTTCTTCAATCTGTGCATTAACAGCGTCATCATAAGTAGGCGCCTCTACATCACGGATCACCCCTAATGCAACCGGAAAATCCGGTCCTTCCATCAATGCCAGTTTCAACTGCAAAGTATTATCCATACAATGAGCATCGTGCACTAAAATATCTTTTTCCGTCACACCATTCTCACCAAGCTTTACCACTTTCAGTCCGAAACCTTCCTGCATCAGCCCGTATTCTTTGTCTACACCAAACAACATCGGTTTACCGTGTTCTAAATAAATGGCATTCTTTGAACGACCTTCTTTCGTATATACTGATTCGTGTGTTCCATCATTAAAAATGACGCAGTTCTGAAGAATTTCACATACAGCCGCACCTTTATGATTGGCAGCAGCTTTCAGAATCTCCACTGTACCAGGACCATCCGTAGCTACCGCACGGGCAAAGAAACGCCCACGCGCACCAAAACATAATTCAGCCGGATGAAACGGATCTTCCACAGTGCCGTAAGGAGATGATTTGCTAACAAATCCACGGGGAGAGGTCGGAGAATACTGTCCTTTGGTCAAACCATATATACGGTTGTTCAACAAAATCATATTCAAGTCGATATTACGACGAACGGCGTGTATAAAATGATTTCCACCAATAGCCAGCCCATCACCATCCCCTGAAATCTGCCAGACAGTAATCTTCGGATTAGCCACCTTGCAGCCTGTAGAAATAGCAGCCGCACGACCGTGCACAGTCTGCATGGCATATGTATTCATGTAATAAGGCAGACGGCTGGAACATCCGATACCCGAAATAACGGCAGTATCATGAGGAGCCACTCCCAATTCAGCCATCGCTTTGTGCAGCGAAGCCAAGAAAAAATGGTCACCGCAACCCGGACACCAGCGAGGTTGTCCCTTTTTGAAATCTTTTGCTGTATATTCGTTCATAGTCTTTACTTTCTTTACGGTTATTATTTATTTAAAATCTCAGTGAAAGCATCAACTAACTCGCTGACTACGAACGGCTGGCCTTTTACCTCATTAAACTGATAAGGAACAAATCCGTCCACTTTCATACGGAGATATCCGGCAAACTGACCAAGATTCTGCTCAGCCACGACTACCTTCTTATATTTCTTCAGCACTTCTGCCGTATTGTGAGGCAGCGGGTTCAAATGAACAAAATGTGCCAAAGCAACCTTCTTGCCTGCATGGTTCATTTCCTCCATTGCTGAATATAAATGACCGTAAGTTCCACCGAAACCCACTATCAACAAATCTGCATCCTCTACGCAGCCTTGCACCTTAACATCAGGCACTGGAATTTTAGCAACCTTCTCGGCACGCAAACGGCACATCAAATTATGGTTTTCAGGCTCGGTAGAAATAGCACCTGTATCACTGTCTTTTTCCAAGCCTCCCAAAATATGCATATAACCTTCCTGTCCCGGCAATGCCCAATAACGGACACCTGTTTCGGCGTTACGCTTGTAAGGAGTATAATTATCCTTCATTTCCGGAGTAACATAGGGTGGGTTAATAGCCGGATAGTTCGCCAGATCAGGCAACTTCCATGCACCGGAACCATTTGCTACAAAACCATCAGTCAGCAACACCACCGGGGTCATGTGTTCCAAGGCAATCTTACAAGCATCATAAGCAGCATCAAAACAATGAGTTGGAGAAGCTGCGGCAATGACCGGCATAGGAGATTCACCGTTACGGCCAAACAAAGCCTGCAATAAATCTGTTTGCTCAGACTTAGTAGGCAAACCAGTAGAAGGACCGCCGCGCTGTACATTAATAACCACCAATGGTAATTCTGTAATAACAGCCAGATTCATAGCCTCTGATTTCAGACAAACACCCGGCCCCGAAGTAGAAGTAGCCGCCAACGCACCTGCAAACGAGGCACCGATAGCCGTAGCGCAACCTGAAATTTCATCTTCACATTGAACAGTAGTCACTCCCAATGATTTATGTTTAGAAAGCTCATGTAAAATATCTGTTGCCGGAGTAATGGGATAAGATCCCAAGAACAAACGCAGGCTGCTTTCTCGGCAGCAGCGATCAAGCCATAAGCCGTAGCCTTGTTTCCGCTGATATCCATATACTTTCCGGGGACTTTAGACTTAGTTTCCACCTTATAAGTATGATCCACAGACGCATGGGTATTGTGGCCATAATCATATCCGGCGTGTATCACTTTAATATTCGCTTCAGCTATTTGCGGCTTCTTTGCAAATTTCTCGCGCAAAAAATTTTCAGCAACCGCCAGGTCACGATTAAACAACCAGCAAACCAATCCCAAAGCAAACATATTACGACATTTCAACATTGACTTGTTGTCCATGCCTGTATCTGCCAGACAGTCTTTCACCATCTGTGAAATAGGAGCAGCAATTACATCCTGCTTAATACCCATTTCTTCAATCGGATTGTCTGTTTTGAAAGCCGCCTTGTCCAGATCTGATTTCTGAAAACAATCTGTATCAATAATGATACAAGCTGTGGACTTCGCAAATTTGTATTGTGTTTTCAATGCAGCGGCATTCATTGCGACCAGCACGTCGCATTTTGTCACCAGGGGTAAAAAACTTTACCCGCACCGATATGCACCTGGAAACCTGACACACCGGTCAACGAACCTTGCGGGGCACGTATATCCGCCGGGTAATCGGGGAATGTACTGATATCATTTCCCACTGTAGCCGAAATATTAGAAAAGATATTTCCGGCCAGCTGCATACCATCGCCTGAGTCGCCTGAGAAACGGACCACCACTTGGTCCAACTCCTTGACTATCATTTCATCTGCCATAACTTATTATTTAGGGTTACAAAATTTCACTGTTTGCAAAGTTCGGAAAGTTCTGTCAAAGGACAAAATATTCCGCTGTCAAACTACGTTTGAATATCAAAATGTACAAAATTAAAGGTTTATTTGTTTCCAAGCTAAGAAAAAGCAGAGATAATTACCTGTTTAAAAGCATAAATCCCTATCATTATGACAGCATCAAAAAACGATTCATTTTTACAATTTATTATTTTTATCCATGTTTTATGAACAACATGAAAGTCTATAGCAGAATAACAACATTATTAGATTATAAAAAACAGACAAAAAACAACAAAACAACAAAGAAAGGATTATTTTCTTCCCACTTAAGACATTTTTCAATCTTTCATATTGCCATTTTAACAAAAAGAAGTACCTTTGTACCCATAAAGGGGCCTTGTAGTTCAACGGATAGAATAGAAGTTTCCTAAAGAGTAACCGATTTTTCAGCCAATCTATCCTTTGAATATAGGCAATAGTTCTTTGAAAATTTGTGCAAATCTGCATAAGCCCTTGTAGTTCAACGGATAGAACGTCGGTTTCCTAAACCGAAAATATGGGTTGATCCATCGGGGGTACAAAATGACAGATTTTGGTAGTGATCGTGTTACCGCATAATCCGCATAAGTGAGGTACTTTTGCAGTAAATAGTTCTACAAATATTCTACAAAAAGTTATGGCAACATTTAAAGCGGAGGTTTACGCCCATCAAAAAAAAGAAGGACGGAACCTATAATATTAAGATACGTGTAACACACAACGGAGAAAAGCGATACCTGGCTACACCTTATTTTATATATAAGGAAGATATTACCCAGAAAACCTTTAAAATCAAAAATCAGCATTACATAGATCTTACTGATGAAATGATAAGGACGTATCGTAAACGTTTGGATCGTTGGGGTGAAAGGCAAACCAGTATGACTATGGAGCAAATTATCAGAATCATTACTACCGATAATGAGAATGAAAAATTTGATCTTGATATTGCAGCCTACACCTGGAAGGAAATAAAACGAATGAAAGAAGCAGGGCATGGAGGTAATGCAGATACCTATATATGTGCTGTTAGATCATTGGTTAAGTTTGTTGGTCGGGAAAAGGTTATGTTATCCGAAATAACAGCTAAGTTTTTGCAAAATTGGGCTGATTGGATAAACAAACAGCCAAAATGTAACAAGGGGGTATGTAACTCACAACTATTTAAATAGGATGAGGGCTATATACAACAGAGCGAAAAAAGAGTTCAACGATGAGGATGCTGGAGTTATCCGAATACCTTATTCCCCTTTTTCTCACATTGATTTCCCGAAACTTCCGGCAACGAGAAAGCGAGCTTTGACGGTTGAGCAAATACAAGCTATTGCAAATTTGGAATATACTAAGATACTCCAGCCCGGTACTAATAGATTCAATTTTGCAAAAGATGTGTTCTTGCTGAGCTTTGGTTTAATTGGCATGAATGCTATAGACTTATATAATTGTACAGATTATAGGAACGGACGTATTACATACCAAAGAATAAAAACCAAAGAAAGACGCATTGATAAAGCTGAAATCTCAATCAAAGTAGAACCGGAATACCAAGCTCTTGTAGATAAATATCGGGATCCTACAGGAAAAAGGGTATTCAGGTTTTATACGATGTATGCAGATGTAAATACTTTCAGTACGGCTCTAAACAAGGGGTTAAAGAAAGTAGGAAAGTTAGTTGGAGTAGATGATTTGGAGTTTTACGCAGCTCGGCACTCATGGGCTACTATAGCTTTAAATGATGCAGGAGTAGATAAATACACCGTACATACTTCTCTTAATCATGTTGATGATAGTATGAGGGTAACGGACATCTACATAAAAAAAAATCATGGGATCCTATAGATCAAGCGAACAGGAAAGTAATTAACCTGGTGAATATAAATATCAGCGAAACTAAGGAGCCTATAAATGAAAAAGTAC
>ENA-OQCD01000216-OQCD01000216.1-human-gut-metagenome-genome-assembly--contig:-NODE-216-length-15480-cov-2.330098_pt1 | contig 15480 bp, 17 predicted proteins | sample MGYA00242755_ERZ504571 | MGnify/ENA primary metagenome ERZ504571 (study PRJEB26092, sample SAMD00036274) | human gut metagenome | host: Homo sapiens | study: EMG produced TPA metagenomics assembly of...
GCCTCCTCCATGGGTATGTCGCGATTCAGCCCCTTGCTTTCCAACCACGGACGCAAGGATTCCTCGTCAAGCGTAACAAGTGCGGAAATGAATGGACGCTTGTCGCCAAGCACCAAGGCCTGGGAAACGAATTCGCAACGCTTGATAACCTCTTCGATCGGACCGGGCGAGACATTCTTGCCGCCTGCGGTGATGATGAGATCCTTCTTACGTCCGATGATATACAGGAAGCCGTCATCGTCGATACGTCCCAAATCGCCGGTACGATACCAGCCGTCTTCAGTGAATGAATCCTCGGAGGCTTCCTCGTTCTTGTGGTACTTCGGGAACACGGCGGTACCCTTGACCTGAATCTCCTCATCTTCGGCGATACGCAGCTCGAAGCCAGGGAAAGCCACGCCGACGGAACCCTGATGATAGGGCACACCAAGCGGATTGAACGCGCAAGGAGCCGTGGTCTCGGTCAAGCCATAACCCTCATACACGGGCACTCCGGCGCACGGAAGAACGCCATAAGTTCCGGGTCAAGAGGAGCGCCGCCCGCCACGATCCACTGGGCACGTCCGCCGAGCACCTCGCGTAGCGAAGCGTAGACCACCGGGTCGAACGCCATACGGCGAGCCTTGGCCAAAGCTCCGGCCTTACCCTTCGCACTGACCTCCTTCATGTAATTCTGGGCTGCCACAACGGCTGCGGCGAACGCCACGCCCTTGGCGCCATGACCAGCCTTCTGCGAGGCCGCGTTATACACCTTCTCAAGAACACGCGGAACAACGATCATGACGGACGGCTTGGCGACCTGAAGATCGGCGATCAGCGTCTTGATGCCCTGCGCGATGTAAATATGCAGTTCGCTGGCTACGCAAATGTAGTTGATGGCACGTGCGAAAGAGTGCGCCTGTGGAAGGAACAGCAGCACGCTGTTCTTCCTCTCATGCAGCAGTTTCGGCATATACGCCGGAAGATTCAACGCGGTGGTGCAATAATGCTCATGGGTCATCTCCACACCCTTCGGCGCGGCGGTGGAACCAGAAGTATACACAATGGAGCACAGGTCGGTTTTCTTGATGGAAGCGATGCGCTCGTCAAGCTCTTCGTCGCTCACGCCGGAGCCGTAGGCCATGATTTCGTCGAGACCGCCGTTCTCGAAGCAGATAATGTGTTCCAGTGCCGGGCATTCCTTATCGGCACCATCGGCTTTGGCGCGCATATCGGTGGTCTCGACCACCAGCAGGCGGGAATCGGAATTATTGACGATATTACGGATCTGCTCCGCGGAATCCGTGTCGTAGATCGTGGCGAGCACACCACCACATGCCATGACGGCCGCGTCGAACACATCCCACTCGTACGAGGTACGGCACATGAACGCCACGCCGTCGCCCTTCTTAAGACCGTAATGCATCAGACCCTTGGCGATCTGACGAATATCGGCGAGCACCTCGTTGCCGGTTTTGGTCACCCATTCGCCGTTCGTCTTATAGGTGTAGAGCGGCTCGTCACCCATACGCTCGGCTCGATCGGCGTAAATATCGTAGATGGTGGTGCCCTCGTCCAGCGGCGGCTTGCCCTCGGTTTTGGTGGTCAACAGACCGGTTTCCGGATCGAGGAACGTGGTGGATGGGAATCCTTCGCCCCATTCGACGGTGTGCGGAAGGTCGATATGGCCGTCGGGGGAGATGATGTTGTTCGGATCGTTGTAATCCGGAGTGTTGCCGGAATCGTCGCTGACGGGGTGAACGAAGTCACCTCCCAAACGCAGTGCCTTCTGCGCAAGATTTGCAGCTCGCTTGTTCAAAGAGGTGATGACGGACACGTGACTCTCCTACACATTTAAATCCAATATCTGTAGGAATGATAGACCCATGAATGCGACACGTCACCTTACGGTAGCGTAGGGAAAGTGCGCATCCGGCGGGGCCTGCGTAAAGGAATTGCCATGCGATGCCATTCAATAGGTGAACTTTTCTTCATACAAAGGTGTGACCTACGTTACACTGGTGCGCTGTATCTGTTCATTTTGATTTCTTTAACGAGGAAGAAAGGGCACCTATGGCTGAAACAGCTGAAGCCACCGTGGTCTTCGGAGTTCTCAATGAGACCTCCGAACACGAGTCTCGTGTTGCTCTGACACCGGATATCGTAACGAGGTTGCGTAAATCGGGTGTTAACTGCCTGATCGAATCCGGTGCGGGCGTCGCATCGCATTATGTTGATGAGGATTATAGTAAGGCCGGAGCGCAGGTCTCTCCGCCGATGAAGTGATTGCGCGTGCCGACGTGCTTGGTTTCGTCGATCGTCCGAGCAGCGCGCTGCTCGGCGCGTTAAGCAGGGTACCTGGATTATCGGTATGCTCGGTTCGTTCACGACGCCGATTATGTCACTGCGATTGAAAAGGCCGGTCTGGTCGGTGTTGCCATGGAGAAGCTGCCGCGTCAGTTGAGCTCCGCGCAGTCTATGGACGAGATGACTTCTCAGAATTCCGTAATGGGTTATAAGGCGGCCATCGTGGCGGCCAACGCGTACGGTTCGTTCCTGCCGATGATGACCACCGCCGCTGGCACGATCCGCCCGGCCAAGGTGCTTATTCTTGGCGCAGGCATCGCGGGTCTGCAGGCCATCGGCACCGCCAAGCGTCTTGGCGCGGTTGTCACCGCGTACGATGTGCGTCCGGCTTCCAAGGGCGAAGTTGAATCCTTGGGCGCGAAGTTCCTGGATCTGGGTCTTGACTTCTCCAAGGGTCAGGGCGAGGGCGGCTATGCCCGTGCGCTGAGTGCCGAAGAGCAGGCCCAGCAGCAGGCTGCCGTCGATCAGAAGGTGCCGGCTTCGATATCGTCATCACCACCGCCAAGTCCCGGCCGCAAGCCTCCGGTTCTGCTGACCAAGGCTGGCGTGGCCGGACTGCACCGTGGCGCTGTGATCGTCGACTGCGCGGCAAGCGACCTCGGCGGCAACGTCGAAGGTTCCACCGTCGGCACCCAAGTCACTGAAAACGGCGTGACCATCATCGGCGCTCCGTACCTGTCAAGCGGCGTTTCCACTACCGCATCCAACCTGCTGAGCCGCAATGTGGCCGATGTGCTTGCGCATTTCGTGCGTGACGGCAAGCTGGCCATCGATCTGAACGAAGAGCTTGACAACGCCATGGTCGTGGCCGGCCGCGGCGAGGAAGCCAAGAAGGAAGGGGAGTAAGCAATGGATATCGTTGTTGCGATTACTCTGTTCGTCCTCGCGCTGCTGATCGGCGTTGAGGTTATCGGCAAGGTGCCGGCCACCTTGCATACTCCGTTGATGTCGGGCGCGAACTCGATCCACGGCATCGTCATCGCCGGCGTTGTTATCGTCGCCGCGCATGCCACCAGCCCGCTCGCCTGGGTGTTCATCTTCCTGGCTGCAGTGCTGGGCACGATGAACGTCGTCGGCGGCTACGTCGTCACCGACCGCATGCTGGAGATGTTCAAGTCCGACAAGGGCAAGAAGAAGGAAGAGGAGGCCAAGTAAATGGGTACCATGGCTGAAATGCTGAGCACGCCGCTCGGCGTCATCGAATGGTTCGTCTATCTGCTGGCCGCCGTGATGTTCGTTATCGGCCTGCACTTGATGAACTCTCCGAAGACCGCTCGCAAGGGCAATATGGTCTCCGCTGTCGGCATGATCCTTGCCGTGGTCATGGCGTTCATTGTGCTGTTCGCAGGTGAGATCTCCAACGGATTCCAGCATGGCGTTGCCGTTGTGCTGCTGATAGCCGGCATCATCATCGGTGCCGTCGCCGGTGTGGTTTCCGCCAAGAAGGTCAAGATGACCGACATGCCGCAGCTCGTTTCCGTATTCACACCGTGGGTGGCGGCGCCGCCGCGCTTGTGGCTTTGAACGACATTCTGACCTCCGAGGGCACGCCTTCCATCGTGGTGTTGATCACCGCTGGTTTGGGCATCATGATCGGTTCCGTCACGTTCTCCGGCTCTCTGATCGCAGCCGGCAAGCTGCAGGGCATCAAGTGGGTGAAGAAGCTGAACTTGCCGGGCAAGGGCTTCTGGAACATTCTGTTCGCCGTACTGACCGTCGTATCCTTCGTCATGCTGTGCGTGCAGCCGGGCCAGCGTCTGCTGTGGTCCGTGCTCACCACCGTGTTCGCGCTGTGCTACGGTCTCGTGTTCGTCATCCCGATCGGCGGCGCCGATATGCCGGTGGTCATTTCCGTGCTCAACGCCTGCACCGGTACTGCAGTGGCCATGTCCGGCTTGGCTATCAATAACATCGCTCTGATCGTGGCCGGCGCACTGGTTGGTGCCGCCGGTGTGACCCTGTCCATCGCCATGTCCAAGGCCATGAACCGTCCGCTGCTGTCCGTGCTCGCAGGCGGTTTCGGTGGTGCCAATGCCGCCGCTGGCGTTGGTGAGGGTCCGGAAGGCAGCATGAAGGAAACTTCCGCGGACGATCTGGCCGTACAGCTCGTATACGCCGAAAAGGTCATCTTCGTGCCGGGCTTCGGTCTGGCCCAGGCTCAGGCCCAGCGCGAGCTTGCTGATCTTGGTGTGCTCCTCAGAACCACGGCGTCGAAGTCTCCTACGCCATCCATCCGGTGGCAGGCCGTATGCCTGGCCACATGAACGTGCTGCTCGCCGAAGCCAACGTGCCGTACGAGGAGCTCGTCGATCTGGATGACATCAATCCGCAGTTCCCGCAGGCCAACGTGGCTCTTGTGGTCGGCGCCAACGATGTGACCAACCCGGCCGCACGCAAGCCGGGCACCCCGGTCTCCGGCATGCCGATCCTCGACGTCGACAAGGCCCAGAATGTGGTGGTCATGAAGCGCGGTCGCGGTACCGGTTATGCCGGTATCCAGAACGAACTGTACTTCGAAGACAACACGCAGATGCTTTTCGGCGACGCAAGGCAAGCCTGCAGGCCGTTATCGCGGCAGTCAAGGAGCTCATCAACTAACAGCTGAAAACGTTGCGTTGATGCTTTTCCTGAAAGGTCTCTTCCGGTGAGGGAAGGGACCTTTTTGCATATGGTGATTTTCGTAAGATCAGGTCTGTTGCATGCGAATTGTGAGTTATCCACAGTCGTTATTTGCCTGTGGATATGGGTGGAGTTTTCCACATATCCACAGATTTTCAAGGTTCGGTGGCGCAAGATGATTTGAATATGAGACAGTAGGTGCACCCTACAACAAAGGAGTTGCACATGGCGGAAATAATCACTGGCCCGTTCCATATGGATGAACAGGGATTTTTGGCAACGATCGAAGAACTTATCGAGCGGTTTGATGGATACAGTTCTGGCAAATATCTTGCGGAATTGGGAAAAATCCACGATGAATACGGTGAGATCGGATCTCTTTCGCTTTTTGACGAAAAAGTCTGTGAACTGGGGAAGGAATTATTCTGCAGCACATCATGGGTGGCGAATCTGGCGTGGGCCATGATTTCGTTCGATTATGATCTGGTTGAGCATGATGCGAATTTTCTTGATGGATGCCGTAACATCGTGCGTAAGTACGGTATGAGCGTTTGGCTCTATGAAATGATCAATGACGCTTCGATAGCGGTGGCTTTGCAAAGGCCCAGCAGCAGAATGCCATTCCAGATTGGATTGACCTACACCAAGGATGTGTTTCGGAGAAGCAAGAAAAAGGGTGGAAAATACGCTACCAGCAAAAAGAAGAGACTGGCCTGCATGGCTGAATATTTGCAGGAAGTATATTGGCTGGCCGCGTACAGTCTGCTACGTTGGGGTGAGGAAGAGCCGCGTGCGGCCGATGTTGCGTTGATGGTGCTTGGATATGGCGGTATCGGCATGTGCATGCTGAGGGACGATCCGAAAGTGGTGGATTCCGGATGCGATGAAGACTTCTCCTATCGAAATCTGTGCGACCATCTGCGCGATCTAGAATTCAAGCCGATCTGGACTATGCTTGCAATGCCGACCTTGCAGAATCCATGTTGCTTGAATATCCCGCGTGTATGGATGCGCGATATCTGTACGATGCGGGGAAAATCGTGGAAGCGTATCGTGCTTTGTGGAACAAGCAGACTGAATCAGCTTCGCAAATCATGGAACGCGTTTACCAGAAGGGCGCGTATCAGGTAACGAACATTTGGGAGGATCCGCTGTACCTGCATGATCTTGCCCTGTCGCTGTTGGGGGCAGTTGGCTCGCGGCCCCTTACTGAAGGGTTCCGGACTCGTGATGACAAGATGTTCCAGCAGGGAGTGGAAAGTCTGAGACGAACGACTGAATCCGTTAAAGGGATGGGGTTGGCGATGACATTGGGAGGGTATATCTGCTTCCCGGAACCGGAAAGTAGGATGATGCGCTTTTCGCACCGCGAAAGGAGAAGAAACGATTAATGGACGCCTGTAACGGGCTTAGGGATTTGTCGGCAATGGTTGCGCTCTACCGTTTTCCAAGGGATATCGAATCCCTGCGTGCACGCGTGCGCTTCTCGCTCATGACGCGAAGGGATATATCGATCTGATGGGTCCATACATGGGAAGCGCGGATGAGACGGGAGGAAACGAGGGGAGGCCGGTTTCAATCGGCGACTGATCGGCCTCTCAGATCGCGAACGTCAAAGCGTATGTATCATGGTTGTGCCGAGATTGAATGGCGGAACGTTCAGATGAACTTTGTCTCTTCGATCTCGGTGCATGCTATGCCGTATTGCTCCAACAATTCGCGAAATGCTTTTACGTATCTATCTGTGGCGAACTTCTGTGTGAATGACAGACAGAAGTTCTCGTTTACGTAATTCACTTCCACCAGCGTGGACGTCCAATCCGCATAGGCGTAACAATTTTGGACATGCCGTGCCAAAGAACCCCGATCGAACATTCCTGTATAACTGATGTCAGCCGTTGAACATCGCATGCTGATAACTTGTCTGCACATCTGTTTCTGGGCTTCCAGATTCGGCAGGCTCTCAAGATAGTGATTCAGCCAAGTGGTTCCTGCCAGCTTGGGAATCAGTGTTTCAATATCGCACTCGTCTACCTGTTCATGGGGTATTTTCAGCTTGGTCCGGCAGATGCGGTCCTTGGCACAATCTTTGCACAGACCATCAGTGTGATCGTCGCGCTGGTGGTGATTCGTTGCAAGCAGAAAGGCATTCGTTTAAGGAAGGCTGATTTCAAGCCGAATCGCCAATATGTTGGGCTCGGCATTCTCAGCATACGGACGTTCGTATATCGGCTTCATTACCCTGCCTTACTTGGAAATCGTATCGTCAAGGTGCGCAAACAGTGGGCGAGCCAACCATGCCAAGGGTAGTGATGCCAGTGCTGAAATCAGCAGAATAAGCCAAACCGTGCAATGTGCGTGCAGCCATCCGTAAAGCATTTGCCCGAGTGGCTGGGCGCATATCGTCAATGATGAAATAATGGCCATGACCTTGCCTGTAAGCGCGGTTGGTGTCCTCATCTGAATAGATGGTACGAGAATGAGGTTCAAGAAATCAACGGCGATTATGACTGCCGCAGTGCAGAGCACCAGCATGATGAGCTTGGTTTGCGTTGAACATGGAAGCAGGAAGGCGATGGCCGGTGGGAGCAGCATAAGACTTTCCACGAACAACAACGAAGGGGCGTTTCGTGATTTCAAACGGTTGGCGAAACAGCCAGCGATGAATGTTCCCGCTATGCCGGCAATGCCGATAATGCCATCGCATAGACCATATGTCGCCGCATCGTAGCCTAACGTAGTTCGAATAATGTAAGGAAAGCTTACTGAACTGAATCCAGTCAGTATCAGATTGATCCATGTGCAAACACCGGCTAATCGTGCTACGGTCGGTTCCTTGCGAAGCAGGAAAGCGGTCGCCGAATGCATATCGCCAATGATGACGTCGAGCAGGCAGATGCCGGCATCATCTTGATTCGATAGGGGCTTTGCGAGTCTGATGAAGCATTCAACCATGGCTGCCGACAGAAGACATGCTGCGGTGATGAGCATCATCGGTCGAATGCCGACCAGCCCGTACATCACGCCACCTAGGAAACTCGGGAGTAATTGGCTGAGCTGCTGCACTTGGTTGATGATGGCCGCGCCTCGGCGAAGATCAGTGGAGGACTCTCTTCCGATGATTTGTGGCAGTGCGGATTGCACGACGGGAGTTTCCATGGCATCGAGTACTGCCAACACTACCTGCATGATGGCGATGGCGAGAATGTTGAATCCGGATAGTGCGAAAAACACAGTCGCGAGCAGTGTGACGATTCCTGAGATGATATCGAGCGCCACCATCATGGCACGTTTGCTTACTCGGTCGGCCATAACACCTCCGAATGGGCTAATAAGTATGGTCGGGATGACGGATATGGCCAGCACGGTGGCGAAGGTCGTGGATGATGCGGTTTCGTCCAGTACCCACATGGACATGGCAAATCGGAGCATGGTATTGCCGAACAAGGAAATGCCTTGACCGAGTACAAGCAGGATGAAGTTTGCGGAGCGCAAGCTGGATTGGAGTGTCTTTGCTGACGAGTTTTTCATGACTATTCCTTTCGTACCGACTGACGGTATGTAAAAAGGTAACGAATAAAGATAGATTGACATTGCCGAGCTTTTATTGCGGATTGCTGGCGAGTAGGAAGAAGCCTTCCGCAAGCCGATCTTCCATATCACTGTCGTGATCGATAAGTGGAACTCCGAGCGAGTCCATAATCAATCCAAGACAGTGGATGCGATGCTTGAATTCACTTAGGGTAGTGATGGGGTAGAAGTTTGGGGCTAGCCAGTAATTGAACAGCAGTGAAAAAAAAAGTTCCGCGGCTTCTTGAGGGTATTCGGTTGTGATTGAACCGTCCCTTAACCCCTCCTGGATGAAGTCGTACGCGATTTTGGTGCTGTCGGTTCGCCAGATGCGAAGATTTTCGGCGAGGATTTTCGGGTCGTTCAGCAGGGGAAACGCATCGCGCATGAGGGTCATATGTTCGGTGTCGGTAATCTGCATCATGAGCGAATTGCGTAGTTTCTGCAATCCGTTTCGCGAGCCATCCTCTTGATTTGCCTGGGGAAGAAGTCGTTCGTTGTCGGAATCTATCAGCGCATGCAGCATCGCTTCTTTGTTTTTGAAATGATGGTAGATAGCGCCTTTGCTGAGGTCTTCGAGCTCGTCGAGAATATCTTGAATCGTGGTGCGCTCATACCCCTTTTGCGCGAACAGCTTTTTCGCGGCATCAAGGATTCGCTGTCGTGTCACCTCAGGGTGCGCATTGCGCGCCATATGTCTCTCCTTCAATGATGGAGTCGAATACACCAACATTATACATACCGTTGGTCGGTGTGGTATGTCGGATATCTCCCAGCTCGATCGAAAAGTGTGCCGAAAGACTCTCTGCAGATTTCTGCGAAGAAACCTGAATCTGCGTTGCCGGGGTGCGGGTTGTCTGTCTTTTCTGCGGTTGGTGCATGGTTGGGTGTCCAAGGTCAACTTGAGTGAGTGACGGCTGGTTTCCTGAAGGGAATAAGACCCTGGTTCCTATATGCCTTTTTATGGCATGGGGCTTTCGGTGAAGAACGATTGCATCCGATGTGAAAAATCCCACAAATCCGGCCCACGTCCTGCTCGAGAACTTCAAAACTGTTGCCAATACTGGAAACACGCCGTATATAGTGTTTGAAAATGTGACGAGGCACTGTATGTTGTGGTCTTGATTTTTATTTTCGTTCGGATAATGTGTGCCACATACCAACGACGTACGGTCGTGAAAGGACGTGGAACATGAACATTACGTTATACACCAAAGCAAACTGCCCGCAATGCACGGCGACGAAACGCCAATTGGACAAACGAGGCCTTCCCTATACGACTGTCGACATTACGGCCAACGCACGTATTTCCGACAGATTGCGGAACGAAGGATGGCGGCAGATGCCAGTCATCATCGCAGACGACGAATCCTGGTCCGGGTATCGTCCCGACAAAATCCACGAGCTGGAGGCTCGCTGCCGGTGAGCGCGTTGGTGTACTTCTCGTCGGCATCGGGCAATACGACACGCTTCGTCGAAGGATGCCGATTGGATGAATTCGGCATCCATACAATGCGCATCCCGCTGCGGCCGGACGAGCCGGAGCTGCATGTGGATGAGCCTACGTCTTGCTGACACCTACATACGGCGGAGGAACAATCGGCAAAGCAGTGCCCGTGCAAGTCAAACGATTCCTCAATGATGAACGCAACCGCAGTGGCATCATCGGAGTCATCGCATCGGGTAACACCAACTTCGGCGAAGCCTACGGCATCGCGGGCGACATCATAGCGGCTAAATGCCGCGTGCCGCTACTCTACCGGTTCGAACTGATGGGCACTTCAGAAGACACCGCGACCGTGCGCGAAGGACTGCGCAGATTTTTCGACGAATACACACAACAGGAACAACGATAACCATGCCAGAAGATTCAACGACACCACACGCAGCAACCGACGTCATAGCCTCCTACGATCGCGCCCATGACTGGCACTCGCTCAACGCGATGCTGAATCTCTACGACAAGCAGGGGCGCATCCAATTTGATAAAGACATCCAAGCCGTACGCGAGTACGTCGAAAAGCACGTGCTGCCGAACACCGTCCGTTTCAACTCCACACAAGACAGACTCAGCCGGCTCATCGCAGACGGCTATTACGACGAATCCGTATTTGCCCAATATGATGCCGAATTCCTTGACAGGTTCTACCGCAACGTGGATGACTGCGGATTCGAATTCGATACATTCCTCGGAGCTTTCAAGTTTCACCGCTCATACGCATTGAAAACCTTTGACGGCAAACAGTACCTGGAGAACTTCCCGCAACGCGCGGCCGCCGTTGCGCTCGCGCTTGCGCCGGCGACCATGCGGCCGCCGAATCGTATTTCGAAGACTTATATCAGGACGTTTCCAACCGGCGACGCCCACTTTCCTCAACCTCGGCAAGGCGCAGCGCGGAGAGGCGGTCAGCTGTTTTCTCGTACGTATCGAAGACAACATGGAGTCCATATCGCGTGGCATCAACGCCGCATTGCAGTTGAGCAAACGAGGTGGAGGCGTCGCGCTGTTGCTTAGCAATCTGCGCGAGGCCGGCGCGCCCATCAAGCGCATCAAACACCAGTCCAGCGGCGTTGTGCCTGTGATGAAACTGCTTGAGGACTCTTTCAGCTACGCCAACCAGTTGGGCGCTAGACAGGGTGCCGGTGCGGTGTACCTCAACGCTCATCATCCGGACATCATGCATTTCCTCGATACCAAACGCGAGAACGCGGATGAGAAGATCCGTATCAAATCTTTGGCTCTTGGAGTAGTGATACCCGACATCACATTCGAGCTGGCGAAGAGACACGAACCTATGGCCCTGTTCAGCCATATGACGTCGAACGCGTCATGGGTAGACCCTTTCGCCGATGTCTCCATCAGCGAAAACTACCGGAATATGGTGGACGATGAACGCATCGGGAAAACCTACATCGACGCACGAGAGTTCTTCATGACTTTGGCCGAATTGCAATTCGAATCCGGATACCCGTACATGGTGTTCGAAGATACTGTGAACCGAGCCAACCCGATCGACGGACGAATCGCCATGAGCAACCTGTGCTCGGAGATCCTCCAAGTGCAGGAGCCAAGTACCTATCATGAGGATCTGTCCTACAATCACGTGGGACGTGACGTGTCCTGCAATCTTGGATCGCTCAACATCGCCAAAGCGATGGACGGTGATTTGGGACGAACCGTGGAACGTGCGATTCGCGCATTGACCTCGGTGTCGGAACATACGGACATCGCGTGTGTGCCATCCATCCGACGCGCCAACGACGAAGGTCATGCCATTGGCTTGGGACAGATGAACCTCCATGGATTCCTTGCCAGAGAATCGATCATGTACGGTTCGCCGGAAGCCCTCGACTTCACCGACATGTACTTCATGACCGTTGCGTACCATGCCTACCGTGCCTCGCATGAGCTCGCAGTCGAACGCGGAACACGGTTTGCAGGCTTCGAACGGTCCGCCTATGCGAAGCCTGCAGGCGCAGGCAACTATTTCGACAAATATACGAACGACGAGCGCTCGCTGGCGCCGAAGACCGAAAAAATCGCGTCGCTGTTCGCACGGCGGGGCATCCATATCCCCAACGAGGATGATTGGCGTCGTCTGCGTGACGACATCATACGTGACGGTATCTTCAACCAATATCTACAGGCCGTGCCGCCCACCGGGTCAATTTCGTACATCAATCATTCCACGAGCTCCATCCATCCTATCGCCTCGAAGATTGAGATTCGCAAGGAAGGCAAGATTGGACGGATCTACTATCCAGCTCCGTATATGACCAACGACAATCTCCAGTATTTCGCGGATGCGTACGAAATCGGATGGAAGGCCATTGTTGATACGTATGCCGAGGCAACGCGGCATGTCGATCAAGGCCTGTCGTTGACCTTGTTCTTCCCCGATACGGCGACTACCCGAGATTTGAACAAGGCGCAGATTTATGCATGGCGCAAAGGCATCAAAACGCTGTATTACATCCGCATTCGTCAGCAGGCGTTGTCTGGCACCGAAGTACAAGGCTGCGTCAGTTGCATGTTGTGAAACCTGTGACTTGAAAGGAAAAGAAAAGACATGTCTCGTTTGGTTTACCGCGCGATGCTTCGTCTGACGGCTCCGGACGAATACAGGCGGTTATACGGCCGCGACGATAAGACGACGATTAGAAAGGACGACCATCATGGCGCCGATATCCGTACCTCGACAGAGGATTAAGCTCATTGACCGTGTGAGTGCCATCAACTGGAACAAACTTGAGGATGACAAGGACCTTGAGGTATGGGACAGGTTGACCGGCAATTTTTGGCTGCCGGAGAAAGTGCCCGTCTCCAATGATTTGCCCGTTTGGCGCACAATGAGCGAGGCCGAGCATACGTTGACCATGCGCGTGTTCACCGGTCTCACCTTGCTTGACACCATCCAGGGAACCGTTGGCGCGGTCAGCCTCATACCCGATGCGCTTACCCCGCATGAGGAAGCCGTCTATACGAACATCGCGTTCATGGAGTCAGTGCACGCCAAGAGCTATTCCTCGATTTTCTCCACCTTGTGTTCCACCCGACAGATCGACGAGGCGTTCTCTTGGAGTGAGGAGAACGAGTATCTGCAAAGGAAAACGCGCATCGTGCTCGACTATTACGAGGGGGATAGTCCACTCAAGCGCAAAGTGGCCTCCACGCTGCTGGAATCGTTCCTGTTCTACTCAGGCTTCTATCTACCGATGTATTTCTCCGCGCATGCCAAACTCACCAACACCGCCGACGTGATCCGTCTTATTATCCGCGACGAAGCCGTGCATGGTTATTACATCGGATACAAATATCAAAAAGGGCTTGAGCGGGTCAGCGAGGACAAACGCGGCGAACTGCGCGACTACACCTACGACCTGCTCAACGAGTTGTATGACAACGAGGTGGAGTACACGCGCAGCCTCTACGAGCCTGTCGGATTGACGCAAGATGTCGAAAAGTTCCTGCGATACAACGGCAACAAGGCGTTGATGAATCTCGGATATCCAGCGCTTTTCCCACAAGAGATCTGCGACGTGAACCCGTCGATCCTTGCCGCGTTAAGTCCGAACGCCGATGAGAACCATGACTTCTTCTCCGGTTCGGGAAGCTCGTACGTAATGGGCAAATCAGTCGAGACCGACGACGATGACTGGGATTTCTGACTGTATCCCAGACAACCCCGAGGAAAGCAGCTATGGGAAACCGTCACGGGCGAGTTCGCGTCGGATCATCCACGCAGATATCTGCCCGTGACGCTGTCAGGACAGGCACGGACCGTTTCCGGTGTTCCCTCGCATACGATGCGACCGCCGGCCATGCCTCCGCCCGGACCCATGTCGATGAGATAATCCGCGTTCGCGATTACATCAAGATCATGTTCGATTACTACAACTGTCGCCCCAGAAGCCACCAACGAGTCGAACACGCGTAGTAATACCAGCACATCCAACGGGTGTAGCCCGATCGTCGGCTCGTCGAACACGAATACCGAACCGGACTGTCCGCGTCCCATTTCGCTGGCCAGCTTCAGCCGTTGCGCTTCGCCGCCTGATAACGCAGGAGTCGGCTCGCCAAGTGTCAGATACCCCAGGCCAAGCTCATGCAGTGTGGCCAGTTTCGATCGAACGGGGCGTAGGAAATCCAATAGAGGCATCATCTCGTCGACGCTTAGCAACATCAATTCCGGCAGTGAACGGGCGACGCTGTCCGCGCAAACCAATCGAATGTCATCGGCGGTCTGTGCATACCGTGTCCCATGGCAATCGGGACACGTGACGTCAACATCGGGCAGGAACTGCACGTCCAACGAAATGGTACCGGTTCCATCGCAAGTGGAGCAGCGCAACTTGCCCGTGTTGTATGAGAATGCGCCAGGTTTGAGATTCTTCTTATGGGCATCGGAAGTCTTCGCAAACGCACGACGCAGATCATCGTGAACACCGCAATATGTCGCCACGGTCGAACGGATGTTTGCTCCAATGGGCGTGGCATCGATCAGTTCCACTTTCGAAATGCCATCCGCGTCAATCAGACGAATCGAGCTCGGGGAAACGGTACCATCAGCGGCCGAGCGCAACGCAGGGACCAGTGTCTCCAATACCATCGTCGTCTTACCGGAACCCGACACGCCAGACACCACAGTGAGACGTCCTCGCGGAATGTTCACCAATAACGGATGCACCGTATGCACGGTATTCGTCTCCAAATGAATCCGACCCTTGGCGAACATCGCATCTAAGTCAATCTGCGGCCGCGCCCGCTCATGTATTTTGCCACCATCACGCAGAAAAGGCGCTATCTGAGAACCAGGTGCCGTCATAACATCCGCCACCGCACCCTGAGCGATCACATGACCGCCTTCGGCACCGGCCGTTGGACCCATCTCCACCAAATGATCCATCGCGGCAAGCACACGGGTATCATGATCGACCACAACCACCGAATTGCCGTCAGCCACCAAATCGCGCATCACGCCCAACAGTCCATCCACATTCGCCGGATGCAATCCAATAGACGGTTCATCCAGCACATACAGCACGCCTGTAGTGCGGTTACGCACCGAACGGGCCAACTGCACACGTTGGCGCTCGCCGGTGGACAGTGTCGCACCTGCGCGGTCAAGCGACAAATAGCATAATCCGAGTTCCACGAGCCGCTCGGCCGTATCCTCGAACGATTCGCAGATGGCTGTGGCCATCGCACGCATCTCCTGCGGCAATGACTTGGGTACTGAACGCACCCAACGTATCGTTTCGTCAAGTGTCATCGCCGTGGCTTGTGCCAGATTAATACCGAGAATCTGCGGTTGACGAGCCTGCTGTGAAAGCCTCGTACCGGAACAATCCGGACATGGTGCTCGCTGAGGAATCTCGACACGCGTTTGATACCCTTCTCATCCTTGGCTTTGGCGAGCGCGTTCTCCACGGTATACACGGCGT
>ENA-OQCD01000217-OQCD01000217.1-human-gut-metagenome-genome-assembly--contig:-NODE-217-length-15453-cov-2.091544_pt1 | contig 15453 bp, 20 predicted proteins | sample MGYA00242755_ERZ504571 | MGnify/ENA primary metagenome ERZ504571 (study PRJEB26092, sample SAMD00036274) | human gut metagenome | host: Homo sapiens | study: EMG produced TPA metagenomics assembly of...
CGATAACGCACCGTATTCGGATGCACATTCAATTCCTTCGCCGTGTTTTCCAACGAACTGCCGTTGCGCAAAAAACGTGGAAACCGTCACAAACGTCGGATCGTCGGGATTCTCGCCATGAAGCACCCTGATACACGTTCTGATACAACTCTTCACGAGCGTAATCATCGCCCAACAGCGCCCGTTCCGGCAGCAACTCATCGGCACGCAACGGGGCGGGACGGCGACGCCAAAGCGGGAGCCGCCTGCAAGGAAAACAGGGTTTCACGCAACACGTGCGAAGCGCCGGCGACACCGGAACGCACCGGACTCAAATACACCGATTCGTCATCTTTGAAAGCGGGCATAATCGACGTGCAGGTCACTTCGGCAGTGGCGGCGCCACTCTGACAGACAAGCGCCAGCAGAAAACTGCCGTATGTGCCAACAATCACATGTTCTCCGCCCAGATCGCGCACCGCCTTACGCGCAACGAGCGAAGCCGAAGCGGGACTCGTTTCCGGTGTGCCGCCAATCGCGAAACAATCGAAATCCCCACGCCAACCAAGCACATTCATCAACGAGGCGACGCGATCATCCGTAAGAGAAGTCATCAGGCATTCGAAAGCGAGCCGTTCGATGGTTGAATCGTCGGTGTGCCCTGCCAGAAGGTCGAGAATGTCTGCCTGATCGGAGTTCATAAGCGTTAAGTGTAGCCGCCCAACTGGCGAATCGCTGAACGGAAAGCGTCAACGAGGTGAAGTTCATTCGGGGAGTGCCGCTATTATGCCGCTTATGAGCGAAGTCAAACAAACTGGAAAGCGTGGCGAGCGTATCGGCACATTCCTCAGCTGGATGCTGGCCGTGCTGGCATGCCTTTGGGTGGCATGGTGTTGCGCGATCGGGCCGTTGTATTGGTTCGGCGATGGGCTTTCGACTTCGGCTGGCTGAATGTGCTGTATTTGGTGGTCGCTTTCGCGATATGGTTTTCGATAGTTGTCGCATTGGTCAGATTCGGCCGCGGCCGTCGCGTACTTCCGCAATATTTCGCACGACGGCATGAAAAACTATGCAACGAGATTGCAGGAACGCCGACCACCGTGCTTGGCATTATGTTGCGACACTTGCATGATGCCGCGCACAGCCGCCCAGGGCGCGCCCTGCATGCAGTGATCGTATGGACGGGGCGCAAACTCATCCGCTGCACCGACTGTTGGTGGAAACTCATGCTGGTGTTCGTAATCGGCTGGCTGTGGATTCCAACCACGCTATTGGCCGCGTTCGGCGCCGACATTCGCTCGCAGATCCGTGAATTCAGCTGGGCCTTGAACCAGTGGACGGGCTTGAAACAGCCATATATCGGCTTCTTCTCGTTCGTGCCCATGGATATTTACCCGACCGCGCATTACATGTGGCCGGACAATCCCACATATCTGACCGACCAGCACAATGTCGTGCTCACCGTGTTCTACGGTGCCGCAGCGGCGGTTTCGCGCTACTTCACCGACTCCAACGATGCGGGCATCGTGGTGCTCGCAGCCTTGCAATGGCTATTCGCCGCATTCTGCTGTTCGGCCACCGCCAACCGGTTCTTCAACCTGCCGTGGCGCAGGCTTGGCGTCGGCACGTTCGACTTCTCGCATCCGGAACGCCACGATTGCTGGAATATGCGCGATTACGCGCATCCTGAAGCAGGCGTTGTGGCACGCCCCTCCAGACTGCGGGCCGGTGCGAAAACACGATTCATGATACTGCTGTTCTTCATGGTGTGCCCGCTTGCGGTATTCGCCACGATTTCCCTGACGAAATCGCCGCTGTTCGCTTTCGCATTCGTATGGTGGTTCGGCGTGTGGTACGAACTGCACATGACGCATATCAAAGCGCTGCCCACCATCAACGGCAAGCCGACGTACCTACGCAAACGCTCGATCATGGCCTTCACCATCTCAAGCTGCATGATGCTGATCAGCGCCAAATACGCGTGGTACATCATTCTCTTCACCCTGATCCTGGCACTTATCAACGATCGCAAACGTGGAAAACCTATCTTGTGGCACTTCTGCTGCCAACCATCCTCATTCATGGCGGCATCGTGTTCCTCACCAACACGGGCGCCATCATCGGCGGCGACCCCATCGAAAGCCGTGGCATCCAACTGCAGCAGATCGCGCGCGTCGCCAAATACAATCCGAAAGGCATTCCGGCGGACGCGGCGAAAAAGCTTGAACCGGTCTTCAACCTCGACCAGATGGCCGAAGCGTACTTCCGGCAGGACGCCGACCCGGTGAAATCCTCCGGCATCCAATCGAAGAAAGTCAGCTACAAGTGGCGCACCGTCACCGAAGACGACATGACAAACTTCAACGAGGCCTGGCTTGAAATCGTTGTCGCAAATCCTGTTATCGCGCTCGACGCGTTTTTCGCCGAATGCTTCGGCTATTTCGACGTGACCGACCTGCCATACGTGTCGATGGACTACTACGTGAACAACGATTACGTGCAGAACGACAATGCGTGGATCCACCTGTATAACCACGATTGGCGCGATGCGGTGGCCGGCTTCGCGAAAGGTTGGGGCAATATTCCCGTGATCGGCTGGATGACGCACGGCAATCTGTACGTAACGCTGATGCTGCTGGTCGGCGCTGCCGAAGTGGTGTTGCGGCGATGGCGCTCGCTGTCATGGCATCTGCCCCTGCTGCTGCTCATGGGCGTGATGATCACCGCTCCGGCCAACAATTTCGAACGGCATATGCTACCAGTCGCGTTCGTATTCGGTTTCGTATGCCTGCAATTCTGTCGCGAGTCGCGTAATGCGCGATCGGCTGCCAGCGCGAACGTGGCCAGTGCGCATGAGGCCAGCCAGGTGCGGCAGGACGAGTAGCGGCTGCGTTGGCTGCTGCATGAGCTGTTGCGTTGCGGCGACATTGCGTCGGCGCGCCGCGCTGTAGTAGGTAGGAGGTAATGATGGCGATTTTGGATTCGGCTGCGATCATGCCGCGTACATGCGTTGCGGCGGATCAGGTGCTTGTTCTGGATACGGTGGGATCCACCAACACGTATGCCGCGGATTTGGTGCGTGCAGGTCGGCTGTTCGGCATGGATGGCATGGACGGCATTGCAGGGAACCTCGTGTGGAGCGGGCGTGAGATCGTGGTTGTCGCGGCGAACGAGCAGACGGCCGGTCGCGGGCGGCTCGACCATACGTGGGCCAGTGTGCCGGGGGGAGTCATTCATCGTGTCGCTGGTGGTGAGCGTGCCGGTTGCGATTGTGCGCGATTCGTCCGTCAATGGTTGGCTGCAGATGATTGCCGGTTGCGAGATGCGTGAGGCGATTGTTGGTGCGGTATGCGATTTCGGCGGCACGCTCGATGAAGATGTTTTGCTGAAATGGCCGAACGATATTTTTGCGGGCGGCAAGAAACTTGGTGGCGTACTCGCTGAAATGGTGCCGATTCCGGATTGCGGGGATCGCGTTGCCATTGTGATCGGCGTCGGTTTGAATCTTGCCGTCGCTCAGGAGCGATTGCCGATAGATAAGTCCACATCGTTGCAGTTGGTTGCGCGCAATCTGCCTGATGCGATGGTGTTGCGCGATGCGATTGCCGTACGTTGGGTGCAAGGATTGCGCTCGCGGTTGGCTGATTGTGAAGAGGACCCTCACCGTGAGGCTGTGCGCGCCCGGGAAGCGATGACCCCGATCTGCTGGACGCTCGGCAAGCAGTGCGAGGCTCATTTTGTGGACGGAACCACTTTGCAGGGCAGGGCTGTCGCGTTAAACGACGACGCCTCCCTGACCATTGAGGATCAGGAAGGCGTATTGCATCGGGTGAGCACGGCGACGTAGGCGTGCTCAGTAAGTAAAAAAATTACTTGATTGCTGAAAATTTGCCGCAATCTCACTTCAGCTTGGCAAGACCTGCGACCACGGCGGAAGCGATAACGGCCTTGACCGCATCGCCTGCGACGAATCCCATGGAAGCCACGGCCACAATCGGCAGTGCGATGCCGGTAATGGCGGACTGCACGATGAAACCAAGCAGATAGTCAAGCGCAATGCAGCCGGCGACACAGGCAAACAGGTAACGTGCGGCGGTCAGCGCGCCATGCTTCAGCGAATCGGTGCGCGCCTCACCCTTCAGCAGCGACGTGACGATGGCCGCCGGCAGGAAGCCGATCAGGAAGCCGGCGCTCGGGCCAACCAATGCATGGTGGAAGCGCCGCCGGCGAACACCGGCAGACCGACCGCGCCGGCTGCCAGATACATGAGCATCGCGGCGCCGGCCTGCTTCCACGGCAGCATCAGCGCGGCCAGCATCACCACGAACGTCTGTAGCGTGATCGGCACCGGCGTGCCCGGAATCGGCACGGCACCGGCCGCGGAGGCGGTCCACATGAGCACGGCGAACAGCGCCGGCTTGAGGATGGATCCGACAGTGCCGCTGGTGACGGTTTTCAGCGTGGTTTTGAGTGTCAGCATTGCGTTACGCACGATAATTCTCCTTGGATGTGATTGCATTACGTTGATGAATCGACGATTGTCGACAGCCGAAATGATGGCAAGCGCGAAAGTGACGAAAATGCAAGGTTTGTCAACTTATGCCCCCAATCGTAGGCTTGCCAAGTTTCGGTAACGTTTTGTGGAGCCTTACAAAAAGATTGCGTGTCTTTTGTGGGAAACGAGTTCACGATTTTTCGTTCGCGCGACCAAACTTGACGTTATGCCTAAAAATGTCAACAAACTTCTGGTGGCGAATCGCGGAGAAATCGCGCTTCGCGTAGTGCGCACGCCCGTGAGATGGGGATTCCCACGGTTGCGGTGTACGCGGAGCAGGATCGCCATGCACAATACGTGCAGATGGCTGACGACGCATATCTGCTTTCCGGAGACACGTATAAAGACACCTATCTCAACGAGGATCTGCTGATCGACATTCTGCAGCGCAGCGGTGCCGACGCAGTGCATCCAGGCTACGGATTCCTTTCCGAAGTGGCCACTTTCGCGCAGAAAGTGATCGATGCGGGTGCGGCTTGGGTTGGTCCGAATCCGAAAGCCCTCGTGGATTTGGGGGATAAGATCACCGCACGTCGTGTGGCCACGTTCGCCAAAGTTCCGCCGGTTCCCGGCATTTCCCAGTCGATTTCCGACATGCGATTGCTGCTGGATTTCGCGCACACGCACGGTTATCCGCTCATGCTTAAGCGTACCGATGGCGGCGGCGGTCGCGGCATCACGCTCGTGCACAACGATGACGAGCTGCGCGGTTTCTACATGAATCATGATGCGCTGCAGGGCGGTGATCTGAACGAATATTTCGTGGAACGATTCATCGACAAAGGACGTCACGTCGAAACGCAGTGCGGACGCGACTCGCACGGCAACTTCACCGTGTATTCCACGCGCGACTGCTCCGTGCAGCGCCGCAATCAGAAGCTTGTCGAAGAGGCGCCGGCACCGTTCCTTTCCTCCGAGGTGACCGACCAGCTGGAAACCTACTCTCGCCGACTGTTCGAAGCCGTCGATTACGAGGGGCTTGGCACCTGCGAATTCATGGTGACCGAACAGGGCAAAGTGTACTTCCTGGAAGTCAATCCGCGTCTGCAGGTGGAGCATACCGTCAGCGAGGAGGTCTGCGGACTTGACCTGGTGCGCGAGCAGCTGACCATCGCCAACGGTGGGGAACTGACCGTGAACCATCCGCTTCGTGGACACAGTTTTGAACTGCGCCTGACCTGCGAGGATCCGGCGAAGAACCTCGCGCCAAGCTCCGGCACGCTGGCCTCGTTGCGCTGGCCGTCCGGCCCGGGCATCCGTGTGGATTCCGGCGTGGTCGAAGGCGACACCATTCGCCGAAATCGATTCGATGATGGGCAAACTCGTGGTCACCGCATCTGACCGAGCGGCAGCAGTGGCCCGCGTGCGCCGCGCCTTGATCGAGCTGAAGGTGGAAGGCGTGCCGACTCCGGCAAGCTTGTTCGAACAGATTTTCAACGACGACGAATTCACCGCCGAACACGGTGTTGCATACGATGTCAGCACCAAATGGCTGGAACGCAAGTACCTCAACAAGGAAGCCGCATCATCGCAAGGCGGGCAGCCGGCGTCCATGTCTGGCGCTTCCGAGGTCGACAAGAAGGAATCCAGCGAAACCTTCGTCATCGAAGTCAACAATCGCAGAGTGTCGCTGACCGTGCCGAACGACATCGTCGCCAACCTGACAGGCGGTGCCAAAGCACGCGACGCGAAACGCGCCATCCAGCCTCTGCGCGGGCAGGGACTGCATCATGCGCAGAAGAAACAGCAAAGCAACGACGGCCAATCCGGCGTGATCGCAAGCCCGATGCAGGCCGTCGTAACACGCATCAATGTGGCCGAAGGCCAGCAGGTGGCCAAGGGCGACCTGCTCGTCGTGCTCGAATCCATGAAGATGGAAACTACGTGTACGCGCGGTCAAGGGCGCTGTCACCAAGATTTTCGTGGGGCCCGCGGCAGGCGTGGAAGCCGGTGAAACGTTGATGACCATCGACGTGACCGGAGCGAGTGGTACGAAAGCCGGCGAAAACGGCGCAACTGGCGCTGCTGTTGACGGAACCGCAACCGACGGAACTATGGAAGGGGGTAAGTGATGACTGATATCATCGCAAGCCCGGCCGTCAAAGAAGCCGTGAAGATCGTAATGGAACAGCAGGAGCGACTCGGCAAAAACGCGGCCGAAGCCGTCTCCGCGGCCGACCTGCCGGGCGCATCCCAGCCAATCCGCGCATCCGTGCTTCGTGCGGCGCAACTCGCGCACGAAGCGGAAGATCATGCCCGCAATCGCCAGCATGTCAAAGGCAAGCTGACGGCGCGCGAACGTCTTGACCTGCTGCTTGACACCGGTTCCTTCGAGGAAATCGGACGATTCTGCGGCGGCGACATCAACGGCGGACGCGCGGGAGCGGCGGTCATCACCGGTTTCGGCGAAGTGTTCGGACGCAAAGTGGCCGTATACGCACAGGACTTTTCCGTGCGCGGCGGCACGCTGGGAGTCGCGGAAGGCCGCAAGATCTGCCGATTGATGGACAAAGCGCTCGACTTGAAAGTGCCGATCATCGCGCTTATCGATTCGGGCGGCGCCCGCATTCAAGAGGGCGTGGCCGCGCTGACGCAATACGGGCATCTGTTCCGTAAAACCTGCGACGCCAGCGGTTTCGTGCCGCAGCTCTCGCTGATTCTCGGCCCATGCGCGGGTGGAGCCGTGTACTGCCCGGCACTGACCGATCTGATCATCATGACCCGTGAAAACTCCAACATGTTCGTCACCGGTCCTGACGTGGTCAAAGCGGCCACCGGCGAAGTGATCAGCATGGACGACCTCGGCGGCGGATACGTGCACAACGCCACCTCCGGTGTGGCGCACTACCTGGGCGAAGACGAAGCGACGCGATCGACTACGCACGAACCGTGCTCGCCTACCTGCCGTCCAACTCCGACCTGCAGCCGCCCACCTACGCGTACGCCGCAACCCGCGCCGACCGTGACGTGGCCAAGCGACTTGCCACCATCGTGCCGGACAACGACCGCCAGCCGTACGACGTGCTCGACGTGATCCGCTGCATCGTGGATTACGGCGAATTCGTGCAGGTGCACGAGCTGTTCGCAAGCTCCGCAGTGGTGGGATTCGCCTGCGTGAACGGGCATCCGGTCGGCATTGTGGCAAACCAGCCGAACGTCACGCGGGCATCCTCGACGTGGATTCCTCCGAAAAAAGTGGCACGATTCGTGCGTCTGTGCGACGCGTTCAACCTGCCGGTCGTCACCTTGGTGGACACCCCCGGATACAAGCCTGGCGCCGAACAGGAACATGCGGGCATCATCCGCCGCGGCGCGAAAGTGATCTACGCCTACGCCAACGCGCAAGTGCCGCTGGTCACCGTGATCCTACGCAAAGCCTTCGGCGGAGCCTATATCGTGATGGGATCCAAAGCCATCGGAGCCGACCTCAACTACGCGTGGCCATCCAGCCAAATCGCAGTGCTCGGCGCGGCCGGAGCGGTGAACATCATCCACCGCAAAGACCTGCAGAAAGCCAAAGACGCAGGCAAAGACGTCGAAGCGCTCCGAGCCAAATACGTGGCCGACTACGAACGCACCACCGTCAACGCGAATCTATCGCTGGAAATGGGCGAAATCGACGCCATGATCGACCCCGAGCAAACCCGCGAAACCATCATCGAATCGCTCAAACTGCTCTCCAGCAAGAAACGCGTGCGCAAAACCACCAAACACCACGGCAACCAGCCGTTGTGACGGGCGCAAAGTGCGCGGATGAATCGTAAGCAAACGTAAACGCAAGAACACATCGCAAGATTTTTGAAACAAGTAAGGAACATCATGAACACCTTTTTTCTTGACCGACTGAACAGCGAGCCGCACGCACTCGCCTTCGCAGGCCAATCCACCCCATGGCCGGTGACGCTCGCCGACCAGAGCGCGAATCCGGCGCTCGACGAGGCCCTGCACACCCATGCGGCCGCTGCGCAGGCGCTGCTGTATCCGGTGTCCGCCGAGCTGCCTTGCCACCACCGGACGTCGTCGATCTGTTCGGCTTCGAACCGAACCCGGCACGTCTGGCGCCGCAGCCGCGGCTTCCGCAAGCGTTCCCGGCATCGCGCTGACCCAGCTGGGCGCGCTGCTCGACGCCGCCGCACTCGGCTACAATCCGGCCCAGGCCAAGCCGGTCGCGGTGCTCGGCCACTCCCAGGGCGTGCTTGCCGTGCATATGGTGCAGGCGATCTGCGAAGCCGGTTCCATCGACGCCGCCGCAGCCAAGATCGACGAGATTCTTGCGATCGCAACGCTGATCGGCGTCGCCGGCACCCGTCAGGCACGCCAGCTCGGTCTCGCCGCACGCCACGGCGAGGCGACCCCGATGCTGTCCGTCAAGGACATCACCCGCGCCCAGGTGGACGCGCTGATCGAACGCGTCGACGGCGCACGTGGCCCGATCGCCGTGGCCGTCACCAATTCCGCCACGCATTACGTGTTGTCCGGCTATCCGGAGGACCTGGCCGCATTCGGCGTGGAGGTCGCCAAGGAACACAAGCGTCAGGCCAAGCTGCGCGAAGAGAAGGTGCGTGGCGGTCGCGTGTTCGAACCGGTGCTCGAATACCTTGACGTGACCCTGCCGTTCCACAGCCCGCTTATGGCCGAGGCTGTTTCACAGGCTGTTTCATGGGCGGAATCCTGCGGAATCAACGCCGACCACGCTCGCGAGCTCGCCGCCGAAGTGCTGCTCAACCATGTGGATTGGGCCGCCCGCGTGCGTGCGCTCATGAAATCCACCGATCCGAGCGCCCTGTGGGTGTTGGACTTTGGTCCGGGAACCACCGTTGGCAAGCTGTTCTCCACCGTTGCCCAAGGCACCGGCGTCGGCGTGGTGGAAGCCTCCACCGTGGCCGATCGCGGCGAACTCTCCACGCTGGAAACCCTGCCGGAGCGCACCCAGAACTGGACCCGCTTCGCACCAAGCATCATCCATACCTCCGCCGGAGACAAAGTACGCACAGCATTCACCGAACTGACCGGCAAGGCTCCGGTGCTGCTCGCCGGTATGACCCCGACCACCGTGGAACCGGAAATCGTGGCAGCGGCCGCCAACGCCGGTTACTGGGCGGAACTCGCAGGCGGCGGCCAGGTGACCGCCAGCGTGTTCGACCGTCATGTCGCCAAGCTGGAAGAAGAGCTTGAAGAAGGCCGTACCGTTGAATTCAACGCGATGTTCATGGACCGCTACCTGTGGAACCTGCAGTTCGGATCCCAGCGCATCGTGCCGAAGAAGCGTGCCAGCGGCACCCCGATCGACGGCGTGGTCGTGTCCGCGGGCATTCCGGAACTTGACGAGGCCGTGGAACTCATCCACACTCTCAACGCCGACGGATTCCCGTATGTGAGCTTCAAGCCGGGCACCGTCGACCAGATTCGCCAGGTGGTGCGCATCGCCAAGGCCGTCGCGCCGGTCAAGGTGCTCATCGAAGTCGAAGGTGGTTCCGCAGGTGGACACCATTCGTGGGAATCATTGGACGATCTGCTGCTGAGCACCTATGCCGAAGTGCGCGAACAGTCCAATCTGGTGCTCGTGGTCGGCGCGGCATCGGCACGCCGGAACGCGGAGCCGACTACATCACCGGCGAATGGTCCGCCGAATACGGTCGCCCGCTCATGCCGGTGGACGGCGTGCTTGTCGGCACCGCCGTGATGACCGCCAAAGAAGCGCACACCAGCCTGAAGTCAAGCAGATGCTCGTCAACACCCCAGGCATTCCCGCCAAGGGAGCAGACGTCGATCCGTTCGCTCCGCTGGGCGAACAGTGGGTGCCGAGCGGCCAAGCCAAGGGTGGAGTCACCTCCGGCCTGAGCCACCTGCATGCCGATATTTACGAGCTGGAAAACTCTTCCGCGCGTTGCGGACGCCTGCTGGTGCGCGTGATGAAGCATCCGGAAGAGCTGGAAAGCCGCCGTGAGGAAATCATCGATGCGTTGAACGCCACCGCGAAGCCGTATTTCGGTGACCTGAAGGCCATGACCTATCTCGCATGGGCGCAGCGTTTCGCCGATCTCGCTTTCCCGTGGGTAGATGAAACCTATGCCGATCGCTTCCTGCACTTGCTACAGCGTATCGAAGCCCGCGTCACCACGAAGGAAGCGGCGAATTCGCATCGCTGTTCGCATCCCGTGCCGATGTGGAATCCGATCCGCATGCGGCCATCGCCAAGCTTGCCGAAGCCTATCCGCAAGCTGATGAACTGACCGTCACCCCGATGGATGAAGCTTGGTTCCCGGTGCTCGTGCGTGAATACCCGAAGCCAATGCCGTTCGTGCCCGTCATCGACAACGACCTGCTGCGTTGGTGGGGTCAGGATCAGCTGTGGCAGTCCGAAGACTCCCGTTACTCCGCCGATTCCGTGCGTATTATTCCTGGTCCGATCTCCGTTGCGGGCATCACCACCGTTGACGAACCGGTCGCCGACATTCTTGGCCGTTTCGAAGAGGCCATGGTCAAGCGCGTTTCCGCCGAATCGCCAAGCGCAGACAAAACCGCGTTTGCCCAGCTCGCGCGGCATCTTCCGCAGAAGAATTCATTCGCAAATCCCCGAACATCTCGTGGGTGGGCCATCTCATGGCAAACCGGCGTACGGTACCAGCAACGGTGACGCCAACTACGAAATCCGCAAGATTTCCAGCGAAGGAAGCATCGAAAAGTACGATCTCGACATTCATCTCGATACCTACTGGGACAATGATCCTGACGGTGGCGCATCCAAGCACGCCGTACGCGACATCGTCATCCCGCTGAACGTGGACGGCAACGAATCCGGGCTCTTCCCGGTGGTCGACCGCGACCGCCTGCCGGAACACGTGTACCGCATGCTTGCCGACACCGCGGGCATCGGCAATACCGCCATCACCGGCGACAAGCTCACCGCCATGCCCGTTATTGAGCAGGTGGCAGACAAAGCCGCCCATCCGTTCGGACAGGCGCATACCAGCTACACGCTGTCCGCCAACCTCGGCTTCGACCACGAAGCGGCCACCGGCGGCGCGCTGCCGAGCAATCTGGTGCCGTCGCGCATCGCACCGGACGCACTCGTCGGACCGGCATGGCCCGCCATCTACGCGGCCCTCGGATCCGTATACGTCAACGGCTCCCGGTGATCGAAGGCCTGCTCAACGCAGTGCATCTCGACCATCTCATCGAACTGGAAGTCAGCGAAGACGAGCTGCTCAAGCACACTGGCGAACAGATCGCACTGACCAGCTGGCCGAAAACTACTTCGAATCGGCATCCGGCCGTGTGGTGACCATCCACGTCACCCACAGCGCACAAGACGGCACCGTGCTTGCCAACGAAACCGAGCGTTTCGCCATCCGTGGCCGCGCATATTCCGACGCACTGCCGCCGGAAGCGCCGGACTACGGCGGAATCGAAGCGGAAATCGAAAGCACTCCGCGCCGACTGCTGCGCCGCGTCAAGGTGACCGCTCCGCACGAGATGACCGCCTTCGCCCGTACTTCCGGCGATTTCAACCCGATCCACACCTCGCATCGTGGCGCTGCCGTTTCCGGTCTTGCGGCACCGCTCGTGCACGGCATGTGGCTCTCCGCAACCGCGCAATACGCGGTGCAGGCGCTTGACGGCAAGGGTGCGCACTACGAAATCGCAGGCTGGACCTACAACATGTACGGCATGGTGCAGCTCGACGACGAAGTGGAAATCTCCGTCGAGCGTGTCGGACGCGTGGCACACTCCGGCATGGTGCTCGAAGTGACCAGCCGCATCGACGGCAATATCGTGTCTCGTGGCACCGCCATCGTACGTGCGCCGAAGTCCGCCTTCGTCTACCCGGGCCAGGGCATACAGCAGCAGGGCATGGTGCTCGACGAGCGTGCCAAGTCCCCGGCCGCACGAGACGTGTGGGAGCGTGCCGACAAGGTGACCTGCGAGAAGCTTGGATTCTCGATCCTCGCCGTCGTGCGTGACAATCCGAAGGAACTGACCGCCAACGGCGTGACCTACCGCCATCCGGAAGGACTGCTCAACCTGACCCAGTTCACGCAGGTGGCGCTCGCCACCGTGGCATTCGCCCAGACCGCACGTCTGCGCGAGCCGGCGCCGACATTTGGCCGGCCTATTTCGCGGGCCACTCGCTGGGCGAATACAACGCCCTGAGCTCCTTCGCCGGCGTGATTCCGCTGGAAACCGTGATCGAACTCGTGTTCCACCGCGGTTCCACCATGCACCACCTCATTCCGCGTGACGAGAAGGGTCGCTCCAACTACCGCATGGGTGCGCTGCGTCCGAACCAGTTCGGTGTGGGCGACGACGGCGTACGCGAATACGTCGAATCCGTGTCGAAGCTTCCGGCGAGTTCCTGCAGATCGTGAACTACAACCTGGCTGGCCAGCAGTATGCCGTGGCAGGCACCATCGCCGGTCTGAAGGCGCTGAAGGCCGATTCCGACCGCCGCGTAGCCGAATATGGCGGCAAGCCGGCATTCATGCTGGTGCCGGGCATCGATGTGCCGTTCCATTCCACGCTGCTGCGCAAGGGTGTGCCGGAATTCCGCGACAAGCTTGACGCGCTCCTGCCGCAGACCATCGATTACCGTGGTCGCTTGGTCGGACGCTACATTCCGAACCTGGTTGCGGCTCCGTTCGAAATGACGAAGGAATTCGCGGCCAAGATTCTCGAAGTCGTGCCGTCCGAGCGCATTCAGGCCGCTTTGGATGATCCGCAGATTTGGGATTCCTATGCTGCTGATGATCAGAAGCTCGGTCGATTGCTGCTTACGGAACTGCTGTCTTGGCAGTTCGCCTCCCCGGTGCGTTGGATTGAGACGCAGGCTCTGCTGTTCGGTTCCGCCGAGCAGGGCGGTCTTGGTGTGGAAGAGTATGTTGAGGTTGGTCTCGGCAATGCTCCGACACTCGCCAATCTCGGTGCCAAGACGTTGCGTCTGCCACAGTTTGCCGGTCGCGATGTGACGGTGTACAACGTTGGTCGCGATGAGGGCCGCGTATATATGACCGATTCCGATTCGTTGGTTCCGGAAGAAGATGCCGACGATTCTGCAGTTGCGGCTGCGGCTTCTTCTGCGGCTGCTGCTCCGGCTGTTGCCTCAGCTCCTGGCGGCGGCTCCTGCAGCCGTTGCGGAAGTTCCGGTTGCCGCAGCTTCCGCTGGCGCTCCGTCTGGTGCCGCCGTTGCGGATATTCCATTCAAGGCATCCGATGCGATCGCCACATTGCTGGCTTACTCGGCCAAGGTTCGCCCCGATCAGATCGCGAAAGCGATACCACCGATACGCTGACTAATGGCGTGTCTTCCCGCCGTAACCAGTTGCTTATGGACATCAGCTCCGAACTGGGCGTGGCTTCCGTGGACGGTGCCGCCGAAGCGACGGTCAAGGCGCTGAGCGCTTTGGTCAACAAGGTCGCTCCGAACTACAAGGCGTTCGGTCCGGTGCTGTCCGACATCGTCCGCGACCGTGTGCGCGGCCTGTTCGCGCCGCCGCGTGAAGCTCGGCCAGATCACCAAGCGCCGTGCACCGGACACCTGGCAGGCTCCGGCGAGGCTGGGCCTCCCACGCGGTCGCAGCCCTTGTGCTGGAAACCCGCGAAGGCGCCAGCTCCCGCGGTGGCGACCTCGCCTCGCTGAGCACCGAAGCCGCTTCCACGCGCGCCGCCAACGCGCTGATCGACGCGGCCGTGCAGAAGGTCGCCTCCGACAAGGGCGTGGCCGTCGCCATGCCGAGCGCAGGTGGCGCAGCCGGCGGTGCGTGGTCGATTCCGCAGCCTGGACGCGTTCGCGGCAAGGTGACCGGTGCCGACGGCGTGCTCGCCTCCACCGCCAAGTTCGTGCTGACACACCGCCGGACATTTCACTACCTACCACGAATCCGCCATGTCCGTGCAATACTGTATTGTTTTTCACGATAACGTTCTGGCAAGGTTCTCCACGACGGCGTCCATCTTCGTCTTTACCGGATTTGATACAGATGGCATCATCTCCCGCATCAAACACACTATTGATAATTAGAGCGTTTTTACAAGATTCCAAGTCGATAGCATCACCGTTTTGAGAATACCAGGGGTTGATGACCATGATATTATTTACTGTGAAATCTTCACAAGACAAGGGGTGCAGACACCAGCTTGGTGAGTTTTTGAAAGTAACGCCTTCCAACAGTACCTTTTTACTTTTGACGATACTCAACAGTACCGGACGCAACCACGGACGGATTTCTGCCCATTCTTCATCTGTGTTGATACCTTCGGGGACATTGAAGTCTTTGCAAGCCATTGCACCTTTCAGTGAGCCGGCAGTGGGATACCATATCTCTTGTTTCTCGTCGAGAACACCTCCCGAGTTTACCAGCTTTTTCCATTGTGAAGCAGTCAGCTTTCCTTTTTTTACCGGACGCCAGCAGTCACCGTTTCCGTCAAATGTACCATGTCCGGTGATAGCTATATTTTCTGCATTGCGTGCTGAAATCGGCGATTGGCAACGACGAGTCTCGAGTCCTTCAAAAGAAGTGGCAATGATAGGATATGCTTCAAAATCACCGGTAAAAAGTACCAGCGCATTTTGTTCCGTTATATAGATTTACATTGCTCAACAGCTCGATCGGACCAGTCAACCAGACACCTTCCGGGATAATCACTTTACCCCCTCCGCGTTGATTCACGTCTTTAATAGCATCGTTGATAGCTTTGGTATTCAGGAACAGACCGTCTCCTTTGGCTCCGAATTTCTCAATGTTTACTTCGTAAGCAGGGAAAACCGGTTGCTGTACTTTCGGCATTTCAAAAGGTAAATTCTGGTAAAGAGCGTCACTGATGGAGCTTTCTTTTACGGTAGTCTCGCTTTGTTTACATTCCTGATGAGATAAACGGTAAACAGCATAAGGGCCATCCAGAAGAGTCTTTTTGTCAATGTG
>ENA-OQCD01000218-OQCD01000218.1-human-gut-metagenome-genome-assembly--contig:-NODE-218-length-15435-cov-6.069506_pt1 | contig 15435 bp, 15 predicted proteins | sample MGYA00242755_ERZ504571 | MGnify/ENA primary metagenome ERZ504571 (study PRJEB26092, sample SAMD00036274) | human gut metagenome | host: Homo sapiens | study: EMG produced TPA metagenomics assembly of...
TTTGCCCCCGAAGCACGATGCGGGTACCGCAACCCGACATTATCGAGCATTTTGGCAACGCAGATGCCGTGCCGCAGCCGCCGGAGCGGTGCTTAAGCCGTCAGGCGGGAATTGTGCGGTGTTGCCTTAGGTATTGTGCAGAAACCGGTCGCTTCAACACCCTAAAGTGTATCTGGAACCTTAGCAAAAACAGCACCGCCGCCCGGGTTTTTCCCTTTGGGCAGCGGTGCCGTTTTTATTTATGCTATTGTTGAGTTACGGGGCAAAGCCTGCGATCAGATCAGGCCCATCAGGCTGGGCAGACCCAGAGACAGTGCCGGGATATAGGTAACAGCCAGCAGGGCCAGCACCAATGCGACAAAGTACGGGATCAGCTTGGAAGTGACCTGCTCGATGGAAACATGGCCAATGCCGCAGCCGACAAACAGAACGGAGCCAACCGGCGGGGTGATGTTGCCCAGGCACATGTTGAAGATGAGCATAACGCCGAACTGGATCTCGGTCATGCCAAAGCTGGTAGCGATGGGCAGGAAGATCGGGGTAAAGATCAGGATGGCCGGGGTGATATCCATGAACATGCCGATCACCAGCAGGATGATGTTCATCAGCAGGAAGATGATGTACTTGTTGCTGGTCAGACTCATCAGGCCGTTGGAGATGGCTGCCGGGATGCCGGAGTAAGCCATAACAAAGGACATGGCGGAGGAAGCGGAGATCAGGAACAGGATGATACCGGAAGTTTTTGGCGGAATCCAGCAGGATCTTCAAGAAGCTCTTGAAAGTGATGCTCTTGTAGACGATGGAGAGGATCAGACAGTACAGAACTGCGATGCCGGCGCCCTCGGTAGCGGTGAAGATACCGGAAACGATACCGCCGATAACGATGACGATGAGCAGCAGAGAGGGCACAGCGTCCCAAATGGTCTTGCCGATGCTCTTGCTCTTATCATAACCGGTAGCTTTCATGCCTGCCTTTTTTGGCGCCGACAAAGGCAACCAGCATGCAGCACAGGCCCATCAGGATGCCGGGAACGTAACCAGCCATGAACAGGGTGGAGATGGAAACACCGCCAGCAACGGTGGAGTAAACAATGAATGCGGAGGTGGGCGGGATCAGCAGGCCGGTGGGGGCGGAAGCAATGTTGGCTGCTGCAGAGTAAGCGGGGTCATAGCCGTTTTCTTCCTCAATGGGGCTGATGCAACCGCCCATGGCGGAAGCAGCAGCAACGGAGGAACCGGACAGTGCGCCGAACAGCATGTTGCCCAGGATGTTGGCCTGTGCCATGGAGCCGGGGATCTTGCCAACGAACAGCTGGGCAAAGTTGACCAGGCGCTTGGCAATACCGCCGTTGTTCATGATGTTGCCAGCCAGGATGAAGAGGGGCACAGCCAGCAGAGAGAAAGACTCAACGCCGGAGTTCATCTTCTGCATGGTGATAAAGGTGATCTGGTCCCAAGACAGGGTGGACATGGCGGTTACAATGGAAGAAACCACGATGCTGATGGAGATGGGCACGCCCAAAAACAGCAGCACGCCGAACACAGCAAAAAGGATAACGGTTGTCAGTGTAATGCTCATTGTTCTGTGCCCTCCTTAGCAGTCAACTTTTTCGCCGGGGATATCTTCATAAATGTTGATGATCTGGGCGATGATGATGAAAATGCCGGAAATCGGAGCGATGGAGTACACCAGACTGCGGGGGATGCCCAGCAGAGCGGAGAATTCACGGCTGGCAGAAACAGCCAGCTTGAAGCCGCCGATGGTGATGACGAAGATCGCCAGCAGCAGGATCAGGCTGTCGATGGCAACCAGCAGAGCAGTGTGGGCTTTGCCGGTGAATTTATCGCGCACCAGCGTCAGGGACATATGCTCGCGGGTGGAGAATGCGTAAGCTGCACCGATAAAGCCGGTCCAGATCAGGCTGTAGCGCACCAGTTCCTCCGTAAAGGCAACGGGGCTGTTGAGGACATAACGGGAGAACACCTGGATGAGAACCAGGATGGTCATGAAAGACAGCAGAACGGCGCAGGCAATGCTGAGGAACTTATCCATCCAGAACTTTACTTTACCCAAAAACTGTTTCATGTTTTATTCCCCCTCTCGTGCAGCTTCAATCGTATCCATCAGGGTCTTAACGCCAGGATACTGTTCTTCGTATGCTTCGATCATGGGCTGGGTTGCTTCGCGGAAAGCTTCCTTGTCTACATCGTAAACAAACTCACGCCCATGGTTTCCTGTGCTTCTTTTACAGCTTCTTCAATGGCCGTATCCCACATGACCTTATGGGCCTCGGTGGAGTTGTGGGCAGCTTCCAGAATGATCTCCTGATCTTCCGGGGAGATCTGCTTCCATACCTTTTCGCTCATGATCAGAACGTCGGGGATCATGGCGTGCTGGTCAACGGAGTAGACCTTGCACACTTCGCCGTGCTTGCCGGTGGTCAGTGCGGTTTCGTTGTTTTCGGTGCCGTCAATGATGCCGGTCTGCAGGGAGGTATACACATCGCCGTAAGACATGGCAACGGGAATGCCGCCCAGATAGTTCATCATATCGGTCTGGGACTTCATGTCCTGCACACGGATCTTCAGGCCCTTCAGGTCAGCCGGGGTGCGGATGGCTCTGTCTTTGGTGTAGAAAGAGCGGGCGCGGAGGTATAATAGGTCAGGGTAACAAAGCCGTCATCGCCGGTAGAGAGGAAGAAATCCTGCATCTGCTGGGAGTCCATGACATGGTAGAAATCCTCGGTATCATTAAAGATGTAAGGCAGGCCGAATGCGTTGTAGGCTTCGTTGTACGTTGCCAGACCGGGGGCAGAAACCTTGGTCATGGCGATAACGCCTGCCTGCAGCTGTTCCAGGTTCTCGTTTTCGCTGCCGAGCTGGCCGTTGGGGAAGATCTTGACCTGGACGCGGCCATCGGTCTTTTCGTTCACTTCCTCAGCAAACTGGGTCATGGCAATGTGGACGGTGTGGGTCTCGGACAGGCCGTGGGCCAGCGTCAGAACCAGTGGGTTTTCTGCGCTGTAGCTGGTGTCAGCCGTGGTGCTGGATGCGCCGCAGCCGGCCATCAGCCCGGCGCACAGCACAGCAGCTGTTGCCAGCGCTGCAATCTTTTTGAACATTTTTGTTTCCTCCTTCTATTTTGTATCGCGTTTTTACGGCGCGTTACATACCAATCAGATCAAACTGCTCAAACGAAACCATGATCTCATGGTCCTTTTTGGGGTTGGGGTATTTGACCTGCACGCTCTTCAGGCGCTGGCTGTAGTACCAGCCGCTCTCGGCTTCCTCAAACTTGCGGCGGTGCAGGAAGTGCGGCAGCTCCTTGCCGTCCAGTTGCACATAGAACGGGGATTTTTCGCGGTGGATCATATCCAGATACATGCTTTCCACAGCGGTATCGTAATCGCCCTCGTTGGTAAAGTGAACGTAAGTCTTTACGCCTGCGGTCACGGCAATGCGGGTCTTGAGGTAAGCGCCCTTCAGGTACTCATTGGTGCAGCCGTCATCCTCGTACAGAACAAACTCGGAATCCACATCCGGTGCCATCAGGATCTCCAGCTCAGTGGTCTTTTCGGTCATCAGGTTGTGCAGGCGGTTGCCGCTCATGGGCAGGATAGCACCGCTGCGCACAAACAGCGGGATGCTGGAAATATCGACCGGTACCTCGATCGTCTGGCCGGGGGCGTACTCCTCGCGGGTGTAGAAGTTGTAGAAGCGCTCGTTTTCGTTCTCGGTCCTGGGCAGGTAGACAGGGCGCACGGTCTGGCCCTTTTCCACAACGTTGGCAACCAGCAGAGAATCGCCAAACATGAAGTCAACGCCCTCATCATAGGTGGCGGGGTCGTTCTGGAACACGGCGAAGGTGGGCTGCCAGATCGGCAGGCCGCTTTCGTGGGCGCGCACCATCAGGGAATACAGCATCGGGCTGAGCTTATAGCGGAAGTTGATGGCATCGCGGATGTACTGCTTTTTATCACTGAACATCCAGGGCTCGGTCACGGTGTTGTCGGTGTTGGTGGAGTGGATGGAGAAGCGCGGCTGGAAGATGCCATTCTGCACCCAGCGCACGAACAGCTCGGCCTCCGGTGCGGGGCCATAGAAGCCGCCGATATCGCAGCCGTGGTTGGAAACACCGCACAGGGCCATGCCCAGGATGGTGGCAATGTTGTATTTCAGGGTATCCCAGTGGGTCAGGTTATCGCCCGCCCAAACCTGGGCGTAACGCTGGATGCCGGCATGGCCGGAACGGCAGACAGAGAAGGGACGGCAGTTGGGGTCGTACTCTTCAATGGCTTCGTTGGAAAGCTGGCACATCAGGTTGCTCATCACCGGCTTCATGGTGCCGATGGTGCTGCCCTTGCCTTCAAAGTAAACCTTGGCGTCCTTGTCCACCATGCTGTCATACTCGCAGTTGTCGTTCCACAGGGAGCGGCAGCCGTAACGCAGCAGGGCGTCCTTGATGTACTGTTTCCAGTGTTCGCGGGTGGACTGCTTGGTAAAGTCCACAAACAGGCCGGGGCCGCCCCACCAGGTGCCCACCGCCAGGCCGTCCACACCGGCGTTGTCATCGGATGCAGGCAGGAACATATCCTTTGCCTTCATCTCTTCCAACAGGGGGTGAACCAGCAGCATGCCGGGTTTGATGTTGGGCGAAACGATAATGCCGCGCTTGACCATCTGGGCAAACCAGTCAGCGGGGTCCTTAAAGCGCTTGTTGTTCCAGGTGAAGGTGCAGCGCTTGATGCCCTGCTCGGTTTCCACGGCGCAGTAGCCGGAGGAAAGCTGGAAGCCGTCCACGGGGATGTCCTCCTCATGGGTGGTATCAATGAATTCCAGCACGGCGTCATCGCTGTTTTCCGGCAATTCGGGGTAGTACATGGAGCTGCCCAGATAGCCCAGCGCTGCTTTGGGCAGCATGACGGACTTGCCGGTCAGATCGGTGTAACGCTCAATGATATCGCGGATGGAGGGGCCTGCGATCAGGAAGAGATCTACATCCCCGGCATCGGTGCGGTAGGTGGAGTAACGGTGCCAGTAGTTACGCTTTTCGCGGCCCATATTGAAATCACATTCAGCGGTGTTGTGGTAGAAGTAACCAACTGCCTGTTTGGTACCGCGGTTCAGCTTGATGTAGAACGGAATGTGTTTGTACAGGGAATCGGTCTCCTTGGCATTGTAGCCCATGGCATCGCCGGGGGCCATGTTCATGTACTTTTCAGCCTTGTTGATCTCGCCGGATTTTTCGCCAAAGCCATAGAAGCAGTCGTCGGCTTCGATCTGGGAAGCGTGCATGCGGCGGTGGTTGGAATCCTCACGATAAGCAAGGTCGGGAATGTCTGCATGCAGCAGGCTGCCATCTTTATCGTATACCATGATACGGAAGGGTGCCTTTTCCACAACCACCTTCAGGCGGCTGCCCTGGATCACGGCCTGCTTGTCGCCATCGGTCAGTTCGGCAGCGGCGGTCTGCACGCGCTTGCGGCAGTCCTTCATCAGCTCGTCCGTGCGGGAGTCCCAGGCGGTCATGGTCAGACTGTAGGACGCTTCGTCCCAGTCCCCATCAAAACCGGCGCGGATACGCAGAATATCGTCCGTCAAAAACCAGATGCGGATCTCCACCGCATTGGTGGAAACCGAGAAGCAGTTTTCCAGCTTTTTGACCGGACCTGCCGTGTAGCAAACTTTCATGTACAAGCTCCTTCCCTTTTCTGTTTCATGTATTTGTCCGTTTTTTTGGCCTGCTTAAAAATTACGGTCACGCACTTTCTGCTCGTCAGTGGGCATATTGAACAGAAATCGCCATTCCTTTCCCCATAATCCATAGCAGCCTTTTTATTTCATCCCTATCATATCAAAGTTCGTTTATTTTTCCTCACATTTTGTAGCCTAAATATTGCAAAATGTGATATGGTCGAAGTTGAAGGCCGAATAGGCGATGGGACGGAGGTGGGATTGGGGATTTGGATTGGATGAGGTTGGCACATCTTCAGCACTGCTTGTTTCCTGCAGTTCTGGCTTTTCCTTTTATATTATAAGCCGCAACCTGTCCACACCCAGCGTAACCGGGATCTATGGCAGCACCGCACAATTCCCGCCTGACGGCTTAAGCACCTCGCTCGCCGTATCGGCACTTAGAATTATGCGGTATTGCCCTATGCTTTTCTGTACTGTGCAGCCATTTCCGTATTTCTTACTCCGGTTCCTTCACACCGGTGTATGCCGGTACGGATGATTTCCGGCAGTACAAATGCCTGTTCATTTGAACTGCTCAAAAGATGTAACTTTTTCGTGTACGACTCCCCATGTTTCTTGACGGGATGAGCCATTCAGGATATGCTATGAGCAGTTGGATTGCTCAGTCATTATGATACGCACCTCAAATGCCTTCGCCATAGACTTGCGCAATTTGATGGCGCAAGCTTTTTGTGGACAGGAGTGATCACCAAAATGACGTTTGGAGAGAAATTCAAGGCTGAACGGGAGAAGCGGAAGCTGACCCAGCAGGAAGTAGCCGATGCACTGGGGATCAACAGACGTATGATTACCCGGTACGAGAACGGCATTTCCTTTCCACGCACCAAAGGCGCTTACAGAAAAATCGCGGATTTGAAAAGATGCTCAATGATCTCAAGGCACAAGCCTCTTACGAGGCGGATGAGATGGAACGCCTCAAAGCCGAAGGTCGAGAGAAGTCCGCGACGTACCGGCAGTTTTTCGGCAACCGGCTCTTTTATAAGCAGCTGCTGAACACCTATAAGAAATACGGCTTAATGGACTAAGCGCATCCGGAAGAGAATGGAGAAAGACAGGTGATGTTATGAACTGGATCAATGAATTGTCGTGGTTATGGGAAACACTTGGCATTGCGCTTATTGCTGCGGCTGTCTGCGTAGCTTGCGCCGCTCTGATCTGCAAAGCAGCGAAGAAGAAAACCAACAAAAAGGTGTTGGCTGTCATCGGTGCTACAGCGTTTGTGGGCGCGATTCTGGCGGTCATTCTGATTGCCCGGACACCGATGCGATTTGATTAGACAGGAGGCTTTTACTATGGATAAGGAAAAATATTCGATCATATTCAGCAGCTTGACCGGCAACACAAAAAAACTTGCTGATACAATTCGCGCGGTGCTTCCGGCAGAAGACTGTGACTATTTCGGTGCGCCGAAAGCGGAAGAACTGCACTCCGAAATACTCTATATCGGGTTCTGGACGGATAAGGGCAACGCGGACAGTGCAACCTTGGAACTACTGTCAAAGCTGAGAGACAAAAAGGTTTTTCTATTCGGGACGGCGGGCTTTGGCGGCAGCGAGGCATATTTTCAGAAGATCCTTGAGCATGTTAAGCAGTCTGTTGGCCCAAGCAACTCCGTGTTCGGAGAGTATATGTGCCAGGGCAAAATGCCGCAGTCGGTACGGGATCGTTATATGAAAATGAAGACACAGCCGGAGCATCCGGCAAACATTGACGCTCTGATTGAGAACTTTGACCGTGCCCTCTCCCATCCGGATGAGGACGATTTGGAGAGACTGAGGAAAATCGTTTTGGATCGACAATAGAACAGGGGGATTCCTTAGGCAATACCGCACAATTCCCGCCTTACGGCTTAAGCACCGCTCCGGCGGCTGCGGCACGGCATCTGCGTTGCCCCGCTCGCCGTATCGGCACTTAGAATTATGCGGTATTGCCATAAATTAAAAAAGAGCACTGCTTTTGAACCGTGGCGCAGGTGCGCCGCTCAAAAATTGGTGCGCTATCGAAAAATGCAGGCGGCAACCTTTTACCATCAAGTACCATAAAAGAACTGCTGCAAGCACTGCAAGCAGTTTTTTATTCAGTCCTGCATTTTACAAATCATTCTACTGAAAATTCTACTATTTCATCATAAAAACTTTCTAAAATCCTGTCGGACGCTGTGGTACAATAAACCTATCATAAAATAACATTCCGCACCACAAACCACAACAAGACAGGAGATTTGCCATGCGTAACGTAATTTCCCTGAACGAAAACTGGACCCTGACCTTCCCCAAGGGCGAGCGCCCGGCTGAAGCGGTTACCCTGCCCCACACCTGGAACGCGGTGGATGGCATGGACGGCAACGGCAGCTATCTGCGCACCACCGGTGTTTACACCCGCACCTTTACTGCGCCCAAGCAGCCTTTGGCCGGCGGCCGCACCTATATTGAAGTTCTGGCCGCAGCCCTTTCCGCTACCGTCAAGGTCAACGGAACGGTTGCCACCACCCACGAGGGCGGTTACTCCATTTTCCGCGCTGATGTGACGGATTTGTGCCACGACGGCGAGAACGAGCTGACCATTGAAGTCAGCAACGAAGATACGCCGTCCATGTATCCCTCTTCCGCCGACTTCACGTTCTATGGCGGCTTGTACCGCGGCGTCAACTTGATCAGCGTGCCCAACACCCACTTTGACCTGGATTATTTCGGCGGCCCCGGCATTAAAGTTACCTCCAAACCGGCAGCGGACGGCGGCGCCACGTTCGAAATCAAAAGCTATGTGACCAACCCGGACAAAAACTTTACCGTGCAGTACAGCATTGAAGATCCCTATGGATTTGAGGTTGCTTCCGCCACCCGCCCGGCTGATAACACCGCCGTTACCCTGTATGTGCCTGATGCTGAGCTGTGGAGCATGGATGAGCCCAATCTGTACACCGTAATTGCCCGCCTGCAGCGCTGCAATGAATCCTATGATGATCTGTACGTCAATGTTGGTGTGCGCAGCTACACCGTCACCCCGGACGGCGGCTTTTCCATCAATGGCGTGCCCACCCCGCTGCGCGGTGTTTCCCGCCATCAGGATCGCTTGTACAAAGGCAACGCTCTGAGCATTGACGACCATTACGAAGATGCCCAGATTATCAAGGAAGTCGGTGCCAACACCATTCGTCTGGCCCACTACCAGCACAGTCAGGATTTCTATAACGCCTGCGACTCCATCGGTTTTGCCGTTTGGGCCGAGATTCCGTTCATCAGCGTGTTCAAACCCGGCGAGGATGCCCACGCACACTGCCGCCGCGAGATGACCGAGCTGATCATCCAGAACTACAACCACCCGTCCATCATGTTCTGGGGCATTTCCAACGAAATTTTGATTGGCGGCATCAGCCAGGAGCTGGTGGAACGCCACCACGACCTGCAGAAGCTGTGTAAGGAGCTGGATCCCACCCGTTCCACCACCATTGCCCATGTTTCGCACACCCCGACCGACGGCCCCATGCACCACATCACCGACCTGGAAAGCTACAACCACTACTTTGGCTGGTATGGCGGCAAGATTGAGGACAATGGTCCCTGGCTGGACAAGTTCCACGCCGAGCACCCCGATATCTGCTTGGCGTTTCGGAATACGGCTGCGAAGGCATCATCAACTGGCACAGCAGCACCCCCCAGTGCAAGGATTATACCGAGGAATACCAGGCCGTATACCATGAATATATGGCACAGGCCTTTGAGGATCGTCCCTGGATCTGGGCCAGCCATGTATGGAACATGTTCGACTTTGGCTGCGCAGCCCGCAACGAGGGCGGCGTGACAGGCCGCAACAATAAGGGCCTTGTTACCATTGACCGCAAAACCCGCAAGGACAGCTTCTACCTGTACCAGGCATACTGGACCAAGGACCCGATGGTGCACATCAACGGCCGCCGCTATGCCCAGCGCGCCGGGGAAACCACCGAAGTCAAGGTTTACTCCAATCAGGACTGCGTGACCCTGTACCTGAACGGCAAGGAAGTTGGCACCCAGCAGGCCCACCGCGTGTTCCACTTTACCGTGGCGCTGGCCGAGGGCTTTAACACCCTGCTGGCCGTGGCCGGTTCCGCCAAGGATTCCATCACGCTGGAAAAGGTAGAGAAAGAGCCCGCCTGCTACACCCTGCCGGAGTTCAATGAGCGCCAGGAGGGCGTTGCCAACTGGTTTAAGCAGATGGGCAGCCTGGATCTGGAATCCCCGATGGAATTTCCCGAAGGGTACTATACTATCAAGGACTCTATGGCAGAGCTGGCCAAGAACGAGGAAGCTTTTGCCATTGTCGCCAAGGCCGTAAAGCTGGTCACCAACTTTGACCTGAAACCCGGCCAAGGGATGTGGAGCATGATGAGCGGCATGAGCCCCGAACACATGAGCGGCATGATCTCCACCGACCTGCTGGGGGATAAATTCCTGCCCAGCCTGAACGCCCAGCTGATCAAGATTAAAAAGTAATCCCCTGCCTTTTTAACCCCATAAAGGCAGACGGAACAGCAAGCAAAAAACGCCAGAGCAGCACCCGGTAAGGTTGCTGCTCTGCGTTTTTATTCGCGTATTATTGTTATTTTTGTCGTTGTTAATTCTTTTTCTTCCTGTGCGTCCGGTTTTGCGGTAAAAAAGTGTTTCACCTTTTCTGCCCCGGCTGCATCCATAGGGTACTGGGCTTTGATGCGCCCATCCTCAAAACGCAAAATTACCGTGCAGCAGGTCAGCAGCAAATCGCACTGGCCTTGGCGCATCCGATAGAACGCTTTTATGCTTTTCCCTCTCGCCCGCTTATTTGGCGCAGGTCAAATCGCTTGCCTTGGCCGCATAATCAAACAGGCCATCGTTCTTTTCTTCCAGTGCCTTGATCATGTGATAGGTATACTCGTTATACGGCGTGGGAATGCCAAGTTCCTGCCCCATCCGCATCAGCGCACCGGAGAACATGTCAATTTCGGTGTGCCGCCCGGCATCCAGATCCTGTAACGTGGAATAGCGCGTTGCAGGTGGGACCAGGCTGCCATGGCGGGAACTTGCATCCACCTTGCTCAAATCAATGCCCTTTGCCACGGCAATGGCCTCCAGCTCATGGCACAAACCATCGCTGATGGCTTTCATGTGGGCACTGCTCTGGTAACAGCCAAGCCCGCGCCCAAAAATGGCCTGCGGCAGATTGTTGCAGACATTCAGGCGGAACTTGCTCCAGATTTCTTCCTTAATATACGGGGTAACGCGGGAATGAATGCCCGTACCGGCAAGCAATGCTTCCACCGCCTGCACGCGCTCGCTTTTCAGCGGTGCGGCAAGCTCGCCATAGATAATGCCGATGGTGGTTTCGGGGGTGAAGTGGTAGCCGTCGGCTTCCTTGTGGGAGGCCACCTTGATGAGGGAGGGCAGAACATGTTCCGCACCGATTTTGGCGGCGATGATTTCTTCACTGTCCACACCGTTCATCAGGCTCATCACGGTGGTGTTGGGGCCAACGGCGGCGGCAATGCTGTCCAGTGCGCCGGGCAGCGCACCGTATTTCAGCGCAACCACCAATAGATCCACGCCGTTTGCTTCCTGCGGGGTCCAAACCTGCGGGCGGTAGGTGGTGCCGTTGATGGTGATTCCCTGTTGTTTCAGCCGTTCGGCACGCGGGCCTCGGCAATTACAGCAAGGCGAATATCCTTGCGGGAGCTGAGTCCCCAGATGACATAAGAGCCGACTGCACCGGCCCCCAGAACAGCAACAGATTTGATTTGCATGTTTCCCTTTTCCCTTTCGCCTGCAGTACTTTTTCTATTCCCGCGGGTAATCGTTGTATTTCTTTGGGGCTATTGTACCATAAAGGAACGCTTTGGTTCAATTACTGCTCCATCGTATAGCTGACCCGATACTGGCCGGAGCCCACTTGGGCGGTAGGGCATCCGTTTTGTTCCGCAAAGGTCAGGCCGTCCGTTTCCAGCAGCTTGGCACCGGGCTCCAGGCAGATTTTTGCCGCTGCATTGGGTGGAATTGCCGCCGTAACGGTGATCTTCCCGTCATCAACTTGCCACTGCAGGGCATAGCGGCCAAAGGGGGTCTGGTGCCAGGCCTGGGCCCAGCGCAGCCCGCCACCGGGGCGCGGGGCCAGCCGTGCGGCGCAAAAACCTGCCGTGCCCGGCTGCTGGCCAATACCGGCGCACTCGCCGTACAGCCATGCCCCCACCGCGCCGTATGCGTAATGGTTGAAAGAGTTCATCCCCGCGGACCACATCGTGCCGTCCGGGCGGCGGCCATCCCAGTGTTCCCACACAGTGGTGGCCCCCTGCAGCACCTGATACAGCCAGCCGGGGTAATCTTTTTTCAACATCAGGTCATACGCCTGCTGCCAGCAGCCATTCTGGCTGAGCGCCGCGCAGAAATACGGTGTGCCCAAAAAGCCGGTAACCAAATGCCCGTTTTGTTGTTCCAACAGTTCCAGCAGGCGCTGGATCGTTTCTGCTTCCACTTTTGCGGGGTCAGGCCAAAGCGTAGGGCCAGAATATGGGCTGTCTGGGTCTGGGCGGTCATTGCACCATCCAGAGTAAAAAAAGTTTGCGGCAAAATCTTGGGCTGCCTGGCGGTGAACCCCCGCATAAAGCTCTGCATCCTGCCGGTTGCCAGTACCTCCGCCGCCAGCGCCAGCAGCTGGGCCGAAAGCGCATAGTACGCCTGGCTGGTCAGCGCCGTGGGGGTTGCGCCAAAATAACTGCCCGGTTCGGCGTCCAGCGCCACCCAGTCGCCCAGCTGCATCTTGAAATCAAACAGACCGTTTTGGGTGTTGGCGCGCATAAAATCCACCCAGCGCTTCATGCTGGGGTACTGGCTGCGCAGAATGGTATCGTCGCCATACATCTGGTACAGCACCCAGGGGATCACAGTCGCGGCATCGCCCCAGCCGGAAGCGCCATATGGGCAGTTTTTCATCAGCCAGTTGGCCTCGGTGTGGGTTTCCTCAATATTGGGCACCACATTGGCCACGCCGCCGTCCGGCAGCTGGTCCACGGCAAGGTCTTTCAGCCACTTGCTGTAAAAAGTCCAGGTATCGGCCAGCCAGCAGGCGGTCTCGCAAAAAATCTGTGCATCGCCGGTCCAGCCAAGGCGTTCATCGCGTTGGGGGCAATCGGTGGGCACATCCAAAAAGTTGCTTTTCAGCCCCCACAAAAATGTTATGGTTCAACTGGTTCACCAGCGGTTCGGAACAGGTAAACTCCCCCGCCGGCCGCATGGCGCTGTGCAGCACACAGGCGGTAAAATTGGCCGGTTCCGGTTTTCCCGGCCACTGCACCACCAGCGCATAGCGGAATCCCATATAGGTAAACTGCGGCTGCCAGGTCACCGTTTGGCTGCGGGCAAAGGTATATTGCATGGTGGTGCGGGCTTTGCGCAGGTTGGCCAGGTAGGGGTTGCCATCGGCGTCCAGCTCCTCAAAGCAGCGCAGTTCAGCCGCCTGCCCGGCTGTACCCTGCACGGTAATTTCCACCCGGCCCGCCATGTTCTGGCCAAAATCCACCACTGTGCTGCCATCCGGCGCGGTAAACACCCGCTGCGCCGGGATGCGCTGCTGCACGCATACCTTGCCTGCGGCCTGGGCGGCCAGTTTGGCGGCAGGGTACGCCACGGTGTGCACGGCGTGCCAGCGGCCTGCGGGGGTGTTTTCCGGCGTTTCGCATTCGGCCCAGTGGGGCAGTTCCAGCGCGGCATCGTATGCTTCTCCGTGGTAAATCTCTGAGAATATCACGGGTGCCTTCGTTCCCTGCCATGCTGGGCCGGTGTTCACGGTTTCACGGGTGCCATCGGCATACACAAGGGTCAACTGCATGGCAAAGGCGGTGGTATCGCCATAGTTGTTGCGGGAGCGGGTCAGGCCCATCACACCCTTGTACCACCCGGCCCCCAGCATTGCCCCGGCCATGTTGAGGCCAGGGTGCAGCATGGCAGTGACCTCATAGGTCTGGTAGAGCAGGCGGCGGTTATAGCTTGTCCAGCCGGGGGTCATCTCATCGGTGCTGACCTTTTGGCCGTTGAGATAAACATTATACAGCCCAAGCGCCGTGGTGCAGGCATACGCGGCCCGCAGCCCCGGCTTTACGGTGAACGCCGCGCGCACCATTGTACCGGCGGAGGATTTCCTGCAGGTTTCGGGGGATTCCGCGCTCACAAACTCGGCTTTCCACTCGGCTGCCGGGTCCAGCAGGGCGGTGATGAACACCGCCGGTTCGCTCCACAGGGTCTGCTGGGGGCCAGCAGCGGTATCGGCCCAAACCTGCACACGGGCGAATATTTTTGCAGCGATTGCAGCGTCAGGCCCGCCGCGTGCACCGCGGTGGAGTTTCCGGTTTCACAGGTTTCATCGTACAGCAACGCGGCAAAATCCGGGGTCAGGGCAACTTGCAGGCGGTACTGCGTCTGGCGGATGTTCCGGCAGTTCCCTTCCAGCTGCCAGCCGAACACGGGGGTATGGTCCAGCCCAACGGGGGCCCGCTCATGGTCAAACCAGAGGCCGGTCACAGTCAGCATGGTTCACTCCCCCTTTTGCGCCATATACTGGGCAAACAACGCCAGCTTGGCGTACAGATCATCCAGGATCAGACGGCTGTCGATCCCCTTATACACTCGGATGGGCCGATTGCGGCCGATGGCGGCATAAGTCTGGTCCGCCGTTACATAGGGCGCGGGCACCCAGTCAAACTGGAAGCGGTGTTCATACAGCAGCAGGCCGGGGGCGGGGTTATCGCCCAAAACCCAGCTTTCGCCCGTGCGGAACGCGCTGGCGCGGGATTCCGGCGTTTGGCTGTAAGCCACCAGCTGGTCAAACAGGTAGCGGCCCACGGCTCCCTGGGGGCGCACACGGTATTCCAGTTCCGCCATACTGACCGGCATCATCTCGTACACATTTTTGGGCACCTGCCACACCGGCATGGTGCTGCCAAACACCACGTTGACGGCGTTGACATCATTGCCCAGGTTGAACTCCGGCCCGCCCACAGGGTACGGTGCGCCGCCGATCCAGATTGCGGTCAGCCGGCCCGCAATGCGGGGTTCCTGCAAATAGGCGCTGGCCAAATCGGTCAGTGGGCCAAGCAGCAGCACAAACAGCGGGCGGGTATCCTCTTTCATCGCTTCACGGATGATCAGCTTCGCGCCTTCGCTGGGCACCGGGGTAGCGGCATCCGGCAAAGCGTGGGGCGCACCGTGCAGCACCGGAACCGTCAGCTGCATCAGGACCGTCAAATCTTTCAGACCCTGCCAGCTTTTCTGCATTCCGTTGGGGTCGCGGGTGCCAAAGTGGGCGGCCACCACGCCGACATTATCAAACTTGGGGCTCAACAGTGCCTGCACAACAGCAAACGGATCGTCCGCTTCGTTGCAAAGGTCGGTATCGGTAATTACACGCACCATTTTTTTCTTCCGGCACGGGGGAAGTTGTAGTGGGTACAGGTCATGCTTTCCTCCTATTTTATGTTCCGGGTGCTGCGGCTTGCAGTGGGGGGGGCAGCAGCCCTTTTTCCATTAAAGTGTCGCGCATCTTCTACACAAAACAGGGCGGCTCTGTGTGAACCGCCCTGTTTTGTGTTAGGGTGTATCTGAAAAAGTCGAAAATATCGTCTATTTCTACAAACACAGCCGATTTACATTAAAAAAGCCTTAAATCCTGCTTGTGTTTGCG
>ENA-OQCD01000219-OQCD01000219.1-human-gut-metagenome-genome-assembly--contig:-NODE-219-length-15429-cov-3.016599_pt1 | contig 15429 bp, 18 predicted proteins | sample MGYA00242755_ERZ504571 | MGnify/ENA primary metagenome ERZ504571 (study PRJEB26092, sample SAMD00036274) | human gut metagenome | host: Homo sapiens | study: EMG produced TPA metagenomics assembly of...
CAACCTGATCGATTACCGCTTTGTCAAGTCGGTCATCCGCAGCCGCGTCAAGGGTGTTTACTCCGAGATCAACGCCTTGCTGGCCGGCAGTGCTGACGACGAGCTGAAGGGCAAGTACCATGAAGTGCTCAGCCAGCTGCCCGCCATGAAGGAACTGTACGGCCACCGTGCCCGCCTGCGCAAGGAGCGCGGCTGCATGGATATCGAGAGCGGCGAGGTGAAGCTGATCCTCGACGAGGACGGCCACTGCATCGACGTGAAAAAGCGCACCTCCGGCGAGAGCGAAGCTATGATCGAAGAATTCATGCTGCTGGCCAACCAGTGCGCTGCCCACTTTGCCCGCGTGAAGCAGATCCCCTTCGTGTACCGTGTGCACGAGGAACCCAATGCTGAAAAGCTGGAGCGTCTGCACACTCTGCTGCAGCCTGCGGCATCAACGATCACTTTGCCAAGGATGTGCCCACCCCCAAGGAGCTGAGCGCATTCTGGAAGGTGTGCGCGGCGGCCCGTATGAGCAGATCATCAATACCGGTATGCTGCGCTGCATGTCCAAGGCTGTGTATGAGGAAAAGCCCAAGGGCCACTACGGTCTGGTGCTGAAGGACTACGCTCACTTCACCAGCCCCATCCGCCGTTACCCGGATCTGGCCATCCATCGCATCATGACCGCCCAGCTCAAGGGCATGGATAAGGATACCATGGTGCTGCGCTACAGCGACTTTGCCGAGAAGGCAAGCAAGCAGTCCAGTGAGCGCGAAATCATTGCAATGCAGATCGAGCGCAAGGCCGAGGACTGCTACAAGGCCGAGTATGCCCGCCGCCATTTGGGCGAGTGCTACGAGGGCCGCATTTCCGGCGTGACCCAGCGCGGCCTGTTCATCGAGTTGGAGAACGGCGTGGAGGGCTTTGTGCCGGCTTCCAGCCTGACCCCCTCCGGCACCATGCTCACCGAGGGCATCCGCCTGTCCGACCCCGTCTCCGGCAAGAACTGGAGCCTGGGCGACACCATGATGATCACCATTGTGCGTGCGGATGTGAACCTGGGCAAGATCGACTTTGAGGTTGCTCCGGCAAGCACAAAGTAAGTAAAAAGATCAGAACACCTGTACGGCGTTTTCCTGCATAGGAAGAGACTGTACAGGTGTTTTTTGTCCGCGGACAAGAAGCGATGGAAAAGGGGAGAACGACATGCTGAAAAACGAAACACTGCGCAGAGATGCAGATGCCATCATCCGTGCCAGCCTGAACGCTGTTCTGCCGGACGAAGCGGTGCGCCGCGCGCTGAAAAATTTCCGGCCGCAGGGCGGCAGGGTGCTGCTGGTGGCTGCCGGTAAGGCAGCATGGCAGATGGCCCATGCTGCAGTGAAATTTCTTGGCCGGGTGGATGGCGGTGTGGTCGTGACCAAATACGGCCATGTGAAGGGCACGATCCCCGGCGTGGACTGCTGCGAAGCCGGGCACCCCGTGCCGGATGAGAATGGCTTTGCCGCCACCCGGAAAGCGCTGGAACTGGTGCAGGGCTTAACGGCAGAGGATACGGTGCTGTTTCTGCTGTCCGGCGGCGGCAGTGCACTGTTTGAGAAGCCGCTGATCCCCGGCGCAGAGCTGCAGCAGATCACGAGCCAGCTGCTTGCCAGCGGTGCCGATATCGTGGAGATGAACACCATTCGCAAGCGCCTGTCCGGGGTCAAGGGCGGGCGGTTTGCACAGAGCTGTGCGCCTGCGCAGGTGTTCAGCATCGTGCTCAGTGATATTCTGGGCGACCCGCTGGATATGATCGCCAGCGGCCCGGCGGTGCCGGATACCTCCACCTGTGCACAGGCCCTTGCCATTGCGGAAAAATATCACCTGCAGCTTTCGGCACAGGCCAAGGCTCTGCTGGCACAGGAGACTCCAAAGGTGCTGGACCGTGTTGCCACGCAGATCACCGGCAGCGTGCGGGAGCTGTGCAGCGCAGCAGCCAACGCCTGCCGGGAGCTGGGCTATGAGCCGGTGATCTTGACCGACAGGCTCTGCTGTGAAGCGCGGGAGGCTGGCAGCTTCCTTGGTTCCATAGCCCGCACCCACGCGGGGCAGGGAAAAAAGCTGGCCTTTCTTGCAGGCGGTGAGACGGTCGTCCACCTGACCGGAACAGGTCTGGGCGGGCGCAATCAGGAGCTGGCCCTTGCTGCAGCACCGGTGATCGCCGGGCTGGATGCAGCGGTCTTTTCGGTGGGCAGCGATGGCACCGACGGCCCAACCGATGCTGCGGGCGGCTATGTGGACGGCAGCACGGCCGCGGCACTGGCGCAGAACCAGCTGAAGGTGTACGATGTGCTGCAGAACAATGATGCCTACCATGCCCTCAAGGCGGTGGATGGGCTCATCATCACCGGCGCGACCGGCACGAATGTCAACGATGTGGCCGTGGTGCTGATCGGAAATCAAGGATAGAACAAAGCCACCGGGAGTTCTCTGCAAAAAGCGGAAGCGGAACGGATGGAGCTGCAGCGCCGCAAGGTCGGGTTTATCTGTAAGACTGTTGCAGCACCCTATCATGTTGCAGGCAGTCTTCTGACGATCGGCACCAGCTGCGGCTTTGCCCTCTACCCGGAAGAAGGCACGGATACAGACAAGATCACCCGTCTGGCTGACCAGCGAATGTATAAGCACAAGCAAAAGAACCATGCCTTGCAGGATCATGGATTATATGGGTAAAAAATAAGGTGCTGTCCGCACAGACAGCACCTTATTTTTATGGTTTACATGTGCAGCAGGCTGCGCTGCTCGCTGGCGCGGAACTTGAGTGCCGCAGCAATGAATGCCTTGAACAGCGGGTGAGCACGGTTCGGACGGCTCTTGAACTCCGGGTGGAACTGTGCGCCCAAATGGAAGTCACGGCCGGGCAGCTCTACAGTCTCTACCAGACGACCGTCGGGGCTGGTGCCGGAAATAACAAGACCGGCGTCCTGCATCTCCTGACGGAACTCGTTGTTGAACTCGTAGCGGTGGCGGTGGCGCTCCCAGATCTCGGCCTCGCCGTAGCACTCGGCCATCTTGGTGCCGGGCATCACCTTGCAGGGGTATTTACCCAGACGCATGGTGCCGCCCTTGGGAATGTTGCCCTGCTGGTCGGCCATCAGCGCGATCACATTATGTTTGCCATCCGGGGTGAATTCGCTGGAATTTGCATCCTTGTAGCCCAAAACGCCCCGGGCAAACTCCATCACCATGATCTGCATGCCAAGCAGATGCCAAAGTAGGGAACATGGTTCTCGCGGGCATACTGTGCAGCCTGGATCATGCCCTCAATGCCGCGGTCGCCAAAGCCGCCGGGTACGATGATGCCGTCCACATCTGCAAAGGCTTCCTTGCAGGCGGCCTGGTCGGTCAGGTCCTCGCTCTCCACCCAGCGGATCTCCACCTGACTGTCGTTCTCAAAGCCGGCGTGGTACAGGCTCTCCATCACGGAGAGGTAAGCGTCGTGCAGCTTGACGTATTTGCCCACCAGTGCAATGCTGCAGGTCTTGCTGCGGGTGGCAATGCGGCTGACCACCTGCTTCCACTCGGTCAGGTCGGCAGGAGGCACCTCCAGCTTGAGCTTCTGCACCACTACCTCGTCCAGACCACCGGTGTGCAGCATCAGCGGGCACTGGTACAGGCTGGGCATGGTCAGGTTCTCGATCACGCACTCCGGCTTCACATTGCAGAAAGTGCTGATCTTGCGGCGGATATCGCCGCCCACACTGCCGTCTGCGCGCAGGATGATGATGTCCGGGTTCACGCCCATGCCCTGCAGCTCTTTCACAGAGTGCTGTGCAGGCTTGGATTTGTACTCGTCCGAGCCGGAAATGTAAGGCACCAGCACCACATGGATGTAGCAGCAGTTGTCGCGGCCCTGCTCCAGACCCACCTGACGGATGGCCTCGAGGAAGGGCTGGCTTTCAATATCACCGGTCGTGCCGCCGATCTCGGTAATGACCACGTCAGCCTCGGTGGAAGAGGCCAGATTGTAGATGTAGCTCTTGATCTCGTTGGTGATGTGGGGAATGATCTGCACGGTCTGGCCCAGATATGCACCCTGACGTTCCTTGTTCAGTACGTTCCAGTACACCTTGCCGGTGGTCAGGTTGGAGTATTTGTTCAGATTCTCGTCGATAAAGCGCTCGTAGTGGCCCAGATCCAGATCGGTCTCAGTGCCATCGTCGGTCACGAACACCTCACCGTGCTGCAGCGGGCTCATGGTGCCGGGATCCACATTCACATAGGGGTCCAGCTTCTGGCTGGCCACCTTCAGACCGCGGCACTTGAGCAGACGGCCCAGCGATGCGGCTGTGATGCCCTTGCCAAGGCCGGAGACGACACCGCCGGTGACAAAGATGAATTTGGTTTGTTTCTCTGCCATAGAATTTCCTCCTCTATTTTGTTTTTCTGAATTTTTTCCCTTATAAACCTTTGTGAATTCCTTTCAGGTGAACGGTCTTGCTCTCAGCCTCTCCCAAAATGAGCCGGTGAAAGCAAGGATACTTTTCCCAATCCAATATTATACACCCATGTCCTCATAATTTTCAAGGACTTCCTGTGCAATTTCTGTGCGGTCACGACGGGTATCCATGGCCTGTTTTTCTATGTAGCGGTGTGCCTCGGCTTCGGTCATGTGCTCTGTGCTCCACAAGGCAGCATTTTGCCCGGCTGACCAGCCGCACCTGTGCGATCTTTTCCTGTAAGCGGGCGTTCTCCTGCCGGGCACGCAGCAGGCGGTGGTTGCCCGCCGCCGCCATGCGCATGGCCTGCACAAAAAAAGGCGGTGCTGAAGGGCTTTGACAGCAGCAATACCCCCTGCTCACTCAAAGGCCCCAAAAGCTGCTCAGCCTGTGCGGCCTTGACCAGAAACACGACACCGGCATCTGTTTTTTCCACAGCATTGATGCACACCTCATGCCCGAATTCATCGGGCAGGGGAGAGTTGACCACGATCAGCTCAAAATCCGATTCCGTCATGCGCCGCCGGGCTTCGGCCCCGCTGGGAATGATCACCGGGCGGCTGTAGCCCATTTCGGTCAGCCGTGCAGCGATATACTCGTTGGAGCTTGCACCGGCACTTACGATCAGTGCACGTCCCATTTCCTTCGCTCCTTTCTCCTACACACTCTCTTTTGCAGGGGTCAGATGGCGTTGAAGTAATGGGTACGCTCGTACTCAACAGGGTCGGACGCGTGTTTCAGTGCTTCGCAGCGCTTCAGTTCTTCCGTAAAGTAGCGGCTGGCAAGCTGCTCGGGCAGCACTCTGCGCAAAAATTCGCTCTCCTCCGCAGCCTGCACGGCCTCTTCCAGACTGGCGGGCAGAGTCTCAAGGCTGAGGCCCTCAGCCATAGAGGGGTCGAACAGATTCTTGTTCACAGGGGCAGAGAGCACCATGCGGTTCTCGATGCCGTCCAATCCGGCAGCCAGAACCAGACCAATGGCCAGATAGGGGTTGCAGGCAGGGTCCGGGCTGCGCAGCTCCATGCGGCAGTTGTCGCCCTTTACCTGCGGGATGCGCACCAGCTGGCTGCGGTTCTGGCGGCTCCAGCTCACATAGCGGGGCGCTTCATCGCAGCCAAAGCGCTGATAGCTGTTGGGCAGAGGGTTGGTGAACACGGTCAGCTCCCGGCTGTGGGCCAGCACACCGGCCATAAAGCTGCCTGCAATGCTGTCCGGGGCAATGTCGCCCTCAAACAGGTTGCGGCCATCCATGTAAAGGGACAGGTTGATGTGCAGACCACTGCCTGCCTGATCCGGCAGGGGCTTGGGCAGGAGCTTGCATGGATGCCGCTGCGGGTGGCAATAGCGCGCACGATCTGCTTGAACATCATCACGTTGTCGGCGGTCTGAGGGGGCCTGCGTGGTGGCAGTCGATCTCGTTCTGGCCGTTGCCGCTTTCGTGATGGCTGTGCTGAGGGCTCATGCCCATCTGCTCCATGGTCAGGCAGATGTCCCGGCGGAGGTTCTCGCCTGCGTCCAGCGGGGCCACGTCAAAGTAGCCGCCAAAGTCGATGGGGATACGGGTGGGGCGGCCCGGTCATCATTCTCGAACAGGTAGAACTCACACTCTGCGCCCACATTGCAGGTAATGCCCAGCTTTTTGAATTTTCGGTTCACGCTGCGCAGAAAGCCGCGGCAGTTGCCGCCAAAGGGCTGGCCGTCCGGCTTTTCCACATCACAGAAGAACTGCATCACCCGGCCCTCGGTAGGCCGCCAGGGGAGAATGGTCACGGTGGAAAGATCCGGCCGCAGCACAAGGTCGCTTTCCTCCACCTTCATGAAGCCGGCAATGGAGCTGCCGTCGAAGCAGACACCGTCTTCCAGAGCTTTGGGCAGATCGTTTGCCAGCACGGCAATGTTCTTCTGAGTGCCAAAGATATCGCAGAAGGCAAAGCGCACAAATTTGACGTTGTTGTCCTCCACAAAATCAAGGATGTCCTGTTGGGTCGAATAGCTCATAATGGTTTCCCTTTCAAATAAAACGCCTAAAGGCCTGCCCTCAGAATGGGAGCAGGTCTTTAGCTGGTGTAAGAAATAGGAAAAGGAGAATGGCAATTTTAAATTCCGCAGCCTACGGATGCTATTCTGCTGTTACGCTGATGAAAGATCAGACGTAGTAGAGCATCTTGCTGTAGCTGGGCAGAGGCCAATAATCCTCACCGCAGATGGTCTCGGCGTCGTCCGCAGCGGCACGCAGAGCATCCATTGCAGGCAGCACGTTGTCGTGGAAAGCAACGGCCTTTTCTGCCTCGGTGGGCAATGCCTTGGAAGCATCCACTGCATCCTGCAGGGTATCGACGGCGTCGCTCATAGCATCGGCATCAGCAGAGAGCTTGGTCAGGGTCTTGGTCTCACTGCGCACGCTGATGTTCTCGCTCACAGCCAGTTTGGATGCTGCGGTATTGGCAAGCTCGCTCATGTAGGAGTTGACGGCAGGCAGCAGCTGCTTGCGGGCCATTTCCAGCATGGTCAGAGCCTCGATGTTGATGATCTTGGAGTAGTGCTCCATTTCCACCTCGTAGCGGCTCTCCATCTCTACCTTGGTCAGCACGCCGAACTCTTCCATCAGGGCAATGTTCTTGGGCTCGATCAGGGCAGGCAGAGCAGCGGGGGGTGTTCTTCTTGTTGGGCAGACCGCGCTTTGCGGCTTCCTCTTCCCACTCGGCAGTGTAGCCGTTGCCGTTGAAGATGACGCGGCGGTGGTCGCGGATGGTGCGCTTGACCAGAGCAATCACAGCGCTGGTAAAGTCCTCAGCACCCTCCAGCTCGTCGGCGTAGCCCTTCAGTTCCTTTGCAACGGCGGTGTTCAGGATGGTGTTGGCATCGCTCAGGTTCTCAGCGGAACCGGGCATACGGAACTCGAACTTGTTGCCGGTGAAGGCAAAGGGAGAGGTACGGTTGCGGTCGGTGGTATCCTTGCTGAACTTGGGCAGGACATCAACGCCCAGATCCATCTTCATCTTGACGGGGCCGGCATAGGGGGAATCGGATGCGATAGCATCGATGACAGCTTCCAACTCTTCGCCCACGAAGATGGAAATGATAGCCGGAGGTGCCTCGTTGGCACCCAGACGGTGATCGTTGCCGGGAGTGGCAACGGAGGTGCGCAGCAGATCGGCGTACTCGTCAACAGCCTTGATGACAGCAGCCAGGAACACAAGGAACTGCAGGTTCTCCATGGGGGTGTCGCCCGGGTCGAGCAGGTTCTCGTGGGTGGTGGACATGGACCAGTTGTTATGCTTGCCGCTGCCGTTCACGCCCTCAAAAGGCTTCTCATGCTGCAGGCAGACCAGACCGTACTTGGGAGCGATCTTCTTCATCATCTCCATCGTCAGCAGGTTGTGGTCGATGGCAACGTTGGTGGTGTCGAAGATGGGAGCCAGCTCATGCTGGCAGGGAGCAACTTCGTTGTGCTTGGTCTTGGCGGGAATGCCCAGCTTCCACAGCTCTTCGTCCAACTCCTTCATAAACTCGGAGACCTCGGGACGAATGACACCGAAGTAGTGCTCTTCCAGCTCCTGACCCTTGGCAGAGGGGGCACCGAACAGGGTGCGGCCGGTGAGGATCAGATCCTGACGGGCTTCGTAATCTTCCTTCTTAATAAGGAAGTACTCCTGCTCGGGGCCGACGGTGGTGGAGACGTAATCCACATCCTTGCCGAACAGCTTCAGGATGCGAACTGCCTGATTGGACAGTGCGTTCATGGAACGCAGCAGGGGGGTCTTCTTATCCAGAGCCTCGCCGGTGTAGCTGACGAATGCGGTGGGGATGCACAACACGTCATCCTTCACGAATGCGTAGCTGGTGGGGTCCCATGCAGTGGTAGCCGCGGGCCTCGCAAGTGGCGCGCAGACCGCCGGAGGGGAAGGAAGATGCATCGGGCTCGCCGCGCACCAGCTCCTTGCCGGAGAACTCCATGATGGCGGTGCCGTCGCCCACAGGGGAAACAAAGCCATCGTGCTTCTCACTGGTGATGCCGGTCAGCGGCTGGAACCAGTGGGTGTAGTGGGTGGCACCCAGCTCCATGGCCCAGCGCTTCATCACGCTGGCCACAACGTTTGCCACCTCAATGTCCAGCGGAGCACCCTTGTGCAGGGTGTTCTTCAGGCTCTTATAGGTTGCGCTCGGCAGGCGCTCCTTCATCACATGTTCGTTAAAGACCTTGCTGCCGTAGATTTCCATAACATTCGCTGCCATAAATCCTACTCCTTACTTGATCTTATTTTTCTTACCCTTTTCGTCTGCATTCTGGTCTGCCGCAATGCCGCACCCAGAAGTACGAAAGCATCTTAACAAAAACGGCGCCGCGAGTCAGGAGGTGACCCACAGCGCCGTTGCTGTCTATGATTTGATTATAGCCTCTGCCGGGCAAAAAGGCAATTGACAAATCTGACGATTCTGCACAAACGCTCTCTGCGAATTTTGGCACAACTGAGCTTGGTATGACTTTTGAACCTTTAAACCGGAACAGAACGATTTGAAAATTGCCTCCGCTTGCGCTCTGGCAATATCAGCGGAAATAATATTTTTAAATTTGCAGTTCCGGCAGGCCTGCGGGCCAGCCGGAACTGTTTTTTCACGGGAGGAGTCGTTACGGACAATTGCATTTGCAAAATCTGGCTTATCCGTTGCGTGACAGCCGCAGATGCTACTACCCGCTACGACCCCTTTTGTGAAAATGCGTTTGGAGCGGCCCGCAGGCCGCGACAAACGCCAATATAAAAATAATATTTCCTTTAAATATGCCCAGAGCGAAGCGGAGGGCATTCTAAATGGTCAGATCACCTGGAACAAAAAGAACTTCAGATAATTCGTCTCCGGCACACCCCACAGGATCGGATGATCCGGTGCCTGCTGTTTCACCTCGATCTGCCGCAGCTGGCGGTGCGCATCCTTTGCAGCGGCGCGCAGCATCTTGATGAACAGCTCCTCGGTGGCAAAGTGGGAGCAGCTGGCAGTTGCCAGATAGCCGCCGCGAGGCAGCAGCTTCATGGCACGGTAGTTGATCTCCTTGTAACCGCGCATGGCGTTCTCCACAGTGCGGCGCGCTTGGTAAAGGCCGGCGGGTCCAGAATGATAAAATCGTAGGGGTGTCCCTCTCTTTCCAAGCGGGGCAGCAGCTCAAAGGTGTCCTCGCACAAAAAGTCCATATTGGTCAGACCGTTGCGCTGGGCATTGCGCTGCGCCATGGCAATGGCCTCGGCGCTGATGTCGGCGGCGGTCACACGGGCAGCGCCGCCCGCAGCGGCGTTCAGTGCAAAGCTGCCGGTGTGGGTAAAGCAGTCCAGCACGGTGTGACCTGCAGCAAGGCGTGCCACCGCCCGGCGGTTGTACTTCTGATCAAGGAAGAAGCCGGTCTTCTGGCCGTTCTCGAAGTCCACATGATAGTAAACTCCGTTCTCACAGATCTCGGTCTGGGTGCTTGCCGGGTGAGTCTCACCGGGCAGCTCAAACCAGCCTTTGTTCTGCTCAAGACCTTCCTTTGCGCGCAGAGCCTCATCGTTGCGCTCGTAGATGCCGTCGATGGTCTGGCCGTCGGCGCGCAGGACTTCTGCCAGAATGGGGAAGAGGACGGGCTTGAGCTTTTCCATGCCCACGCTCAGGGTCTGCGTGACGAGGATGTTGCTGAACCGGTCCACGGTCAGGCCGGGGAACTGGTCGGCTTCGCCAAAAATGACGCGGCAGGCAGAAAGGTCTGCAGGTTCCAGCACGGTCTTGCGGTAGTTCCATGCATATTCCACCCGGCGGCGCCAGAACGCAGCATCAAAGGTGTCGTTGGCATTGCGGGAGATCAGCCGCACGCGGATCTTGCTTTTGAGCGAGACAAAGCCGGTGCCAAGGTAGGAACCCTTGGTGCTGACCACATCGGCCAGCGTGCCGTTTTCCGGCTCATTTTCCGGGGAATGGAGGATGTCGTTCTCATACACCCAGGGGTGCCCGCCCACCAGCAGGCCCTCGGCGTGTTTGTTGACGGTATACACAGGGTAAGCGCGTTCTTTCATATGGTTCTCCTTATCATGGACGAACTCCCTTCGTCCCGCGTTCGCTCGACACGCTTACCGTGCGGGTAGGCTCCCTCATTGAGGAAGCTGGCTGCGAAGCAGACTGAAGGAGTAAAAATCTACCCTTTATAATAGCACAAAATCATGTTATTATAAATAAGAAATGCCAAAAAACCGCATGAAAGAGGGATGCATTATGGAAATCGAACGCAAATGGATGGTGAAGGGCTGGCCGGAGGGGCTGCCCCTCAGGGAGGAATTTGCCATGCGGCAGGGCTATATCAGCGTGCGGCCCACCGTGCGCATCCGGGAAGAAGCCCTCACCGGCGGCAGAACGGACTACATCCTCTGCTTCAAATCCGGGGGCGGCCTTGCCCGCGAGGAGATCGAGCGCAGCATCGACAAAGAACTGTTTGATGATCTGGAATACAAGATTATCGCTAAACCTCTCATCCCGAAGCTGCGCCGCAGCTACACCCTGCCGGACGGTTCTGTGCTGGAAGTGAACCATGTGGACGAAGGCCAGCCCACCGAGTTCTGGTATGCCGAGGTGGAGTACCCCACGGTGGAAGCAGCCCTTGCATGGCAGCCGGAAAGCTGCGGCCTTGGCGATTACCTCAAGGATGAAGTGACGAACCAGCCCGGCCAGAGCATGGGCGAATACTGGGTGGAGACAAGAGGATGAAAAAAGTAAAACTCAAACTGGAACTGCAGTACAACTCCCCGGTGATCCTCACATTTTTCCTGCTGTCACTTCTGGTGCTGTTCCTCGACCAGTGGACGGACGGGTGGACGACGATGCATCTGTTCTGTGTCTACCGCTCCTCGCTGAAGGACCCGCTGTTCTACATCCGGCTGTTCGGCCATGTGCTGGGCCATGCCAGCTGGGACCACTTTCTGAATAACATGCTGCTGCTGCTCGTTGTTGGCCCGCCAATGGAAGAAAAGTACGGCAGCAAGCCGCTTTTGTGCGGCATGGTGTTCACCGCTCTGGTCACCGGCGTGCTGCAATGCGTGCTGTTCCCACGTTCGGGGCTGCTGGGCGCGTCCGGCATCGTGTTCATGCTTATCATGCTTTCGTCGCTGGCGGGCTTCTCCGGCGGCATCCCGGTCACCATGCTGCTGGTTGCAGCGCTGTACTTTGGTCAGCAGGTGTACGATATCATTTTTGTGCACGACAATGTAGCAAACTTCATGCACATTGTGGGCGGCTTATGCGCACTGCCTTTGGCTACTACAGTGCGTTGCACAGCCGCCGCAGGCCGGCAAAAGCGGTGAAGTTTTCCAGCACGAACAGCCGCCGGAAGCGCTGAACCCACTGTGGACATAGGCTGATTTTGAAAAATTTTGCAAACAGGTATTGACAAACGAAAAAATCCGTGGTTTAATATAGCCAAATTCAATACACTAAACCGTTGAAGCGGAGATAACGGCGAACCATGCCTGTACAGAGAGCCTGCGCAGCTGAGAAGCAGACCGGAAACAGTTCGTCAAGGAAAGTGTGACTTTGCGTTATATTTTCCCGAAATGGACCGCTGAGGGTGCAGGGAACTGCGGAGAACTTTCGCCGCACAGTATTCTGCAACGTAGGGCATACGTCAGTTGCCGGGGATGTGTTGGCATCTCGCCAAGTGCATGGGGTCATGCCCATGAAGTCAGGGTGGCACCGCGGATAAAAGGCCAAATTTTATTCGTCCTTGACAGAAGAAAATTCTTCTGTTAGGGGCGTTTTTTTCTTTTCCACTCCCTCGGCAGAAGAGCCGGGGGAGTTTTTGTTTTAGGGCTCCCTTGTTTCCGGCACGAAGGCTCATGCCTGTGGTTGCGGCCACGAAACCCTGAACAAAACAAATGCACCCGGTTGCTGCGGTTCTGCCCACAGGCCGGGTGCATTTTATATTTTAGGAAAAATTACAGGTCACTGCGCGGGGAAGCTGCCATGGCCCAGAAGTTCAGCTCGTGCTCCGAGCAGGCATGGAAGATCTCGCGGCAGCGGGCAAGGCGCTCGTCGCTCAGGCCTTCGCAGACTTTTTCTGCAAACGCGGCCCAGTCGCGGCAGGCCGCCTCATAGCCCTTGTCAGCATAGTCCACCACCAGTGCACCATAAAGGGTATCCTGCACGGAAGGCTTTTCTTCCAGCAGTTTCTGGAAGATCCAGCCATAGCTCAGCATACAGGGCAGGCAGGCCATCATGCACTCGGCTGCGCCCTCGCCGTTTTTGGCGGCTTCGATCATAGAGTCCACATAGGCACGGTTCTCCGGCCGCAGCGGCAGGCTCTGGATGCCTTCATCGGTCAGTCCAAAGTGCTTGAGATAGTGCAGGCGGGCTGCATCCTCGCTCTCATTCACGAAGGAAAGCAGGGAATAGTAGGTGCGGATGGTCTGCATATCCTTTGCCTTGGTCATGCCCCAGGCAAACACCTTGGCATATTCCCGCAGGTAAAGACTGTCCTCCACGATGTAGCCCTTGAAGCAGGCTTCATCCAGTGTGCCATCCGCAAGGTGGGTCAGAAATTCTGAGTGCAGACATTGCTCCCACACAGGCAGACTTTCCTGCACCAGCTGCTGCACAAAGGTCTGCTCACTCACCCACAAACTCTCCCTTCAGTGCAAACATATGGTCCATCGGGCCGGAGCCGTGGCCCAGATCCAGCATGGCAGAAAGACAGCCGGAAATGTAGGCCTTTGCGCGCTCCACCGATGCATCCAGATCATAGCCCTTTGCCAGATTAGACGCAATGGCGCTGGATAGGGTGCAGCCGGTGCCGTGGGTATTGGGGTTTGCAATGCGCTTGCCGCGGAACCATTTGCCGCAGCTGTCCCGCCACAGAAGGTCGTCGCATCGTTGATCTGGTGGCCGCCCTTGCACAGCACGGCACAGTGGTATTTCTCGCTGATCAGCTTTGCAGCGGTCTCCATTCCGGCCGCATCGGTGATCTTCATGCCGGAAAGGATCTCAGTCTCCGGAATGTTGGGGGTGACCACCTCTGCCATGGGCAGCAGCTTTTCGGTCAGTGCCTGCACGGCATCGTCCCGCAGCAGCTTGGAGCCGGAGGTGGCAACCATCACCGGGTCCACCACGATATGCTTTGCGCCGTAGGTGTGCAGCTTTTCGGCGATCACACCGATCAGCTCTGCCGAGGATACCATGCCGATCTTGACGGCATCCGGGTAGATGTCGGTAAAAATGGCGTCGATCTCCTGTGCCAGAAATTCGGGCGTGGCTTCAAAAAATGCCGGTCACACCTGTGGTGTTCTGGGCAGTCAGTGCGGTAATGGCGCTCATGGCGTACACGCCGTTTGCAGTCATGGTTTTGATATCGGCCTGGATGCCAGCACCGCCGCTGGAATCGCTGCCGGCAATCGTCAATGCAGTTTCATGGTTACAACTTCCTTTGCAAAAAATGCGGAAATGCCCGCAAGGAGGCATCTCCGCACTTTGAAGCAGCAGTATCTCCCTACGTTGGCATTGTCCAAATCAGGTCACAGGTCTGGGCAAACAGCCCACTCTCAGCCTGCTTTTGCAGGCTCCCTTTTTCTGCGTTCAAGAATACCACAGTGCCGCTGCATTTGCAAGGGGATGGCCCTTTTCAATCGGCCCGCTGCGTGGTAAAATGGAAAAAACAAAGGGGGAAATACCATGAACATCACGGTCTATCTTGGAGCAAATGCGGGCAATGATCCTGCGCTGGCGGAAGCTGTCCGGGAACTGGGCAGCTGGATCGGTGCAAACGGGCACCGCCTTGTGTACGGCGGCTCCCGCAGCGGCCTGATGGGTCAGCTTGCCCAGAGCGCGCTGGACGCAGGCGGCACGGTGACCGGTGTGGAACCGCAGTTCTTTGTGCAGCAGGAGCTGCAGCACGATGGCCTGACCGAGCTGATCGTCACCAAGGACATGACCGAGCGCAAGACGAAGATGATCGAGCTGGGCGATGCCTTCATCGCATTCCCCGGCGGTACCGGCACGCTGGAAGAAATTGCAGAAGTGATGTCCCGGGTCTCGCTGGGTCAGCTGGATGCGCCCTGCATCCTTTATAATCTGAACGGCTACTACGACAGCCTGAAAGCACTGCTTGCCAAAATGATCGAGAAAGGCCTTTCCACGCCGCAACGCCAGCAGGGCATCCGATTTGCGGCGAATCTGGAAGAGATCACAACAATTTTGAATAAAGCCTAAAAGGAAACGCTTCCCAGCCGGGAAGCGTTTCCTTTTTTATATCATTCTCCCAGTGCAGTGCGGATATTTGCCAGCACCTTCTGGCTCAGCAGCACAAAAGCCTGCTTGGTGCGTCCGGCAGAAACATTCGCGCAATGCACATTCTCACGGGCAAAGAAGTCTTCACCCACCGGGCCGGCAGCGGCACGGGTGTCACAGAAGAAGTGGGTGCCCGGCAGAGCAAGCCACTGTTCCAGAGCAGCAGAGTCAAAGCCCGGGCCGATGGAGGTGTTGAACAGCACCTTCCCTCGCCCAGCTGCGCCAAATTCGTCCTTGCCCAGCAGCAGGACATTTTTTGTTCAGGCAGGTGAACACCACCTCGCTCTCGGTCAGCAGCTGTGCCAGCGGCTTATAGGCCATGCCCACAGCTTCGGCATCCGGCTTGCGGGTGCGGCTGTAATAGGCAATGTCGGCACCCATGAACTGCAGCGCGTCGGCGATCATTTTGCCGGACACACCCAGCCCGATGATGCCTGCCTTCAGCCCGGTGATCTCCACCGGCTCGTCCCGCAGCATGGGCATCCCAAAACCGTGCAGGATGCCGGTGAGCTCATGCAGGACGTACTCCACAACGCCGCGGTCGCCGTAGTCCCGGATGCCCAGCACTTTGATGCCGCGGGTGCGGGCGTAGGCGATATCCACATTGGCGCTTTCCTCAGAATACAGGCTGCAGCACATGCCGATGTAACGGATATTCGGGCAGCGCTTGATC
>ENA-OQCD01000220-OQCD01000220.1-human-gut-metagenome-genome-assembly--contig:-NODE-220-length-15429-cov-2.018037_pt1 | contig 15429 bp, 26 predicted proteins | sample MGYA00242755_ERZ504571 | MGnify/ENA primary metagenome ERZ504571 (study PRJEB26092, sample SAMD00036274) | human gut metagenome | host: Homo sapiens | study: EMG produced TPA metagenomics assembly of...
CACGCATAATATAAGATAAAAGATTCCAAACATAAGATTCTCCTCAATTCACGTAAAGTATAGCAGAATAGCCTTCCTGTGAAAAGGCTATTCACATTTTTTTCAATTTTTTTCGTTGTTCTTCCTGGCTGGCAAGATATGTATCAATACCGTCTGCCACAGACATGGCAATCTTCGTCTGATACTCTTCTTTTTTTAACAGCTGTGCTTCTTCCGGATTTGTCAGAAATCCACACTCTACAATATTGATCACACTGGGGCTTCTTTTCAGCAGATAATAGGTCCTGTTTCCTTTCGCTTCACGTGGACGTGCAACTGAAAGCTGTCGATTCAGTTCTTCCTGGATTGCCAGAGCCAGATTTCTTCCGTTTTCAGAATCCGCATAATAAAATACCTGTGGTCCCTTTACCTGGGGATCACTGTAGCTGTTCTGATGGATGCTCACAGAAAGCACCGGTGCATATTCCTTTATCATTGCAATCCGATTTTGCAGATCCTGCGCTTTCATATTTTGTGTATTATCTTTATAAAGGCCTTTATCTTCCTCCCGGGTCATCATAACCGTAAAGCCCCTTTTCTCAAGAACTGCTTTCAGTTTTATTGCTATTTCCAGATTGATTCCCTTCTCTTTAAGTCCCTCTATTCCTACCATCCCGGAGTCAATTCCTCCATGCCCGGCATCTACCAGAATCATCTGTCCGGCCTGTATATTCCCTGATACATCTTTCAGTTTCTCCGTTGCCTCTGCTGCCTCCCTTGACAGAATATAAAAGCAGACCAGCATGAGAACTGCCATTCCGATTTCTATCCCTCGCTTTTTCAACGCAAAACACCCCCCGGCGTATTTTAGTTAATATATGTCGCCAGGAGTGCTTTCATTGCATAAAATATATTGTTTTTCTTTTGTCAGGACAGATTTTTCTGTAATGACGCTCCAGATTCCACTGTTCTCAAATCCCAGTTTCCATTCCGCCACGCCTGCCAGTTTATATTTGGGGATAAGTTTTACTTTTTCCGCAATCGACTTGGAATCCTCAAGCCAGATCTGGTATGTAGTGCCGTCTCCTTCATAGGTTCCGTAATTCTGGCTGGTTGTCTTATCCCAGTAAGTCTCCGCTCCATTATCACTGATTGCCTGCTGTGCCTGATCCATTCCGATTGCTTCACTGGTCAGAGCTCCTCCATCTGTTGTTTTCCAGAGTCTTGTATAAAACGGAATTGCAAGAATAGTTCTCTTGGCCGGGACTTCCGCAAGTGTATCCTTGACTCCCTGTTCCACCCATGGAAGAGAAGCCACGGATCCTGCATCGGATCCTACATAATGCTCATCATATCCCATAATAATCACATAATCCACAACTTTTCCCTGTTCCGCTCTGTCATAATGACTTGTAAAATCCTCCGGAACCGGATTATCTACAGAAAGTACCAGATTATTCTCATGACACTGAATGGAAAGTTCTCTCAGAAACTGTAGAAAATGGATTCCCACATCCTCACTCAGGGATTCAAAATCAACATTAATTCCATCCAGACCTGCCTTCAGTGCATATGTAACCAGCTGGTTCTCCAGATTCTGCCTTGCGGCTGTATTGGAAAGAACCGTTGTTGTGCTCATATTCTCACTGAAATTATCCACCAGGCCCCATACTTTCAGGCCTTTCTCATGTGCCTGCATCACATATTCCCCTGATGCAAGGCTGCTCACATTTCCATCATTATCCGAAACAGAGAACCAGGTCGGTGAGATCACATTCACCCCTGTCATATTCTGGGTAGTATCCGCGAAATAGTTGTTGGCGTCTGTACTCGTAACCTGATGCCATGCAAGATTTACAGGCTCATCCATCGTGAAATAAGAATAAGCTTCCGCTTTAAAACTCCGCTTATAGTCGGTTGTATCCGCTGCACTTACTTCTTTTTCTGGATGTATCCAATATATCCGTCATCTGTGGCTACCTGATCCCAGTCTTCTCCTTCGTTCATCAGCCTGAGAACTGTATCTTTTGCTGTTTTTGTCAGGATCTTGGATTTAATCCCGCCCCGGTACCGGATCACGGTATCCTTCTTTACAGTTACCGTCTGCACATTGCTGAATTTATACTGAATTGCTATTCTCGCAGGGTCTTTATATATATATGAATCGATATCTGTATATTTCTTCACATAATCCAGTTTCAGATAAACAGTACTCTCCTTCAGCCATACGTTTCCGCCAGGCTGATCCGATGCTGCCTCCTCTGTAAGACTGGTTGGTGTCGCATACAGGATCTTTTTATTTGCACTGTCCCAATAATATCTCTGATTCAGATATCCATTTACCACATCCAGCGGAATATAAACCTCATCTCCTGAGATCAGAGCTTTCTGTTCGAGTTTCTGTTGTTCCTGCTACCAGTGAAGCCTCTCCATCTGCATTCTGACCGTAATACTCTGTCAGATCCATCTGCTTACTGGTCGGAATCAGTTTGTTAATTCCATAAACGGCTCCTCCTATAAGAGAAACCAGAACGATCAGCAGACATACCACCAGGACCGGCATATGTTTTTTTATCATTGTTTTTTTCCTTTCGGTATAAATGTCATAATTTTTTTCATTATAACATATTTCTTCTGCGTTTCGTTACAAAAATCGACTTTTAATAAATTTTCACAGTTTCTTTATAATTTCGGTTCCCCACATGGTATGTATGAGTTCCGGGGAACTTCTGCGTCCGGGGAACCGCTTTCTCTTAAGTTGTATTACATTTTTCGAATTAAATCAAAGCTTACACAGGCAATATGGCCTTCTTCATCTTCCGTATAATCCCGCATGTAAACTCCATCTTCCGCAATCTGACAGGCTTTTGCGATTTTTTTCGGAGTACTGGGCTCACCGTTGAGATAAAGGGAAACTCCGTTTTCACGGTAAAGCTTTAGTTCCCTGCGAAGGGTTTTTGCGGATTTCTTTTTTACCTGTGATATATTTTCCGTATCCCGACCTCCTTTCCTGGTTTGATTTTCAGAAAACACCAGCAACGGTTCTTGAAAAGCTGTCCTGATCCAATTTATATTGCATAAACATAAATAAAAAGGGGGAAAAATTTATTCTGTGCTGCGGCAGAAACGCCGATGAAATCTGCACAGAGATCTTATCTTCAGAAAAAGTATGACTTTAAGCTATCTTTACTGTCTTCCTGTTTCTATGGATCGGACAGCTCTTCTGTTTTTATTATACCGTTTTTCTTTTCAGATGCAAGTCTTTTTATCCGATTATAAAAAAAAATTATTTTTATTCGGAAATTTTTATTTTTTTCATCAGATTCTGCATCTTTACATCTTGTATATAACTGTTATATAATAACAGTATGTAAAAGATTAAATTTATTGACCATAGGATGTGATTATATGAAAATAGAAAAGAATCAACGACAATCAGATCCGTTGCACACTGACGAAGGAAGATCTGGACAGTCACCAGATCCGTATCAGTGAACTTGCTTACGGAACAGAGAAGGCCAAACGTCTCTTCCGTGATATGATGCAGCAGGCTCAGATACAGTTTGGTTTTGAAGCTGATAACATTCCACTGATGATCGAAGCAATTCCCGTAAGTGCGGAAAGTATCATTCTTATCATCACCAAGGTGGAAGATCCTGAAGAACTGGATACCCGTTTTTCCAAATTTGCTCCATTTAAAGGAAATAAGCCTTCGGATACCGTTGAGATTGACGGAGCCGATAATATCATTGATATCTTCCAGAAACTCTGTGAATCCAAACTTAAGAATCTTCCCCAGAAGCCGGAAGAAAAGAAATCCGAACCCGCAGCATCACCGAATCCGGAAAATCCGGATGCTTCACAGGCTTCCGAGAATTCTGTACGGCTTATCCGTCTGTACTCTTTCCCAGGACTTGACGATGTTATCGCTGCTTCTCATGGTATGAACGGTTTCTTTACCGGAAACAATACCCTTTATCGCGAAGGCGAGGATGGAGTATACCAGCTTGTTCTCCATCAGTCTGACTGCACTCCGGAAGAGTTTAATAAAGTATGCAACATTCTTTCTGAGTACGGAGTTGGTCGTGCATTTACTCCTGCCGGGGAGGCTTATCTTCGTGAACATGGTACACTGATCGCAGATGATGCCCTTCAGAAACTTCTTAAACTTTAAATTTTCAAAAATAAACCGCTGTCAGAAATACGATCATCCCTGATATGGCTGATCCATATTTCCAACAGCGGTCTTTTTTTTTCAGTAAAACAGCAGATACTGCTTACTCTCCGAGAAAATCATTGATCTGTGCTACAAGAACATCTGCGTCCAGTCCATGAACCATAGCTGCCTCTTCCAGAGATTCCATCTGAGAAGACGGGCATCCAAGGCAATGCATTCCTGCCCGCATCAGGATTGGTGCAATATTTAGGGTCTACTGTAAGAAGTTCTCCGATCAGCATACTCTTTGTAACCTTTGCCATGTGCGTACTCTCCTTTACTGATTTATCGAAATGTTTCCACTTCGTTCTGCTATTATAATACGAAATCCCAGGGGAATCAACGCCTTATCGCTTCCTTTTATTTACCGGCGCTTCTCTGGTTCTCTGATTTTTTATTTTTGTATATAAAATTTTATACTTGTATTCTTTTGTACATATATATTAGAATGGGAATAGAATCCCTGGTAGGGGATACATACAATACACCATTTTAAAGGAGGATATCAATTATGGCATATGTAATTTCTGACGAGTGCGTTAGCTGTGGAACATGCGAGGGTGAGTGCCCGAACGAAGCTATTTCTCAGGGAGATGAGCATTATGTAATCGACGCAGACGCTTGTGTTGACTGCGGAACATGCGCTGAGGCCTGTCCAGTTGGTGCTATCTCTGCTGAGTAATGCACCATTTGCTTGATAAGCTACCGTAACGAAATGAGGCTGCCGGTTTTACCGGCAGCCTTTTTCTGTTTTCTTTTTATTTCTTTTTTCCATCACAGGCAGCTGCCGCCTCTCTTCTTGCCTGCTGTTTCTTTCGGATGGCTTCATCCAAAGAACGACACCTGTATTCTCCTTCTTTTTTCCGTTGCATTTCCTCATGGATCAGCCGTTCCAGGATTTCCTGAAATTCGAGGATCTTTTTGTCATCCTCTCTATGCTCCTTTGATGTTTTCTGCTTCTCCATAAACATGTCTTCTGCTGCTTCTTCTGGTGTTCCTACCGGAATATCTTCAATCTCAACCGCTTCTCCCTCCAGGATTTCACTGCCGGTTTTGCAAGGTCTGACGGATAAGTATTTCTTGCTCCTGCGGAATCAGCGTTCGGATTGCTTTCAGCTGAAGACCTCTGTTTTTCAACTCGTTTATTTTAAGAAAAAGCTGGATATCAAAAGGTGTATAATAGCGGTGTCCCAGTTCATTGCGCCCAATCCGAAGATCCAGTTCTTCCTCCCAGTACCGCAGAACATAAGATTTCACGCCTGTCATTGTTACAGCCTGTCTCACCGTATATCTTTTTTCCATCGTGAACGCCCCCTTGTGTAGAGATTCACTGTTACTGTCTATAGTATAACCCCTGGATTCAGGAAATGGCAAGAAAAATCGGTTGACATAATTTTACCGGATGTGACTTATCAGCAGAGCCGTGCAGCCGAAAAAACAAAATGCTGTCAGGCTAAATACAAGTGTTCATCCTGACAGCATTTCATTTTTCCGTCTGCACGGCTCTACTTTTTCATATTTACAAACTGCGTATACCTTGGCAGCCATACCAGTTCTACGGTTCCAATGGGGCCGTTTCTCTGCTTGGCTATGATGATCTCTGCAATGTCTTTTTTCTCGGTATCTTTATGGTAATAATCGTCTCGATAGATGAACATGACCACATCCGCATCCTGCTCAATAGCTCCGGACTCTCGAAGATCCGAAAGCATCGGCCTGTGATCTGGTCTCTGTTCTACCGCACGGCTCAGCTGAGACAATGCGATCACCGGCACATCGATCTCTCTTGCCAGTGCTTTCAGAGATCTGGAAATATCGGAAATCTCCTGCTGTCTGGAATCGGATTTTCCGCTTCCGCTCATCAGCTGCAGGTAATCGATCATGATAATTCCAAGATTGTGCTCCAGCTTATATTTCCTGCATTTGGAACGAAGTTCCGCAATAGAAATTCCAGGAGTATCGTCAATAATAAGATTGGAGCCACCGATGATATCTGCACCTTCCACCAGCTTCGTCCAGTCTTCATCTTTCAGATTTCCGGTACGGAGATTCTGAGAATCCACATGGGATTCCATGGCAAGAAGACGGTTTACCAGCTGCTCCTTGGACATCTCCAGACTGAAGATCGCCACGGTCACATCTTTACGAAATGCCATATACTGGGCAATATTCAGCACAAAAGCAGTTTTTCCCATGGAAGGTCGCGCCGCAATCAGTACAAGGTCGGACGCATGCATACCGGAGGTCTTATAATCCAGATCTACAAATCCGGTAGGAATTCCGGTGACGGAGCCTTTCAGCTTGGAAGCCTTCTCAATGTTACTGACTGCATTTAATACAACCTGCTGGATCGGTACATAATCACTGCCGTTTGTTCTCTGCAGAATATTGAACAGTTTCTTTTCGGATTCCTCAAGAATGGTCTCCGTGCTGTCCTTTTCCAGATAGCAGGCATTGGCAACTTCTTCCGTAGTCCGGATCAGCCGGCGGAGAACTGCCTTTTCACTGACAATATTGGCATAATATTTCACATTGGCAGAGGTAGGAACTGCAGCGATCAGGTCACGGACATATTCCATACTGCTGATGTCCGGAGGGAGTTCTTTCTCCTTGAGACGGTTCTGCAGGGTGATCAGATCTACCGGCTGTCCCTCATTACAGAGTTCTACCATGGCATCAAAGATAATACCATACTGTTTCTGATAAAAATCATCACTGGTCAGAATCTCGGAAGCCACAAGAATCGCATCACGGTCCAGGATCATGGAACCGATCACTGACTGCTCTGCCTCAATACTGTGAGGAAGAATCCTCTTGATCAGTGCCTCTTCCATCGATTACGCCTCTTTTACCCAAACCTTGAGACTTCCGGTTACTTTCGGATGGAGACGTACCGGAACGTTGGTAACACCAAGGTTCCGGATTGGATTCTCCAGCTGAAGTTTTTTTCTTATCGATATCCAGATTCAGCTGTTTTTTTTGCTGCCCTCTGAGATTTCCTTGGAGGATACAGAACCGAATGTTCTTCCACCCTCGCCCACTTTCAGGGTCAGGATGATCTCTTTTGTGGAAAGCTCCTCTGCAAATGCCTTGGCAGCGTCTAGGTTCTCCTGTGCAACCTTTTCCCCCATTTGCCTTACGGAGTTTCAGGTCATTGAGGTTCTTGGATGTAGCCTCAACACCAAGTTTTTTCGGCAGGATCATATTTTCTTGCATATCCGTCACTTACATTTACGATCTGTCCCTTTTTTCCCAGGGATTTTACATCTTCCAGAAGAATTACTTTCATTTCTATTTGTCCCCTTCCTGATATAACTGGTCTATAATTTCTTTCAGCATTCTCTCTGTCTCATCCATGGTGTCCTTCACCTGTGCGCCGGCAATATTCAGATGTCCACCGCCGCCCATCCGTTCCATCATAACCTGGACATTGACTTCATCAATGGCTCTGGCACTGATGTAAACCTCGTTATTATAGCTGGTAAGAACAAAAGATGCCTTGACTCCGGCAATGTTAAGAAGCTCATTGGCCGCCTGTGCACCTACAACGGTAGGGCTTTCCAGACCTTCACTTGGGCATCTTGCAATGGCAAAATAATCCCGGTAGATCTCAGCAGTACGGACAGCCTCCGCTCTCGCCTTATAGGAATCAATATTGTCACGGAGCATCTTGCGTACACGTGTCACATCCGCCCCGCATCTTCGCAGAAATGCCGCAGCCTCAAAGGTACGTACACCTGCCCTTGTTGTAAAATTGTTGGTATCGATCATGATACCCGCATAAATACAGTCCGCCTCAATGCTGCGAAGCTTCAGCCCGTCCGCAAAATACTGCAGGATCTCCGCGATCATCTCGCAGCTTGAAGATGCATAAGGCTCCACATAGGAAAGAACTGCATTCTGTATTACCTCACTGCCACGGCGGTGATGATCCAGTACCACGATAGTCTTGGTCATATAGAGAAGATCCTGACACTCTGTATAACTTGGCTTGTTGGTATCTACTACAACCACTACCGTATTATTATCCACAAGCTCTTTGGCCTGATTACTGTCCACAAACATGGATGGTTCATAATCCGGGTTCTCCATAAAGCCACTCATCAGAGGCCGGATGGATGTGGTCGGATCATTAATTACAATGTGCACCGGCTTACCAAGAGTCTTGCCTGCACGGTAAATACCGATGCCTGCTCCCAGAGCATCCACGTCGGTGATCTTATGTCCCATGACAACCACACGGTCCTTGGTACTCATAAATTCCTTCAGTGCCTGGGCCTTCACGCGGGCCTTTACACGGGTGGATTTCTCCATCTGCTGAGCTTTACCGCCAATGTAGGTGATATTATTGCCATTTTTGATCACTACCTGGTCGCCGCCACGTCCCAGTGCCATCTCAATGGCAATTCTGGCATATTCATAATTCTGAATATAAGTGGAAGCATTCAGACCGATTCCAATACTTAAAGTCACTGCCATCTCGTTTCCGATGTTAACAGTCTTTACCTCATCCAGAATATGGAATCTCTGTTCCTTCAGAGTTTCCAGCGAGCTCTGGCGCATGATCAGGAGATATTTATCTTTCTCCAGCTTCTTTACAAGACCGTCAAAGTTGGAAAAGTACTTCGTGATCTTACGGTCGATCAGTGCGATCAGAAGAGATCTCCGCACATCCTCCACACTTTCAAGAGCTTCCTCATAATTATCCAGATAAGCCAGGGCTACTACAAGCTTATTATCTTCATTCTTCTGAATGTATTCCTTAAGCTCTGTCTCATCATAAAGATACATGGCGATCAGGCTAACATTCTGGGACATATCCTCCAGAATATCTGCATGGCTTACCACTTCTCCCATGGTCACCCTCTGCATGGACACACGATAGATCCGATCCCCGAAATGCGTACTCATCTCGGAAATTTCCAGCTCATCGGCTACCGGAAGCTTGTCCGGAGTAATGTCCGGAAAAACTGTGCTGATATTTTTTTTATAAAACTGATCTCTGCCCCGTGATCTCCGAAAAGATCCGGTTGGACCAGATCATACGGCCTTCCATATCCATAATGGCATAGGGAAGTGCCAGTTCTTCCAGCATCCTCTTTTCCACCACATCATACTGATTGGCAAATGCTATCATATCATTGATGATCAGCGGTTTGTGATATCGGAAAAGCTGTACTGCGATAAAAATATAAATAACAGTACCTACAGACACCAGAATTCCGGCCTTCACACTTACAATAAACACCAGCAGGTCCAGCAGCACCACCAGAACCGAAAGATACAGTGGCCAGCGCATGAAGTGTTTCATAGGCCCTTTAAATTTGACTTTGTTGTTCATTGCTTTTTCCTGTTCTCAACGTAATAAAAACCACAAGTTATCTATCATTATACCAGATTTCTTATTATAATTCCATAGTTATGATAAAATCTGTTACAGCCGGAAAACGCTGCCATACACTGCATGACTGGAAACGTCCGTTTTATAGCTTTATGTCGTCACAGAAAATAAAAAAACAGGACCGCTGCCATCCAGATGACTGCTCATCTGTCTGGCAACGATCCTGTGGATGATCGGAATTAGTCCTGAACGTATGGCATCAGGGACATATGACGTGCTCTCTTAACAGCAACTGTCAGTGCTCTCTGATGTTTTGCACAGTTACCTGTAATTCTTCTCGGGAGAATCTTACCTCTCTCGGAAACATACTTCTTAACTTTGCTACATCCTTGTAATCGATCTCGTTATTCTCTTTACCACAGAATACGCAAACTTTTTTTTTTCTTCTGCGTCCGCCTCTTCTCTTCATCGGAGAATCTGGTCTCTCGCCTCTATTGTAAGCCATGATTGTTTCCTCCTATCTTATTCGTCTCATCTGTCTTGATCAGATGTTCTAGTTGAACGGCAGCTCCTCATCAATTCCATCTGGAATATTCATGAAGCCGTCGGCGCTTGCTGCGCTCGGACTTGGCATAGACGGTGCAGGTGCTGCTTCTGTTCTCGGATGAGATGCTGCATAGCTGTCGCTTGACGCTTTGCTCTCAGCAAATTCCTGATCCTCAACAACAACCTCTGTCGTATAAACCTTCTGTCCCTCACGGTTCGTATAACTTCCTGTCTGAATACGTCCCGTAACTGCAATTTTCAGTCCCTGTCTGAAATACTTTTCCGCAAACTCTGCTGTCCGTCCGAAAAGAAACACAGTTGATAAAATCAGCATTTGCTTCTCCGTCACGACGAATCTGCGGTCAACTGCCAGTGTATATCTGGCGATTGCCAGGGCATTTTCTCCTGCGGAATATCTTACCTCAGGATCTCTTGTCAAGCGTCCCATTAATATTACTTTGTTCATCGTTCTACCTCTCTTATGATCTCAGATTTCACTTAACTGAACAGGTTCTTAATGGTGTTTTCGAAAATCCGCTGCAAAAATTATGCCTCTTTCTTGACAACCAGGTATCTTAATACATTGTCCATGATGCGGACATGTCTCTCGATCTCCGCCGGGCACTGAGAATCTGCTTCAAACTGAATAAAATAGTAGAAGCCTTCATGCATTTTCTGAATCTCGTAAGCTAATTTCTTCTTACCCCATTCTTCAACTTCTGTGATCACGCCGTTGTAACGTGTAATATAGCTTTTTGCTTTCTCAACTACAGCGTCACGTGCTTCGTCCTCAAGCTTAGCGCTCACAACTAATGCTAACTCGTACTTGTTCATGCTTGTCTTAACCTCCTTTATGGTCTTTTTGGCCCTTTGCCTGTCAAAGAGCAAGGATATGAAATATATCACGATTGTTGATTCTAGCATATCTTTCCCCGTGATGTAAAGCATAAATTTAATTTTTTTCGAATTTTTTCAAATCTCGTGTATTTTTCTCCACAAGCTTGCGCGCTACCATGATCTGGTGTCCACAGCCCATGCATTTCAGACGAAAATCCGCTCCTACACGAAGGATCTCCCATTCTTTGCTGCCACAGGGGTGCGCCTTCTTCAGTGTGACAATATCTCCTACTTCATAATTTAATCCCATTTGATACTCCTCATTTTTCTTTTTTCCGGATATTTTAGTCAAACGGATAAAAATATCCGCATTCACTACGTAGCCCTGCACCGGATAACTGCTATGCAGTTTATCAGATCCGTATCTGAGAGAACACCTTTCCGATCGGTTCTTTAATAAGAAGATCCGCATATTTGTCTCTCGGTGTCGGCGCCTTGTTGATCACCACCAGATGATTTCCCCGGAAATAATCGATCAGTCCTGCTGCCGGATACACAGCCAGGGAAGTTCCTCCGATGATCAGGACCTCCGCCTCTGAAATTGCTCTTACAGATTCCTGGATCGTATAGTCATCCAGACCTTCCTCATAGAGAACCACATCCGGTTTGATCATACCACCACAGGTACATCTCGGAACTCCTTCTGACTCCTTCATATACTTAAAATCATAGAATTTCCCACACTTCATACAATGATTGCGGTAAACACTTCCGTGAAGTTCCAGAACTTTTTTGCTTCCTGCCATCTGATGAAGATTGTCAATATTCTGAGTGATCACCGCTTTCAGCTTGCCTGCCTGCTCCATCTCTGCCAGTTTCAGATGTGCCGCATTGGGTTTTGCAGTATCACAAAGCATCTTATCTCTGTAAAATTTAAAAAATTCTTCAGGCCTGCGCATAAAAATGTATGGCTTAAGATCGTCTCCGGCGGATAATCATACTTCTGGTTATACAGCCCGTCCTGGCTTCGAAAATCCGGGATCCCGCTTCCGTGGAAACTCCTGCTCCGCCGAAAAATACAATATTATTGCTCTCATCAATGATCTTCTGTAATTTTCCTATTTCATTTTCCATATGAATCTTCCTCCCTTATTTTTCACATAAAAAAATGCTACTGTGGATCCACTGCGTTTACTCTTTTTCCCTGCACAACAAAACGTGTTGCCTGATTACCGGTGCATGTAGACAATGTAACGATCTTATCTTTCACATTCGCCTCACCCTCACCTGCTTCTGTTTAATCTCGAATTCTTGAACATTTTTTTTCTCATATTCCAGAAATTCCTTACCAGGACCTTTAAACAGGGTATACGTATCACTGTTCACCGAGTTGTGTATGCGGCAATGATCTCATAGCGGTAGTTCTTCTTCGGGGTAAGTATCCAGAAATATTTGCTGGTATTGTAAAGCGTTTCATCTGCCCTGTATTTTTTCAGCATTCCAAACATGGAGCCATTCTTCATATTATGTCCGTACACCAGCGTGTTGCAGTCACTGAAATCCCTCTTATTCTCATAATCAATAAAGATTGTTCCTGCAAAATTATAATTTTTCCCATAAGTCTGGTGAAGATACATATTATTATCCTTGCCCTGTACCATCGGATAACTGATCTGAGGAAGTGCCTCCATATAAATCCAGCCCGATCACATCATCATTAATACTTTAAGAGATGCAAAATCAACATTTATAGGAGCCACCGGCTGTTGTTCCTCCGGCCTGTCCCAGATCTTCCGATGCATCCGGATCACGCTCCGTCACTGCCATTTTCTGAAATGCTGTTATACTCATTCTGTGCCTTTTTTATACTCTGTATAAATAATGATAAAGGTTAAAGGCAGCATAGCAGAACACCACAACTGCCACGATCAGCACCAGAGTCAGAACATAATCTCCTGCCGTTTTTTTCTTTTTCGCCTTGTCTTTCCTGCTCATAATCACACTCCTTTGATCTGTCAGGATTTTCTGGTTTCTGTATTTATTATAAATACCCCTCTGTTTTCTTGCAACTGTTTTGTTTTTATCACATTTTATATAGAAAGAAACCGCCTCGGAATGGGCGTCCGGGGCGGTTTGTAAGGTATGTTCTATTTCAGAGCTGCTGTTATTTTCAGTCCAGTTCTTTGCCTGTGAGCATTTTGTATGCCTGGAGATATTTCTCGATGGTCTTGTCCACGATCTCCTGCGGAAGTGTCCAGTCATTGTCCGGATTGCTTTCAGCCAGTCACGTGCAAACTGTTTGTCAAAAGATGGCTGGCCATGTCCTGGTTCATAGCCTTCTGCCGGCCAGAAACGGGAGCTGTCCGGTGTCAGCATCTCATCACCGATGACCATGTTGCCGTCCTCATCAAGACCAAACTCGAATTTTTGTATCTGCAATGATGATTCCCTTGCTGAGTGCATACTCTGCACATTTTTTGTAAAGAGCGATGGTGTTGTCACGAAGTTTTTTCTGCGTACTCGCGTCCTTTTCCAGGGAAGTATTTCTCAAGATGATCGATACTCTGCTCAAAAGAAATATTCTCATCGTGATCACCGATCTCAGCCTTGGTAGATGGTGTGTAGATCGGCTCAGGCAGCTTGTCGGATTCTTTCAGACCTTCCGGAAGCTTGATGCCGCATACAGTACCGTTCTCCTTGTAGCTTGCCCAGCCGCTTCCTGTGATGTATCCACGTACGATACACTCGATCGGCAGCATGTTCAGCTTACGGCACATCATGGATTTTCCTTCAAATTTCTCCTGCTGGAAAAACTCCGGCATATCCTTGGTATCTACAGAAATCATGTGGTTTGGAAGAATGTCCTCAGTCATGTCAAACCAGAATTTGGACATCTGGGTCAGTACAGCACCTTTCTTTGTAACTTCATTATTCAGAATTACGTCAAAGCAGCTGATACGGTCTGTTGCAACCATGATCAGACTGTCGCCATTGTCATAGATCTCACGTACTTTACCTTCTTTGATTGGTTTTAATTCCTGCATGTTCTCACACCTCATCATTCGGTTATTTGGTTTTTGTTTTCGACACCGTTACCGTATCACCACTCAAGCCCTCCTGTCAAGATGCCAGGCCCTTTTCAGTCATAAGTATTCGTTAAGGGATCATTCATATTTTTAATAGCGACTCACATTCCTCCTGAAGTTTTTTCTCCTGTTTCCGGTAAAGAAGCTTCTCACTGCAGGCAAAATAAGGGTCACATCCATACTCCCGGATAAAAGCAGCTGCATGACTGTTCCTGGTCAGTCCGGTGACAAAAAGCACCGTTTCCTGTCCGTCTCCGAAACATGCTTTCATAAAGGCAAATGCCCGTTTCAGCTCTCTGCTGATCTTTTTAGCACAGTCTTTTCTCTTCTCTACCATTTCCGTAAACAGCTGCCGGATCCGTTCAAAACCAGTCTCTGTATCTGTGATATGTTCCTTTCGGATAGTAAGGCTGAATTCCTCCAGAGTACGGATCACAAACTCTTCCGTGGTCTGCTGTTCCAGGTTAAGAAGCTCCGCCTCCAGACGGACAGCCAGACTTTTCTTCTTCACATCTGTAAATTCATCCAGCGCCGTCATGTCCTTTTTATCATGAAGAAAAGCTTTCAGATGCAGGAGTTCCTGATAAACAGCGCCTGTCTCTTTATCCAGCTTTTCATAATCCAGAAACTTCCGTTGAGTCCGCTAAGCAGAAGGCCAGTTACCAGAAAACGTTCCTCAAACGAAGCACCTTCCGCCATTTTTACTTTTTTCTGCTGTTCTTCCTCCGCCATTTCTCCGGAAAGCAGGCGTTTCAGCCCATAGTCCTCTCCGTACTTCCGATACAGCTGATAACTGGCAAAAAAGCTCCTTGCGATCTCATCCCGACAAAGATACTCCCCGATCAGATTCTCCGTGATCTCAACGCCTAGTTCCTCATAAGCTTTCAGAATTTCGGACAGATCTTCCCATCCTCTTGCCGTCACAAAGAACTTCCCGTCCACTGTATTCTCCAACGGAATAAAAATTGATCTTTTTTCATGCCAAGATAAGCAAGGATCGATCGTGGATCTCCTTTTTCCAGGCATACTCCATCCACACATCAAGATCTGCCTCGATATCCATCCTACGCACACGGTCCAGGGTTACGATATCAAATTCCCGGACCGACTTATTATATTCCGGAGGGTTTCCCGCTGCAGCGATCAGCCATCCCTCCGGTACGCTGTGGCTTCCGACGTCTTATTCTGAAGAAATTGCAACATGGTCGGCGCAAGTGTCTCGGAAACGCAGTTGATCTCATCGATAAACAGGATCCCCTCTTTTTTTCCGGTACGTTCCATACAGTCATACACAGAGGCAATGATCTCACTTAAGGTATACTCTGTGATACTGACCTCTTTTCCGTTATAGCACCGGGTCACGATCCTGGGCAGTCCTACCGCACTCTGTCTTGTATGGTGGGTGATGGTATAGGCTACCAGCC
>ENA-OQCD01000221-OQCD01000221.1-human-gut-metagenome-genome-assembly--contig:-NODE-221-length-15383-cov-2.265142_pt1 | contig 15383 bp, 20 predicted proteins | sample MGYA00242755_ERZ504571 | MGnify/ENA primary metagenome ERZ504571 (study PRJEB26092, sample SAMD00036274) | human gut metagenome | host: Homo sapiens | study: EMG produced TPA metagenomics assembly of...
CCGTGGACGGCAAGAAGTTCAAGGCCCACGTGCCTGCGGGCGTCAAGGACGGACAGAAAATCAAGCTGGCCGGCAAGGGCAAGCCAGGCATCAACGGCGGCAAGGCCGGTGACCTGTACCTGCACGTCACTGTCAAGCCCGATGCCACATTCTCGATGCGCGGCCATGATATCGTCATGGACCTGCCCGTAACTGTGGGCCAGGCCGTGGCCGGTGGCAAGGTCGAGGCCAAGGATATCGACGGCAATCCCGTCACCTTCAAGGTGCCGGCAGGCTCCAGCTCCGGCGCGGAAGTCAAGCTCGCGGGACTTGGCGTCCAGCGCAGCAACCAGCCGGGCGACCTGATCGGCCGTGTGCAGATCATGTCCCCGCCAAGCCGGGTCTGGCCGTCAAGCACGCCGCCAAAGAATTCGACGAAAAAGCCGGCGACTATCTCAGCCTGTAATCAGGAGGTGAACAATGGCGCGGTTAGCCAACCAGATGAAGCAGTTATACGCGATGTGCGCAACCGCGCTCGTGATGGGCAGGGCCGATCTCGACGGAGCCGATGACGTCGCTTCGACATCGAACTGCCCATCTTCACCGTCGGCCAGACCGCCGAGTTGGCCAACATTCACCCCCAGACTCTCCGTCAGTACGACCGCCTCGGTTTGGTTCGTCCGCAGCGCACCGATGGCGGCGCACGCCGCTACTGCCTGCGCGACATTGCCCGCCTGACCCGAGCTCAGCGCCTGAGCCAGGATGAGGGCATCAACCTTTCCGGTATCGCGCGCATTTTGGTCCTCGAAGAAGAGAATCGCCAACTGCGCCGCGAAGTCAAACGCATGCAAACCGGCGACCAGGAGAGCGTTTTCGCCGCAGGCCGTGACGGCAATATCGTGGAGGTACAACGCTCCAACCGCGCCCGCCTCTGGCGCAACGCCATCCGCCGCGAAACCCGCGAACTGCCCGGCCGCGATACTGCCGCCGATATCGCTGCCGGCGCCACCGGCGACTCCAACTACACTCCCGCCGACTCCAAGTCCATGGTCCTGTGGGGTTGGTGAGTCTGGCCGCATTGCTTCGATTCCTTCTCCATTCGTAAAACTGTTTGTTATCTCACATCGGGCAGCTGCCGAAAAGCACGAATCTTCTTGACGGAGATGTCAAGGTTTGTTACGGTGACGTGCGAAAACCGATTCGTAAGGGGTGCTTTAGGCTGAGACGGTATGTGCCGAACCCTTCGAACTGTGAGCTAACACTCGCGTAGGGAATGCGACGGTTGAACTCCTCTGTTCGGCTCGGCATCCCATATGCGCGTTGAGAGAGAGGAAGCGTATGTCAATACGCAAGGAGCTGACCGCCCAGAACGTACTGCTGGGTTTCCAGCATGTGCTTGTTTCCAACGTCTGGCTTGATCCGGTGTTTGTGGCCGGAGCAATCGGCTTACCTATTGCCCTGTCGTCGAACATGATTAACGCCATCTTCATCGTCTCTGGTCTGGTTACTTTGGTTCAGGCCACTCGGCTGGTTCGCCTGCCGGTGGTGCAGGGGCCGTCAGCCGCGTTTGACGCGTTGATGATCGCGGCAGGTACGGCCGGCATGCTGGGGGCGGCGAGTTCGTCCATTCTCATCGCTTCGCTTGTGTTCCTGTTGCTGTGCCTGACCGGTGTGATAGAGCGGATGCGGTTCCTGTTCTCTCCGATGATTTCGGGCGTGGTCATCTTTATGGTCGGTGTCTCGCTGTCTGGATTCACGCTGAGCGAGTTTCTAGGCGGGGCTCCCGGCGACAAGACGTTCGCCGATCCGCACATCCTGACCGTGTCGATTCTGACCACGGCGATTGTGCTTGTCCTGTCGTTGCTCGGCAAGGGCCTGCTCAAGTCGTTCTCATTCCTCATCGCGCTCGTCGTCGGCACCGTGGTCGCCGCAGCGTTTGGCATGGTGGACTTCTCTCCTGTGGCATCCAAGGGATGGTTGGGCCTGCCGACCTTCCTGCCCTACGGTCCGTTCACATTTGACTGGAAGATCTTCATCCCGTTCTTCATTGCCTACATGGTTGCCGTCATGGAAGCTCTCGGCGTCTATCAGGCGGCTTCTGAGATTCAGGGCACGTCCCTCGAACGCAAGCAGGTGCGCTACGGTCTTGCCGGCGAGGCGGCCGGTTCAGCCATTTCCTCGCTGATTGGTGGATTCACCACCACCGCCTACCCGCAAAATGTCGGCCTGCTCAACCTGACCGGCGAAGGCAAGTTGCGCACGCGCACGCCTGTGATCATCGCCGCTGTGCTGTTGCTGATTCTGGGCTTCGTGCCAAAGGCGGGCGCGTTGCTGTCCGTCATTCCCTCGGCAGTCGTCGGAGGCATTTTCCTGCCGGCTGCGGCCAGCCTAATCGTGACCGGCCTGCGCGCCCTGCGCAAGGTCGCTGATGACGAGCGCCGTCAAACGGTCATCGGCATGTCTCTGTTGCTCGGCATCGCCCTGCCCAAGGCGCTCTCCGGCCTGACCGGCGGCGCAAGCGTGTTCTTTGGCAACAACATCATGGTCGGTGTATTCAGCGCCATCATTCTCAATGCGCTTTTTCGTCGCTCTTCCGGATTTGGTGGCGAAGCATCGTGCGCCGGCGTCCGTGGATGTTCCAGCAGCCGATCCGGCGGATGGGACTGGCGCTGCGGCGTACGATGAACGATAATGCTGGTTGATATTGGATATTGACAGGAGCGATGCAATGACTGATGTGATGGATGACGCGCGTCGTATCAAGCGCGGGATTCTGGATTTTATCCATACCTATGGCTGTGAGCAGGCCCCGGAAGAGGCGTTTGGTGCGTTGGCGCGCGACGTGTTCATCTATCAGTACACGTATGATCTGCCGTACCGTCGTTACTGCGCGGCTAAACGCGTCACCCCCGCAACGCTCAAGGATTGGCGGGAGATTCCGCCGATGCCGGTGGACGGGTTCAAGCACCTTGACCTTTCGACCATACCGACCGAGCAGTGCGAAGCCGTATTCATGACGAGCGGAACCACGCATGGCGGCAAGATGCGTGGGCGCAACTTCCATCCCGATCTTGAGGTGTGGGATGAATCAATGATTGTGCCGTTCCGTCATTTCATCATGCCGGATCGAGAGCGTATCCGCATCGCCGTGATTTCGCCGGCATGGGACATGAACCAGAACTCCTCCCTGTCGCGCTACCTTACCAAGGCCGTGGAGTGCTGCGGCAGCGAAGGCAGCGGTGTGTTCTTCGACGAGCATGGACTCAAGTTCGATGAAATCATCGCCTTCCTTAACCGTGCGGTGTCTGACGGTGAACCGGTGATGCTGATGGGTGTCTCGTCGTCCTATCTGTATCTGTTCGATTACCTGCATGAGCATGATCTGACGTTCGCGCTGGCCCCCGATAGCCGGTTGTTCGACACTGGCGGCTTCAAGAGCACTAAGCGCGACATCACCGAAGACCAGATGCTTGATGAGCTGGAACAGACACTGGGGGTGCCGCGCCACCACTGCGTCAACATGTATGGCATGACCGAGTTGAGCTCGCAGATCTATGACCAAAATATTCTGTCGTGGTATACGGATGGCACCAGCAACTATCTCAAGGCGAACCCCGCCTGGGTGCGCACGGTCTTCCTCGATCCGGAAACGCTGACTCCCGTCAAGGATGGTGAGACCGGTGTGATAGCCCATTACGACCTTGCCAATTGGAATTCATGCATCGGTATTCTGACCGAGGACCTCGGCCATCGGACCCCGGACGGATTCCTGCTGCAGGGCAGGGCGAAGGGAGCCGAGGCTCGTGGGTGCTCAATCGCGGTAGACGAGGTCATCAGTGCCAACCGTTGATGAATCCGTGAGTCAGGCCATTGATGTCTTCCACCTGCCCTCGGGAGTGGATGTTTCGGATTACGAAATCTATGAGGTCGCCACATCGGATGGGGTGAAGCGTTTGCGCTATCCGCGACTGGATGGCTCAAAGGTGACTTCCCTTGCCAAGCAGCTTGTCGATGTTCGCAACCGCACGCTTGCCGCGATGAGTGTCAACGATATTCTCGACATCGTGGCCGACGCGGCCCAACTATGGGCCGATCCGGATTTTGAGCTGCGGCGTCAGGCTGAACTGCTGATTCCCGCAATCACCGGATATGAGCCTGACATGGTGCGGATTGAGCTCAAACGGTATATGCGCCAGTTCAGGCGTCGTGAACTGCTCCGGTTCCTTGACTCCGAAATCGGTCAGCCGTCTATGCTCGACGAATTCCGGCCGAACAAGGCGGGGGGATACTCTAAATATGTGGGCCCAGCGCTCACCTATCAGGTGTTCTCCAGCAATGTGCCGGGGATTCCCGTGTGGAGCATGGCGATGACCCTGCTGGTCAAAGGCGCGATTCTTGGCAAATCTTCATTTTCCGAGCCGGTGATGCCTGCGTTCTTTGCTCGCAGCATTGCGATGGTCAATTCCGACTCGCTGATGCCATTGCGGTGGTTCCATGGAAGGGCGGCTCGCAGCAGCTCGAGGATTCAGCCATCGATGCGGCCGATGCCGTGATTGTTTACGGTTCTTCGCAGACTACCAAATTGATTGCGGGCAAAGTCGCCGGGTCCAAGCCCTGTCTAGGTTACGGAGCAAAAGTCGGGTTGGCGTTCATTGGCCGAGAGGCTTTGCGTCCTGATACCTATGCCGATACCGTGCATCGTGTGGCTGTTGACATCGCCACATATGACCAGCAAAGCTGCCTGGCTCCGCAGACCGTGTTCGTGGAGACTGATGGAGCCCTCACCCCTCGTGAAGTGGCTCAGCTGCTCGGTGGCGAGCTTGAGAATCAGCAGCGCAAATATCCGCGCTCCGTATTGAGTGACGCCGAGAACGTGGCCATTCAGCGGGCGCGCACCGACGCTGAGATGAGAGCCTTGATGGGCGGGAAGGCCGCGGTGTTCGCCAGTGGCCATAGCACGGCATGGTCGGTGCTGTATCGAGAACTTGACGGTAGCGGTGCCGACGAGGATGTTGCTTCGCTGATGTCGCCGTTGAACCGCACCGTCAACGTGGTGGCGGTGCCAGATTTGTTGGACGCTGCCAGAAGACTGACTTCCTGCCGTGGCTGGCTGCAGAGCTGCGGTGTCGCTGTGGATTCAACCAGACTGTTTGGTCTTGCAGATACATTGGCCGAGGTCGGTGTGAATCGCATCTGTCCGCTCGGTGAGATGGATCGGGCGAAAATCCGGCTGGCATCATGATGGGGGGCTTCAACCTCATCGATCTGTTGCGCGCGGTGGATGTCGAACGCGGCAGCGACGCGTACAGCGATTCGTTCGATATGGATATGGAATAGGCCTGTGCTGTTGCGGGCAGCAGAGGCTGGTAGCAGGGCGAAAGGCAAGGGTAATGACAGAGCAAAGCGATATGGCACGGCGTCCAATGGTGAATCTGGATGGCAGAACAGCGATCATCACCGGTTCCGGCAAGGGCATAGGAGCGGCTGTGGCGAAATGCCTGGCATCGCACGGAGCCGCTGTCGTCATCAATTACGTACATGACGCCGCCAGCGCGCAGCGCACCGTTGAAGACATCCACTCGCTGGGAGGCTTGGCTATAGCTGTACAGGCGGATGTTTGCGATGAATCGCAATCTTCCAGCTAGTGGGTACCGCTGTCGACTCATTCGGCGGCGTGGACATCTTAGTGAATAATGCTTTCGGACGCTTCTCCTTTGACCCGCGTCGCCGTTCCACTTTTGCTGGAGGCGATTGGGATGAGTTTAGCGCACAGATCGAGGGATGCCTGCATGGTGCATATCTGATGTGCTCACATGTGGTGCCGCTGATGCGAGCCCAGACCTCCGGGCGTATCATCAACATCTCCAGCAATCTGGTCGATTCGCCCATCGTGCCCTACCATTCGTATATCACTGCCAAAGGCGGCTTGGTCGGCATGACCCGCTCTCTGGCCCAGGAGCTGGGCGCTTCGGCATTACCGTTAATGCCATTGCCGCAGGTTTGACGGCCGGAACCGCATCCAGCGCAGCCACCACCGAGGATGTTCGTGAACGAATCATTGCCATGACGCCTCTTGGCCGCCTTGCCCGTCCCGATGACATCGCCGGAGGGGTCGCGTTGTTGGCGTCCGACATGGCCGGCTTCATTACCGGACAATGTCTGCACGTCGATGGTGGGCTGACCATGCGCTGAGGCGCAGGGGCGGTGTGCTGACGCGCTATGGTTGTCGCATCCGATTGGTGCAATGGAATGCAGCAAGAGTAAAGGCGCCAATTGGCGTGCGGGCATGTGGACGGAGGTAACTATGCTGCTCAAAGCCGTGTTCTGGGATTGGACGGTACTCTCATCGATTCTGAGCCGCTCTGGCATGACGGTGAGATTGAGATCGCGCACAACAATGGCGGCGAGTGGAACGAGGACCTCGGTTGGGAGTGCTCCGGCACTCCGGTACCACACGTGGCAGAGGTCATGATTGCGCATGGCTGCACATTGAGCGTTCCCGAAATCGACAAGCAGCTCAAGGATTATGTGTTCAAGGCGGAGGTCGAACGTCTGCCGTGGATTCCTGGTGTGCAAGACGTGCTGCATTCGCTCAAGGAAGCCGACATCCCATCCATGCTGGTCACTACTTCGCCTCGCCGCATGGCCGAGAACATCATGAAGCAGGCTGATGGATTGCTTGCCGGCTACGTCTGCGGCGATGATCCGTACGAGCACAAGCCGAGCCCTGCCCCATATCTGGCCGCGGCTGAGAGACTCGGCATCGCGCCTGAAGACATGGTCAAGTGCGTGGTAATGGAAGATTCCTCATCCGGTCTGCGCTCCGGCGCCGCCTCGGGGGCCACACTGATTGCGCAGACTGGCTGGATTCGCACCGACACTTCCGGCCTTGGCCAGTTTGCCTCCATCGACTCGTATGAGGGCATCGATGCGGCCGCGCTGGACGCCTTTGTGCGGCAGCGTTTGGGGGAGTAGAAATTTCGTTTGTATTGCGGAGTTGTGTGGGAAACCCCAGTCGACCTGATGTTATAGGCCGGCTGGTAGGGTATTTGACGGTTTGCATATAACTGTCTGGTTCATTGGGCTGGCAGCTCAATACAAGATTTAGGACTCATAGGAAACACATGGGCTTCGTTAATTTCATCATCGAACTGCTGAAGGATCCGCGTGCCGCGATTGCCGGTTGGATTGCCATGGGCGTGGCGCCGACCCTCGGATTCATCTTCCTCATCGTATTCATCGAAACGGGCGTGGTGTTCTTCCCGTTCCTGCCCGGTGATTCGCTGTTGTTCGCGGCCGGCGTGTTCGCAGCCCCGGATGCTGCGACCGGCAAGGCCGCGCTGCCGCTGTTCTGGTTGCTGCCGGTGGTTTGGTGCGCGCCGATTATCGGCGACCAGTGCAACTACTTCATCGGTCATTTCTTTGGCCGCCGTATTATCCAATCCGGCAAGGTGAAGGCGCTGACTCCTGAGCGACTGGCCAAAACCGAGGGCATGATTGAAAAGTGGGGCCCGCTGGCTGTGTTCCTGGGCCGCTTCTTCCCGTTCATTCGTACGTTCATGCCGTTCATTTCCGGTATTTCCGGTATGCGTTGGAGCCGTTTCACGCCGTTCTCAGTGCTCGGCGGCCTGTGCTGGTCCACGTTGTTCACGCTGCTGGGCTACTTCTTCGGCAACATTCCGGCCGTGCAGGATCACTTCGAACTGGTGATCGTGCTGATTCTGCTGGTTTCGCTCGCCCCGACCATCATCGGTCTGCTCAAGGCCAAGTTCGGCAAGAAGAAGCCGGCCAAGGTGACCGATGCTCAGTTGGACGTCATGGAAGACGGCATCAAGAACCTCGATAAGTAAGCAAGGAATGTAGATTACCGCATAAGGAATCGTCGTGAAAATGAAGGCCCTGACTGTGCATATGAGGTCAGGGCCTTTTCTGCATGAGATGGGCGTGAAACAACAGCGTGGTTATCCACATTTGTCGTGGACGACATGCCGGGGTGTGGATAACTCGGCAAGCTAGAACCACAATGGTCGATTCGTGTTGAGCATTGAACTCGGACACGTTTCAATCGGCTTATGAATAGCAACACCACACCCCGCGTGGCGCGTAGGATCACCTCGCCAGCGGTAGCACCTCCGGGCATTCCGCTGCCCACGGACGATGCGCCGATTCCAGCGCATCGCTACTACACTCCGCCGCCCAGGCCGTTGGCCTCATGCGAACGGCAGAGATCGGGCGAGGCTCCGGCACTCGCCCTAACTACAGACACCAGCTTCCATAACATTGTGACGATGACGTCAGGTCATGGAGGCGTGGGGTTGAGTGTCCTGGCTTCCATGCTTGCATGGACATTGGCGAGACGTGAACACAGCTGCGCTCTCATAGACGCTGATTTCGTGGCCGGATGCCTTGACCTGCTGCTCGGTGTGGAACGAGAGCCGGGCTTGCGATTCAGCCAAGTCGACGCGCCCCTCGGCCGTATCGAGGGTGAGGCGATGAACCATGAGCTGATGATGTGGGAGGGTGTGCGAGTACTTCCCTATGACCCTTGGAGCGCGCGCCAGCCTGACTGGTGGGAAGTTCAAGCGGCCATTCGAGCCTTGGCGGAAACGAACGACGTTGTCATCGTAGATGCCGGTCAGGGTGGACTCATTGAGACCGTACCCGATCTGCGCAGTGGCATGCAGGTGATTGCCGCGGAATTGTCGGTGATGGGGCTGGCCAGAGCCAAGTCGCACCGGTCCAGACTGGATTCATGGGGCTGTGAAGCGCCACATATCGTCGGCGTGGAACCACGTGGCGCTCCACGTGGGAGAGGCCACGTGGGTATTGGTGAGGCGCAGGACTATTTGACTGCCACGGTATTGGGGCCTGTCAAACCAAGTGTCAATCTGTGTGGAGACGTACTGGAAGGCCTCGGCATCAGATCGGTGACCAAAGGCAGCCGCAAAGCCGTGAGCTTGCTTGCCGATCTTGTCGAGCAGGCCATTCGCCCGGTTTCGGGAGCTTCTTGCAAGGACCGGTGATGCGGTATGGCTGCCGTAATCACTCGGGCTGATGAGCCCGGCGCAGTGCCCAGAACTGTGTTCTTCGGTCTATTGAATGATGCGGCATCCGACCCGCAGGTTACCGATCTGGCGGTGACCTGTGATGGCCGCGTTTGGGCGGACCGCGGCAACGGCATGCGAGAAACAGTATTGCGTGTGCCGTTTTCGCTCGCCGCAAGTAGTTCGAGAATACGCCGTCCAACTGTGCGCGCAGCTTGGGCGCAGACTGGATGATGCCTGCCCGATAGCGGACGCCGCCAGTCCAGACGGCATCCGCGTGCATGCGGTGATTGCCCCATTGGTGCCACAAGGTGCCGCAATCTCCATACGGTTCCCTGACAGGACCATGGCATCGTTGCGACATCTGAGCCAATTAGGTGTATTCCCGGCTGCTTGGCTGCCGATGTTCGTGGGACTGGTGCGCAGACATGCCACAGTGCTGATTACCGGCGGAACAGGCGTGGGCAAGACCACCTTGCTCAAGGCGCTGCTGGCGCAATGCGATGTGAACGAGCGCATCGTCACCGTAGAGGAAGTTCGTGAACTGGGAGAACTGGGGCGTGGCGATCATGTGTCGTTGGTACGCGCGAGGCGAATGTGGAGGGCGTCGGAGCCATAAGTCTGACGGACTTGGTCAAAGCGACGTTGCGAATGCGCCCCGACCGCGTGGTGCTGGGCGAATGCGTGGCGCGGAAATCGTCGACCTATTGCGCGCGTTCAATTCTGGTCATCACGGTGGCATGACCACTGTGCATGCGGACGGCGTGAACCGAGTACCGTCCAGGCTGATTTCGCTTGGATTACTCGCCGGAGTCAGTCCACAGGCGTTGGCCATGCTGGCGGCAGGCGCTTTCGACGCGGTGGTGCATTTGGAGCGAGTGAACGGACAGCGGCGTATCACGCAGATCGGCGAACTGCGTGTAGCACATGGTGAACTGGCAGGAACACCGCTGGCGGTATGGAATGGCTGCCATCCTCCTCGGTATGCCGCCGAATGGGGGCACTTCATTGAACGATGGGGCATCGTTCCCGGGCCGAGTGGTGGTGGGTGATGATGTGGTGTGCTGTTCTGGTGGCGCTCGCCGTGCTGATATGGCCGGGGAACAAGTCCGGGAGGCTGTATCGGCTGGCTTACCGCGGGCGTGCGGTCGATTCCGCAGCCATAAACGAACCTCGATATGCCGGCTCACCTCGCGTGGGCGTTGCGCAGGTGATTACGTCCGCCATCGCGCGATTGCGAGGTGGCGGCACATTGGTTGAAGCATTCGAGGAACAATCCAGCAGACGCTTCGCCACTCAGCGCATTACTGTGGAACGGCTCATAACGGTGCTCGAACAGCGGCGTCTGCCCGACGAATCACCAGCGCAGGTACTTGAAGCTGCACGCGGGGTCACCGCCGCAGCGGTTTTGAGCGATGAGCTCGGTTGCCAAGCAGTGCCATGTCTGGAAGCGGTATTGACTGCTTACCGGCAGATGAGGCTGATGCAGAACCTGCGATCGCAAGCATGTGCCGTTCCTAAAGCCACTGTGGGGCTGCTGAGCGCGCTTCCGGCCGTCACTGTGGCATTGGGCGAGCTTCTGGGAGCTAGACCATTGGCGTTCTTGCTTGGATCGCCACGCGGTGTGGTCTGCTTGGTATTAGGGGGATGTTGTTATGCTGCCGGCTTGGCATGGATGCGGGCATTGTTGAAAGGCAGCGGATTATGAGTACGGTGTGGGTACACGCCGCGGCAGGCTGTGCGGCGATCGCTAGTTGGCTGTATAAGGCTCCGTCTCGTCATGACAGCCGCTTGCCGGGCGAGGAACCGGCCGTAGCGCATGATTGCGGGTCGTCATGGACCATACTCATATTGCGTATGTCGCAGGTGTCCTTGCGTCAGGGCTCCTCGATTCCCCGGGCGCTTGACATGGTGGGCAAAGCCGTCGGCGGCGACTGCGGCGCTCGCATGAGCGAGGTCGGAGCTCCCTGGCCAGAGGGGTTCCCTGGGCTGATGCGTGGCATGCCGCTATGGCTGTTCAGCATGAGGGTGCGCCAGCTGATAGTTCATCCGGAAAACGTACCAGCAGAACGCAACGAGATCTTGGCCTGCTGCAATCGGCTTTGGAATCGTCATGGACGCATGGCGATATGCCTGGCGTGCGCCTCGAATCCGCCATTGAACAGCTGGACCGTGACGAGCGTGCCGCCATCGAACGGAATGCCGCGAAGCTGTCGGTAAAGCTACTGATGCCTACAGGGCTATGTTTTCTGCCGGCATTCGTGCTGGTAGGAGTCATTCCGGCGATTGCGTCCTTCATGATGTGAATATAGGCGTGAACTGAGTGCGCTTAGGGTGAATCTTGTTGTATCGCTCGGTATTGCACTTGGCTGCGTTTGGTTATCCACATTTGGTGGTGGACGACACGTCGGGGGTGTGGATAACTCGGCAAGCTAGAACCACATACCCCGTTTTTCCTGGTGCATGAAGCGTTGATAGTCCACAGTGGTATGCACCCCGCGTCAACCCGGCGCGGGGGCCAACCACTCACACACGCATGGGGAAGGTGCGAAGCCACTGCGCAGCTTCCCCTCCTTACCGAAAGGAACGCCAATGAATACCCCTATCCCCGTCATCGTCGACGGGCAGGCCGGCATCTTTGCGCACAGCAAGGCTCGTGTGGCCACGCTGAACGCCAAGGCGAAAGAACGGCTATGCCTCATGGACGCACGCATCCGCACCCTCATGGCTGAGCCCGAAGAAGGCGCGGCCACTGCGGAATACGCAGTCGTACTCGTTGCGGCTACAGGCTTTGCGGCGGTGCTGGTCGCCATCCTGAAGTCGGATGCCATCAAGACGTTGCTGACCAACATCATCAAACAGGCTCTGAAAGTCGGGTGACAGCCATGAAGACCATGACATGCCGGTGGCGGCTCGCCAGACTGCCGCCAGACCTATGCACGGGATCGGCCACCGCCGAATTCGCAATCGTATTGCCCAGCATTATCGCCATCGCCGGGCTGATATTGGCAATAGGACGTGTGGTCATCGTTTCCATGGACTGTCAAAGTGCCGCGGCAGCGGCTGCACGCGAGTTTGTGGTTACCGGTGACGAATCATCCGCGCGCAGCATAGCTGCGGACGTTGCCGGGGGGAGAGCCCCACGTCAGCATTGCCCACGACGGCCAATCGACGAGTGTGATGGTCGAATGTTCGGTATTGCCTGGTCCGCTGGATGTCACTCCAACGCGGGTTACCGGCAACGCTACGGCGATAAGCCAATAACTGGTCGGCTGGCTGGGCGGCCGCAACAGAAAGGAACTGCGGTGCAGGGAATGCGTTATGAGGAGGGATCGGGCACGATGGCCGGAGCCATGCTGGTTATGGTGGTGGGCATTGCGCTCGCGGTGGCGGCAAGTGTGGGCAACCTCATGATCTGCCAGAACCGAGCGCGTTCCCTCGCCGACCTTATCGCCTTTGACGCCGCGTATGCGCTGTGGCATGCGGATATCGGTGATCCATGTGCGCTCGCCGCCAACATGGCTGAAGCGAATGGTGTAGTTTTGGGCTCCTGCTCCGTGCGGGATGAAGACGTGTTGGTAACCATCAAGGTGGAAACCATGGTCCTGGTGGCATCATCCGTGGAGCGGATGGCTCGGGCCGGACCGGTGAGTTGTACGGAAGGAGACAATTATCACAATAATGGACCGTAAAGCACCGATACTCTGGCGGGCTTCTGGGCCTTTGGCTAAGGTGAGAGCATGAGCGAGAGTGAACGCAACGAGCGCCGTCGCGTGGTGGCCATGGTGGGCAACCCCACTTCCGATAAAGGCCGTGGCGCTAAGGTGGACGCGCAGGTATTGGGTCTGCTGGAGGAAGCCGGCCGTGCCCATAACTTCGACGTCATCGACATCACCGGCACGAGTTTCGACGATTCCCTGAACCAGGCGCGTGAACGCGCGCACGAGTACGACTATCTCGTAGTGGTCGGTGGCGACGGCATGATCGCACTTGGAGCGAACGCCGTGGGCTGCAGTGGCAAGCCGTTGGGCATCGTGGCCACGGGGGTCGGGCAACGATTTCGCACGAGGACTGAAGCTGCCGGTCAACCGTATCGAAACCGCAGTGGAAGGTATCGTCGGTGCTATCGTGCGCGGATCACACATCGATGTGGACATGGGACGCGTGACCTCTTTGGACGGCGGCTATGCCGTGGATCCCTCCACTGGCGAGGAGTACGAGTACCAGGAGAGCAAGTCCGCCGAGCATCCGATTGACCGGTACTATGCGGGCATGCTGTCCTGTGGTCTTGACGCGAGCATCAACGACCGTGCGAATCATTCGCATCTGCCGACCGGCACCATGCGCTACTTTGCGGCGGTGCTGGTGGAGCTGACGCATATGAAGCGTTATGGTTACCACATCAAAGCCACATTGGCGGACGGGACCACGGATGAACGAGACATCATCACACCATTGCTGACGATTGCGAATTCGAGGCATATCGGTGGCGGCATTGAGGTCTCGCCGTACTCCTGCTTCTCCGATGGATTGTTGGACCTGGTGTGGATGGACCACGTGCCGAACTTCGGCGAATGCGCGGTGGCCATTTCGAATGCCTATAACGGCAAGCTACTTGCTTCAAAGGTGTTCGGCTGGAAACGTATCCGTGAAATCGAAGTCACGCGGGCAACGGAAGGAGACGAGCCGCCGGTGCTGATGGCGGACGGCGAATATATCGGGCATTTGCCATTTAGGGTAGTGGCCGAGGACTGCGCGTTGCGCGTGCTAGTGCCGCCGGCCGTAGCCGCCCGTGAGGTGGATTCCCGACAGGAAGTGCTCAACGCCATTGCCCGAGATGGTCGCGATCCCGTGACCGGCCAGTTCGCGTGACCCGATTATATTGGCTCCCCTCATTAGGCTGAGCCGTAAAGCAAACAGCCCAGTGGGCTGTTTGTAGGCGAGGGTTCGACGATAGTCGAACCAGAAGAAAGTCAGCCGTAGGCTGTCCGCAATTGCGGACGAGCTGGCCGCGAAGCGGACTGAGGGGAGTGCGGGAGAGCGGTACCAGAGCCAATGGCCGTCAGACCTCAGACGACATAGCTTTCGATATGCAGCGTCTGCGCCATGACCTCTTTGATGGTTCGGTCGCTGATGTTCGGATGCGAGCGAATCAGCGAGATAAGCCCCACAATCAGTGTGAAGAACGTCTCATGGACGTTGGTGATTGGCAGGCCATGCATCTGCTCGAAATCACGTACGGTGGTCTGGGCAATGTAGTCGGCAATACGGTCCGCCGCGCGGTCAATGAACTTGATATACAGTTCGGCGTTGCCGTCTTGGATCATACGGTTTGAGAAGGGGCTCTCGTCGGCGATCAGGGAGCGGAGCACATGCACGATGTCGTCTAATGCCTTGTTCACGTTGCCTGTTTCGCGCGCTTGGTTCCACTGCTTCAACGTGGTGAGGATTTCGTCGATGACGTTATCGAGTACTGCGTCAGCTACGGCTTCCTTGTCTTCGAAGTAGTGGTAGAACAGCGAACGCGTCATACCGACTTCGCTTGCGATGTCGGAAACGGTGATTTTGGAGAAGCCTTTTTCCAGACACACCTTGCGCGCGGCTTGCACGATGGCGTCGCGCCGGGCATCGCCGCGGGTGGGGCGTTTCTCGTCGAGGGTATCGCTCATGGGTGCCTCCTGACCACAACCGTTATTGACACTATGTTAATACAAAGAAAGCGGTTAATAACAATAAAAAATGCGGTAACCGTTGTCAGGTGAATGTCGTTGGAATATAAAGAGTTTTCCGATTCGGCAACTATGAGCCCGGTTTATCTTGACTTTTTATCGGTTAATTCTGAGGGCAAAGGTAGGTTAGTAGCTATGGCACTTGCACTGTATCGTCGCTATCGTCCGGACACCTTCGAAGGGGTCATCGGCCAGGACCAAGTCACGGTCCCGCTGATGCGCGCCTTGGACGAGGGCAAGCTCACACATGCCTATCTGTTCTCAGGGCCGCGAGGCTGCGGCAAAACCAGCTCCGCGCGTATCCTGGCCCGTTGCGTCAACTGTGCCAAAGGGCCGACTTCCCACCCCTGCGGCGAATGCGAAAGCTGCAAGGACCTGGCCACCGGCGGTCCGGGTTCCATCGACGTGGTCGAAAATCGATGCGGCCTCGCACAACGGTGTGGATGATGCTCGAGAATTGCGAGAACGCGCTGGTTTCGCCCTGCGCGCGACCGCTATAAGATTTTCATTCTCGATGAGGCCCACATGGTCACGCAGCAGGGCTTCAATGCGCTGCTTAAAATCGTTGAAGAGCCGCCTGAACATGTGATGTTCATCTTCGCCCACCACCGAACCAGACAAGGTGATCGGC
>ENA-OQCD01000222-OQCD01000222.1-human-gut-metagenome-genome-assembly--contig:-NODE-222-length-15374-cov-1.958484_pt1 | contig 15374 bp, 20 predicted proteins | sample MGYA00242755_ERZ504571 | MGnify/ENA primary metagenome ERZ504571 (study PRJEB26092, sample SAMD00036274) | human gut metagenome | host: Homo sapiens | study: EMG produced TPA metagenomics assembly of...
TTCCCGGATATCATTATTGATACGGATCATTTTCAGATTGAAATCTTTTCCTTCATAGTTTGCATAAGGCTTCAATTTCCGCCAATTCGCCGTATGAAGTTTCTTTTTGCCAATTTTAGCGTCAACAGCTTTTTTGCCGAAACGCTGGCAGAAATCCGCATAATTGTCTGATACTTGCTTTCAGGTACGGGTTCATGCCATTGATGGTGTTTACATATACTTCCCATACATTCGGATCAGTCAGTTTTGGCACCTCCTTTTATTAATTCATCAAAAGCGGCTTGTACGTTTATTGCGTGCATAGACTGAATAGTGATAATTGATGTAATCAATCAAGAATGCACGTTCTCTGTTCCCCTTGGTATATTGCTCTTGCAGGTAAAAAAGAGCGTTTTGGTAGGAATGTTTTGCATCTTTTTCCTGTCTGAATAAAACTGTTCGGGAGTCTGACGGCTGCTGCTGCGATGAACGATTTCTTCGGTGGCAGGATCTATGAATGCATAGGTGGGATAACTGCGTACACCGTATTTCTTGGCTAATGTAATTCCTTCACCTTCTTCAGCATCAATTTTGAGGTTGATGAAAGTTTGGTTATAGTAGTAACCCACTGTAGGCAATGAGAATACGGTTTGTGCCATATTCAGGCAAGGTCCGCACCATTGGGTATAGAAATCAATGAATATCAGTTTATTTTCTGCTTTGGCCTTGGCTACGGCTTCTGCCCAAGTAGTGCCGTGCAGGAAATTGATTCCTGCATTTTGGGCATTTAAGTGAATCGCATAGATACATGCGAAAATGAGTAAGATATATTTTTTCATGTCTTTGAATTTAATATGTTAATAACCGGGGTTTTGTTTACATTCCAGATTAGAACTGATTTCTGACGACGGAATGGCATCGATACGGCGGTCTATGATGCGTTGGTAATAATTGTCTCCTTGTGCTTCCGATTTTTCATATTCTTTTTCCAAAGCTTCTCTTAACGTCTTGTTCAAAGCAAGCAGACGGGTGAAATCGGGTTTCTCTGTGTATCCTGCAAAACGGATCATGGCAAACCATTCATGCCAGTTCTCGAAAGACAATTCCAGCATCCATTCGTTGAATATGGCGGTTTCCAGTTCTTCGTTATTGGCTGGAAGAATTATTTCGGCTCCTGCTCTTTCGCGTAGTTTACGGATCGGTGCATAGGCTTCGGATATAGAGGCTCCCGAACGATACAAGGCTTCGGCTTTAATCAGATAAAGTTCGGAAACACGGCTGAAGATGACAGGCATGTCATTGGCATCGTTCAGCAGCTTTTTCACTGACTTCAGATTATAAGCCACGGCAGAACTGCGGCTGTCCATCAAACTGTCTACTTTAGAGAAGATGGCATCGGCGCGAGGATCATCCCCCACCAGTTCCACATACTCATTGGTGGGCCCCCAGTAACCTTGTTTTTTCGTGGGGCTGTTACCGTAACATTGCTGACGGGTTGAAGTGTTGGTGGCATCTTTTGGTCGAATACACGAGCGAATAGAATCTCTTTGGTTGTTGAAAACTTATCAAAAACGTCACCGTAGTTTGCTTCCGGCAATGGGGAATTTGTATCAATTGCATCATTAACTGCTGCTACCGCTTCTGTGTATTTTCCTGCATACAGCAATACTCTTGCCTTTAATGCCTTGGCTGCTTCTTTAGAAGCTTGTGAAAGCTTTTTCCAATCAGGAGCTTTTTCAATCGCTATTTCCAGTTGATCCAGAATATATTGATAAGAATCGGCTACGGAGCTACGTGCCTTTAGAGCATTGGATACGGATGGAGCTTCATTACGCATGACAACCCCGTATTCACTATTCATATCCCAAAATTCGCAGTAACGAACCAAGATATTGAAGTAGGCCAAAGCGCGTAAATAGGCTATTTCACCTAACACTTCGGCTCTACGGTTTCCGGAGAACTCTCCGTCACTCATGCGGTTACAGGCTGTTTCCAGGAAGTTGGCGTTTTTTGATTACAGCGTAATCTGCATCCCATTCCGTTGCATCACTGAATGATAGGGTAGGCAACATTCGCTCGGAGTAGTAAACGGCATTACCGGCGCTGACAATTTCTTGACGCCACATGGTCCCGGCTTTGAAGGAACCACTTACTGTAGGAAATATGACATTGAATCCATTTCCGGGCAAGGAGTAATAGATTCCGTTTAAAGCTAACTCTACAGCAGCGGGTGTTGTGATGGCACCGTCTAAATCTGCTTCGAATTCGGGCTTTTGGTCCAAGACATCTACCAACTGGCACGAGGAAAACGCCCATTGTAAGTAAAGCTAAGAATATATATTTTTCATTCGATTATACATTTAAATGATTATAAGTTAATTTTTTAAACCAGCCGAGAAAGAGCGGAAACCCGGATAAGTGGAGGTTCATAGTTACCGCCATAGTTGCTGTTACTGTTTACGGTAGCAGGGTCTGTTCCCGGATAAGAGGTGATCGTGAACAAATTGGTAGCCGAGATAAATAGTTGTCCTTTAATTACTTTGTTTAAAGGTAAATTATAAGTCAGACGCACTTCCTGCAAACGGAAGAAGGAGGCATTAAACAATTCATGATCGGTTAGTCTAGGTACACCGTCACCTATATACAAGGCCGGGTATTTGGCATCTTTGTTGGTGTCAGACCATCTGTCATTCAATCCATAGTCAATCAAACCGGTTAATTGTCCGGGTAGATTCTGCAATGTTTTGTTATAAATCTTCAAACCACCGATCTGATATCCGAAGTTGGCGAACAGGCTGAATTGTTTATAAGATAAATTGGCAGTCAGACCGCCGAACAGATCCGGATCCGGATTACCGATAATAACACGGTCATTGTAGTTGATGATTCCATCTCCATTTAAATCCTTAATTTCCAAATGTCCCGGTTTTAATGAGTTACCATCGTAATAACTTTGTCCCTTTGATTTAGCATAGGCATTCAATTCATCTATTCTGGCTTGATCTTGTATGATCCCGGCATATTCATAACCATGGAAAGCTCCCATTGGATAGCCTACAGCCAATACTTGGTCGGCATAGCTGCCTTGAACTACTACATTCATAGCTGATTGTGCTCTACCTTCTTCAACCAGTTTGGTGACTTTATTCTTGTTATGTGACATATTCAAGGTCAGGTCCAAGTTCCAGTCTTTAGTAGATAATACACGGCCTACCAGGTTTATTTCAATACCGCGGTTGGTCAATGCTCCGATATTACGGTTCATCTGCATAGAGCCACCGGTTGCACTGGGCGGGAAATCAAATGACCAGATCAAGTCTTTGGTATCTTTGATATAGCCGGAGATAGAACCGGTCAGTCGGTAATCGAACAATGCGAAATCAAGACCTAAATCATATTGGGTCGATTTTTCCCAACGGATGTCGCGGTTACCCACTTGTTTATGTATAATGGCTGACAGGTTATTATAACTGGTTGCTTCGTATAAATCACGATTAGAGAAGCTGGTTAAGTTTTGGGTACCGGTAGTACCTACGCTGGCACGCAATTTCAAATCATTAATGAATGTCAGGTTTTTCATAAAGTTTTCCTGAGAGATACGCCACGCAATGGCTCCCGAAGGGAAAGAAACCATAACGGTTGTTCGAACCAAACATGGATGAACCATCATAACGTCCTGTAAAAAGTAAACAGGTAGCGCTCCATTAATTTTATAATTGATACGGGCAAATGAAGAGAACAGACCACTTGCATTATATCCGTTACCCCAAGATGAGATGCTTGCAGCACTTCCCAGATTGGTGTAGATGTCATTATCCGGATAAGTTTGGCCGTTCATGGTGGTGCTACGGCTGATGCCGCGTTCAAAGGAGACACCGGCTACGGCATCCAGTACATGGTTCTTGTTGAACTCATAGTTATAATTCAATGTATTGTCGAATACGGTTTTTGAATATTTATAATGATATTCAGATCCGCTAGCTTCATTTCTAGTACTTAGAAAACTTGGACTAAGTGAATTGTTTTCAGTAAATTGTAAATTACCTGATAAGCTGGAACGGAAGCGGAATCCTTTCCAGATATCAACTTCTCCATATACGGTTCCCATGATACGGTAAATATTATTATGGTTCTTCTTATAGGTGTTAGCTACCGGATTGGCACTGCCACTTGATAAATCAAATTCACCATTGTCATTGTATATAGGAAGGTCAGGACGGAAACCTTGCGCACTAAATAGTGAAGTGTTTGCATTATCTTGGTCTGTATAGCTCATATTGGCATTAATACCAAAACGGAGGATAGGCAGCACATTCATTTCTGTAGACACACGTGCGTTATACCGGCTCAGGTCACCTCCTTTGACCATACCTTGCTGATCGAATACTGATAATGAAATAAGGTATTTGGATACTTTACTGCCTCCGCTTACAGTCAAGTCGGCATTATGGCGGATGGCAGTTTGTTTCACTTCGTCAAACCAGTTGGTATTAGCACTACCTAATGCAGTGGAATTAGGCTCAAGAATTTCTAATGCATATTGGTTGGACGGATCATATACCAAGGTTTCTTTAGCGAAGCGGCGTACTGTTTCGCGCCATTCGTCACCATATAAAAATACGGAAATTCTTGATCTGGACATCAGTGGTTACATTATAATTGAAGTTGACGGTGGGTTTGGAACCTTCTACTCCTTTTTTGGTGGTAACGATAACTACACCATTTGCAGCACGAGAACCATAGATAGCAGCCGCAGAAGCATCTTTCAGTACGTCCATAGACTGAATGTCATTGGGCGAAATTGCATCCAGCATACTGGGATCTTCTACAGGAACTCCATCGATCACATACAAGGGTTCATTGGAACCGGTCAATGAGGTAGCACCACGCACACGCACGCGGACTGTTTTCGCCCGGTACACCGGTATTTTGTGATACCTGTACACCAGCGGCCAAGTTTTGAAGCATGGAAGTTACATTAGGAGTATTTAATTGACTTAATTGTTTTAACCCTACTGAAGCCACAGAACCGGTCAAATCTTTTACAGAAGAAGTACCATAACCTACTACGACCACTTCATCCAGATTGGTTACTTCGCTTTCCATTTTTATATTGAAGACATGTCTGTTACCAATTTTTCTCCTTAACCGTCTGCATACCGATAAAGCTGATCATCAGTTCGTCGTTTTTAGTATTTTCGGGATAAGACAACATGAACTGCCCATCCATATTGGCTACAGTACCGAAAGTTGTACCTTGGATGACAATAGAAGCTCCAATGACCGGTTCACCCGTATCATCTTTGATAACTCCGGTAATCGTTCTGCGTTTGGCATTTCTGTCAATCGGTAATATTAACACATAATTGTTTTCTACCAACTCATAACGCATACCTGCCTGGCTACAAATCACTGAAAGTGCTTGCTCCAGAGGTTCTTTGTTTAATGTTAGTTTCAAAGGTACATTGTTTAAAGTTGCATCTTCGTACATGATATTAATGCCGGTTTGCTTTTTGACCATGTTAAGGGCCTCTTTCACACTGATGTTTTCACTTTTTGATAGTGACTGTCTTGTCAGCTGATACATTTTGCAAACACAGCGTTTGAATGTGCAGAATATGCACATTAGCATTACTAAAAAACCTCATTTTTTGGAGGTTTAGCTACTAAACGCTTCCAAAGCTCGTTTCTTTTCATAAAACTCAAATAACTTATTTAATAATTTAGAATGTTCCTGTTATACAGGGCTTGATTATTGTTTTTTTACTAATATGGTTTCTCCCTTTTTCTCAAACTTGACATCGGATACACGATGAATGATGTCTAGTGCAAAGTCCAAAGGCTTGTTGCGGAAAATAACTCCGGTGAATTTCATGGTTCTAATTCCTTGGATGCTATTTGAATATCTACATTATAGCATCGGGACAGACGGGCTATCAGCAAGGGAAATGGCATTGCGTCAAATTCCATAGCGCCCTCAGTCCATGAAATATAGAATTCAGGATCTACTTTGTAAACTTTTGATTGTGCAGAAGAGTAATGTTCGCCTGGTAGTAGATAATATTCACCTGATGGAGCATTTACCTTTAATTTTCCTTCAATCAAGGTTACTGATAATTCTTCATCGGGATAAGCCGAGATATTGAAAGTTGTTCCTAATACATAAATAGTATGGTCGTGTGTTTTTATTATGAAAGGGCGGGCTTCATCGTGTGTAACCTCAAACATGGCCTCTCCTTCCAAAGTAACTTCCCGGGTATCTCCGAATTGAACCGGAAAGTTGATATGGGAGTCCGCATTCATTTTTACTTTTGTGCCGTCAGCCAGTACTATTGCGTATTCCGAACCTTTGGGTACTATGATTTTATTCTGTAATAATTCAGCATCTGGTTCTGGCTTATGAGGATAATTACTTTCTTGTGGGAATGTGATCTCTCCATTGTTGATACGACTTCCATTGATTTCCCGTTGGCTGTTATAAAGTGGAACTACAGACTGGTTTGCTTGTACCCAGGTGGCTTTAGGAGTTTCTGGATTTTGGGAAAGAGGTGATTGTTGTGATTGTTCGCTTTGGGCAATAACAGGTGCTAGGTTCCGGTCATTGAAATATAAAATGGAGGTAATCCCTATCAGTATTGCTATTGCAGCGGCTGAGGAATAGACTACGATACGGCGATAAATACTACCGGATTGGTTACAACGATTTTGAAGTGACTTCCATGAGCCTTCTTTATCAAACTGATGTAATAAGTTAAGTTGGTTGTTTACATGATGGAGTGAAAGTAACTTCACAAAAAATTTCTCTATGCGATGCGTCCTTTTCAATCCATTGCTTTAATTCTTCAAATTCCTGTTCATTGAGTTGATGGGACAGGTATTTTTGAATTAGAATTTCCGTTTATTCTTTGTCATAATTGTTGTACTGTTTAACAGAAGTATCACAATTACACAAAGGTGGCAAAAATCTGAAGAAAATTTATAAATTAAATAAGATTAGGATTTCTGTCATATTGAAACGACGCAACATTTTTAGTGCGCGTGATAGGTGGGTTTTACTGTATTTATGGAAATATGGAGCTCTTCAGCTACTTCTTTGTATTTTTTGTCTTCCAGAATAATTTTGACTAAAACATTATACTCTTGTTCCGGCAATTTTTTTTAATTCGGCCAGTAATTGATTCCTTTTTTGCAATAGCTCTTCTTCATCATAAAAATCATCGATAGGAGAATAAGATTCTTCTTCCATTTTCGTCTAAAGAAAAGTAACGTTCTCGCTGCACTTTTGTCAGTGAAGAGAAACGGACGGCATTGAACAACCATGCGTGCAGATTGGAGGAAATGGTGGTATGTGAGTTTTTGTCCCAAAACTGACAAATAGATTCTGTACAATATCTTCTGAAGTTTCCGTAGAGCCTGTGAATTGTACAGAGTAGAGGCATAAAGGGAGATAATAAGTATCATACAGTAGACGAAAGGCCTTTTCTTTGTTTTCTGCAAAGAGAGCTAGTATCCTTTCGTCTACTTCATTATATCTATTGTATTTTCTTGCATTATTGTTCATGGATGCCTTTTGCGGCACAAAATTAGGAATTTAACCGACACGATATACGACTTTCATGGATTAAAAATGCAAAAAGTACAATGTATTATGAATATTTTCTTTATTTTTCAATTCTGAACCAGTCAGCGTCCGTCCATCCTCCGTCATTGGTTACAATAGCGGGGCGCGTACAGAAGATACCTACCTTGGCTCCTATCCATTTACCTTCTTTTACTTGGAAAGTTTCTCCTAATGGCTGGAATTTCTTGCGTCCGTACTGTAGCTGAGGTTACATTTCACTAATAAGTCGTGACCGCCTTCACTGGCTTTAATCTTGTCTCCTTTTGCGGAAAATTTAGCGCGAAGATAGATTGTGCCGTCTTTTAAGGGAACGGAAGCATTTACTTTTTCAGTAGCTCCCCGATCGGCTTTCAGGCATTCCACTTGTGACAGGACAAGTCCGTTGTCTGTGTTTTCAACAACTAATCCGGCATAATCCATTCCCATTACAACCAGTCCCGTACGTTCACCTTTATATTTTTCTGTCGGCTTGAAAGTAAGTTTGGTGGTGGCAGTAAAATTGGGAGCCGGGGTTTTTTGTAGCATCAGATTAGAAACATTCCATAAACTTTTATAATCTTCGGGAACTGGGTAGGAGTATAGACGTACAAATCCTTCTCCTCCGTTGAAATAAGCCCATTTTTCATTGATGTTAGCCTGCCATTGCCATTGAGGAGACAATGTATAACCATCAAACTCATCACTTTCTTGCGGGGTACAAATAGGATAGTTCTTACCTACATTAGGCTTTTTATAAGTCAGAACAGGTTCGCCACAACCATCGCCGTCTTTATCAACACCTATAACGGGCCAGTCATCAACCCATTTCATAGGTTGCAGATGGACTAAGCGTCCGTAAGCTCCTACGTCTTGGAAGTGCATGAACCAGTCCTCTCCCGTAGGGGTGTCTACCCAACCGCCTTGATGAGGCCCGTTGACGGGAGAGTTGCCTTGCGCTAATACTGTTTTCCATTCGTATGGACCGTATACGTTTTTTGAGCGAAGTACGACTTGCCATCCTGTAGGAACGCCGCCTGCCGGATGGAAGATGTAATAGTATCCATTACGTTTATAGAATTTGGGCCCTTCACAAGTTTGATGTGCTTCATGACCATCGAAAATGATACGGGATTGTGTGATAGCTTTACTTGCATCGGCACTTAGCTCACAAATTGTAATTACACTTTTCAGTCCGGCCCGGCTTCCTGCATAAGCGTGAACCAAATATACACGACCGTCATCATCCCATAATGGGGTCGTGTCGATGATGCCCTTTCCAGCTTTCACCAAAACTGGCTCGCTCCAGGGACCTTTCGGATCTTTGGCTTTCACCATGAATACTCCTTGGTCCGGGTCACCCCAGAATATATAGAATTCACCGTTATGGTGGCGGATACTGGGTGCCCATACACGGTTGCCATGTTCAGGACGGACATCGGTAACAGGGGGCAGTGCGTAGGGTACAGCCGCACCTATGATAGTCCAGTTGACAAGGTCTTTGGAGTGTAATATTTGTAAACCGGGCAGACAGTTGAAACTGGATGAGGTCAAATAATAATCGTCTCCTACACGGCAACGTCCGGATCGGAGTAATCCGCATACAGGACTGGATTTTTGTAGGTCCCATTGCCTTGGTCGGCCACCCAGGCTTGGGATACATAATTCTGTGCGGGAGCAGATAAAAAACAGCCTCCTAGCAGACAGAGAGTGATTAGTCGTTTCATGGTTTTAGATTTTTTATTTAATTGTAATTTTGCAAGGATGTTCCAATTCTTTTCTCCATTGGGGAAGATAATTGAACCAGTCTTTCATATCTTTAAATCCGAAACTTTCTTTTTTTTGAGGTGAAAGTAACGTAATAGTGGAAATGCTGTTGCCCCGGTGCTTGTAAGGTATATAAGTAGTTTGATCCGTCTTGTACTTCTTTACCGATATATTTAGGAATGAAAGTTCCCATACCTGTTGTTTCCTTCACATAACCTATGGTGTCTGTGACAGGCCAGTCGGTTCCCCAGCTTCCAGTCAGTCCTTTATGGTCGCTCATGTGACCTCCTTCTTTCAGAATCTGTACACCTGCTGCAAAGACTTCCTGTTTAAGCGGACGGTCAAACAGGACATCTACCTTCATGTCCCGATGACCGCCATAGATGGTATATCGATTGATCATGTTCAAATCGTTCCCTTGATATTCCCAACCGATGACTTCTGCTTCGACGATGGCACGTACAGGACCGGAGGCTAGTACACGTTCCGTGCGGTTTACTACTGGTTTTATGTGGGTCGCTTCAGTACCATTCCAACCTTTTAATGCACCTACACCACCACTATTGTAAAACACGTAGCGCATCATCTCCGTAGCCGTTGGCGCGTTGCGCTTTGGTAGGGTAGAAACAAGTCTCTTTTTATTTCCAGTCTTTTTATTTACTTTGCTATATGGATCTACCGTCTGTTTTTCGTTGAAATAGATACGATAGGCAACTAATTCACTCTCTATAGCCGGTCCGTGATGGTAAACAAAACTATATACATTCTCGGTTCCTGCCGCTGAAAATCCCGTAATATTGGCGAATTTGTTGTTATGTCCGTAAGCTTTCATTTGGGCATAAGTACGTGCCGGATAGTTTTTTTCACTTTTTTCTGAAGAGAGAATTACACGGAAACTTTTATTGCTTTTGGCTGGCATATCGATAAGGAAAGCCAGTTCGTCAGCACGTGCGTCACCGTTCAGATCGTCTAGTTGGGACGGAATTTCTTTATTACCTTCCCATACAGTGGCGGATTTGATGTTGAAACCTGCTTTCAGGTTATTTAAATCTATCACTATCGGTTTCGTCGGTCTTATTTTGATTCCATTCATTGCTGACTTCTACGGTCAGTGTCTTTTCGCCTTTTTGTGCAAAAGAGTTGGTAAAGCATCCTGCTAATAATGTGAGGACAATAATTGAGTGCTTTTTCATAATGATGTATAGTTTATTATTTTAAGCACGGATCATACGGATTACACAGTGTTAGTATGAAAACCGTGTTTATCCGTGCAATCCGTGCTTTACTATTTTTATAAATTAAGTGGAGAAATGCACTAATGGGTGTAAGAATTAGAAGTTGAGTTCTTCTCCTTGTGCCCCGATTTCAGCATGATTCTTTCCGTCTATCGTTACATTGGAAACATTTTGCATCTTCAAGTTCTTTCCACTTTTTAATAACTCTATTTTGATATTTTTCATATTAACTTCGTCGGCTTCGCTTAATACTACACCTTCTTTAGCATTAGATACGATGATATTCTCCATATTGATATTCTTGATTCTCATCTCAGGCAAGCCATTGAAGAACACAGCCCTGCCTGCTCCGTTACAGGTTACATCTTTGATAAAGATATTACGGAATATCGGAGTTTCTTCTGTTACAGGAGGGATGGTAGTTTCTGCTTTCTTTTCATCCTGATTAGGATCTTCACCACGACCTTTTCCACCATAGTATAAATTGAATATTAATGCTTCGTTCGGAATATTAATCATGTTGATATTGCTGATGTAGATATTCTCTACCAATCCGCCACGCCCACGATTACTTTTAAAGCGTAAGCCAACATCTGTACCCATGAAAGTACAATTGTCTACATATATGTTGTTTACACCTCCTGACATCTCACTACCTACAACAAAACCTCCATGTCCATGTAATACGGTGTTGTTCATAACGATAACATTTTGACAAGGTTCACCGCGTTTGCGCCCTTGTTCGTCCTTTCCTGACTTTATACAGATACCATCATCTCCTGCATCAAATGAGTTGTTGATAATCAATGCTTTATTACATGATTCCAAATCAAGAGCATCTCCGTTTTGTGAGTACCAAGGATTAGAAACTGTAACTTTATTAATTGTAATATTTTCACATGATAGCGGATGTAAGCACCAACTAGGTGAATTTTTGAATGTCGCTCCTTCCAGCAATACCTTATTACATTTGATGAAACTTAGCAATACAGGACGTAACCAGTCGCGCATGTAGTCCCAGTCAGAATCGGTAAGTTCTCCACGAGGTACGTTGAAGTTGTCTTTTGACAGGATAGCACCTTTCAATGCACCTTCACTGGGATACCAGATTCTTCCGTCGGTATCTACCACACCACCGGAGGCGACCAATTTTTTTTCCATTGGCCTTCAGTCAGTTTATCTTTTTTGGTCGGACGCCATGTGTCTCCATTTCCATCAAATACTCCGTGGCCTGTAATCGCTATATTTTCAGCATTACGTGCTGAAATAGGAGACTGGCAACGACGGGTTTCCAAACCTTCAAAAGACGTGTTTATAATGGGATATAGTGAATGGTCTGCACTGAATAATACTAATGCATTCTTTTCTGTATATAGATTCACATTGCTCAATAGTTCGATGGGACCGGTCAGCCACAAGCCTTCAGGAATAATGACTTTGCCACCTCCTTTGGCATTAACCTGTTGGATTGCATCATTAATAGCCTTTGTGTTTAAAGTGATACCGTCTGGCTTGGCACCGAAATCTATGATGTTTACCGAATAGTCTGGAAAAGTAGGTTGTTCAACTTTATCCATCTTGAAAGGGAGGCTTGTATAGATGGCGGGATCTATAATATCTTCTACAATAGTCGTAGACGGACAATTATTACATCCGGTCAAAAAAAGGAATTAAACATGTGGCAGGAAGTAATAGAATCTTCTTTATTAAAGTAGTCATTGGTATTATATATGTTTAAGATTAATAATTATCTAGTTGATTGTTGCTTTAAGAAGTCTTATCACTCTCCCGTAAAAAGACCCTCACGGGCTATTTACGGGAGCAGCAATAATGTTTCATGTTAACCTAATTCTAACCTTAAATAAATATTATGAAAAAACCTCTTAATTCGATGGCAAATATAGCTGAAAGAATTGTCCTTTATGTGCACTATTTGATAGAATAAGTGGATTTTTTGTTAAATTCTCATTTAGCTGAAACCTTAAATGGTAAAAATTAGTTTTATAATTGCATTATTTCTTCATTTGTGTGCAAAAAAAGCTATGATTAATTTATTTGTTTGTATCTTTGCAAACTAATTTAACAATAAAGAAGGTATGAGTTACAATTTGTTGAAAGGAAAAAGAGGTATTATTTTTGGTGCATTGAACGAACAGTCTATCGCATGGAAAGTTGCTGAAAAGGCTGTAGAAGAAGGTGCGTCCATTACATTGTCCAATACTCCGGTAGCTGTCCGCATGGGAGAAGTTTCTGCTTTAGCTGAGAAACTGAATTGTGAGGTAATTCCGGCAGATGCAACCAGCGTAGAAGATTTGGAGAATGTTTTCAAACGTTCGATGGAAATATTGGGTGGAAAAATAGATTTCGTTCTGCATTCTATCGGTATGTCTCCTAACGTTCGTAAGAAACGTACTTATGATGACCTCGATTATGATATGTTGAGCAAGACTCTGGATATATCTGCCGTTTCGTTCCACAAAATGATTCAAGCTGCTAAAAAGCTGGATGCTATTGCGGAGTATGGTTCAATTCTGGCTTTGAGTTATGTTGCTGCACAACGTACATTCTATGGATATAATGATATGGCGGATGCAAAAGCATTGCTTGAATCTATCGCACGCAGTTTTGGTTACATTTATGGTCGTGAACATCATGTGCGTGTGAATACCATATCTCAGTCACCGACCATGACTACTGCCGGTTCAGGTGTGAAAGGTATGGATAAGCTGTTTGACTTTGCTAACCGTATGTCACCATTAGGCAATGCTTCGGCAGACGAATGTGCAGATTACTGCATTGTAATGTTCTCTGACCTGACTCGTAAAGTGACTATGCAGAATTTATATCATGATGGAGGTTTCTCCAGTGTAGGTATGAGTTTGCGTGCTATGGCAACTTATGAAAAAAGGTCTGGATGAATATAAAGACGAAAACGGAAACATATTTACGGATAAGAAATAGATGATGCGCAAAATTATATTCATATTAGTAGTATGTCTTGTTGCTCTTTCCTCCTGTCAGTGGGATGGGAAGAGTGGCAATACTGCTGATGTGGATGTAAGAGTTGCCCGTTATGATCGTTTGCAGTATGAGTATGTCACGATGAATAGTTTCTCGGCACTGCAAAAAATGAATACGGACTATCCTCAGGTTACCAAACTGTTGATAGAAGATGTATTGGCGATAGGTGAGGTGGATGACATGAAGATTAACGACCGGATGTTGGAATATTATTCGGATTCTACTTTATTGACTTTGATGCACGATGCCGAAGAGAAATTTAAGGATCTTGGTTGGGTTGAGGAAAAACTGATCTAAAGGTTTCAAAACGTTTGAAGAAGAGGTTCCTGCATTGTTTGTACCTCATTTTTATGCTCAAATAGCTGCGCTGAATCAGTCGGTTGTAGTTGGGGATAGTATTTTGGGCTTTAGTATTGATAAGTATATGGGGGCGGATTATCCTTTATATAAACGCTTCTATTATGACTATCAATGTCGCAGTATGGAGCCTGATCGTATTGTTCCGGATTGTTTTACCTTTTATTTGCTGAGTCAGTATCCTTTGCCATGGCAGCCTGGTCGTACTTTATTAGATATGATTATGCATCGTGGAAAGATAAATTGGATAGTGGCTCATATTTTAGGGTATGAATCTTTTGAGAAAGAGATGGGATATAGTGAGGATGAGGCTGAGTGGTGCAGGAAGAATAAAACAAGTCTGTGGAAGACAATGGTTGAAAATGGTCATTTATATGCTACCGATCCCCTTGTTGTACGTACTTATATACGCAAGGATCCCTTTATTTCTATTATGGGTGAGAAAACTCCTGCAAGTATTGGAGTATGGATGGGGATTTTGCTGATTGATGAATATATGAAAAAGCATCCTGATATGACAATAAAGGATTTGTTGGCTAAGACGGATTATCATCAGATGTTGGCTGAAACAGATTTCAAACCTTGATATTTTGACTGATTAGTAGTATGATGGAAGTTGCTTTGTATCTATTGCCTGTCACATTGGGCGAAACTCCTGTGGAAAATGTGTTACCTGTGTATAATAAAGAGGTCATTCTCGGCATCAAACATTTTTATTGTAGAAGATGTACGCTCGGCACGTTCGCTTTTTGAAAAAGGTAGATCGTGGGATTGACATAGATGCATTGACTTTTTTATCCATTGAACAAACATACTTCTCCTGAAGATATTTCCGGTTATCTGAAACCTTTGTTGGCCGGACAGTCCATGGGAGTTATTTCTGAAGCCGGTTGTCCGGCTGTTGCTGATCCTGGAGCGGACGTGGTTGCTATTGCTCAGCGTAAGAATCTTAAAGTGGTGCCTTTGGTAGGACCTTCCTCTATTATTATGTCTGTTATGGGATCGGGTTTTAATGGACAGAGTTTTGCTTTTCATGGTTATTTGCCTATTGAGCCTGGTGAGCGTGCGAAACGTATTAAGGTATTGGAGCAACGTGTTTATGCAGAAGATCAGACGCAGCTTTTTATTGAAACTCCTTATCGTAATAATAAGATGGCGGAAGATATTCTTAAGAATTGCCGTCCGCAAACCAAACTTGTATTGCTGCCAATATTACGTGTGAAGGAGAATATATAAAGACTAAGACAATAAAGGAGTGGCAGGGGAAATTGCCGGATTTATCGAAGATTCCCTGTATTTTCTTGATTTATAAGTAATGCGGGACATTCATTAAATATTACAAAATCAGCCAACTAATTCATACACAAAGTATTGCGAATTAGTTGGCTTTTTGTATCTTTAGGTATTCCCCCGAAAAT